>RCUP01000427.1_pt1 | contig 32332 bp, 42 predicted proteins | sample 2166341 | NCBI WGS metagenome assembly RCUP01 (sample SAMN09932325, study PRJNA488358) | compost metagenome | isolation source: compost soil in succinonitrile-enriched | place: Germany: Experimental Botanical Garden | reverse complement strand
TGAAGACCTGTCCGGCCCGCAGCCGTTTCGCCAGCCGCATCTGCCGCCCGCCGTCTGCGGTCCAGACCCCGGCGACCAGGCCGTAATCGGTGCCGTTGGCGATGGCGACCGCCTCCTCCTCGGTGTCAAAGGGGATGACGACCACGGCGGGGCCGAAGATTTCTTCCTGGGCCAGGGCGTGATCCGGGGCGACGCCCGAGAACAGGGTGGGGCGCACATAGTGGCCGCCCGCCGGGGCGTCGGCGGTGATCTCGCCCTGGGCCGCGATCAGGCCGGCTTGCGCGCCGAGGTCCAGATAGCGGTCCACCATGGCCTTCTGCTTGGCCGAGATCAGCGGGCCCACGTCGCGGTCGTCGATGGCGGCGCCGACCTTGAGCGCGCGATAGCGTTCGCTCATCCGCTTGACGACCTCGTCATAGACGCCGCGCTGGACCAGGACGCGCGAGCCCGCCGAACAGGTCTGGCCCGCGTTCTGGACGCCCGCGTTGACCAGGAAGGGCAGGGCCTTGTCCAGATCGGCGTCGTCGAAGACCAACTGGGGCGACTTGCCGCCCAGCTCCAGCGTCACCGGCACGGCGTTGAGCGCCGACGCTTGCTGGATGGCCACGCCCACCCCGGTCGAGCCGGTGAAGGACAGGTGGTTGATCCCCGGATGGGCGGCCAATGCAGCGCCAGCGTCGGCGCCCGTGCCGGTTACGACGTTCAGCGCGCCGGCGGGCAGGCCGCAGTCGGCGGCGATGTGGGCGAAGGCCAGGGCCGTCAGCGAGGCCTGTTCGGCGGGCTTCAGCACCGCCGCATTGCCGACCGCCAGCGCCGCCACCACGGACCGGCCGATGATCTGCATCGGATAGTTCCAGGGGATGATGTGGCCTGTCACCCCGTGCGGCTCGCGCAGGGTGTAGACCGTATAGCCGTCGAGGAAGGGGATGGTCTCGCCGTGCAGCTTGTCCGCCGCCCCGGCGTAGAACTCCAGATAGCGCGCCAAGGCGACCACGTCGGCCCGCGCCTGCTTTAGCGGCTTTCCGACGTCCAGGGCCTCAAGCTCGGCCAGCATGTCGATGCGGGCCTCGACCTCGCGGCCCATGCGCGCCAGCACCCGCCCGCGCTCGGCCGCCGTCATCCGTCCCCAGGGACCGTCCAGCGCCGCGCGGGCCGCACGCACCGCCGCGTCGATGTCCTCGGCGCCGCCCGCAGCCAGAGCGCCCATCGGCTCCCCGGTCGAGGGGTTCTCAATGGACAGGACGTCGCCGCTGGCCGGCGCACGCCACTGGCCGCCGATGAAGACCTGATCGGTAGGAAAGGGCGCGATCATCAAACCATGCTCACCATCATCGCTCGCCGTCGCGAACGCTCGAAGGTCAGTGGGCATGATTATCGATTACGCAACAAGCCCTTTATGGCGGAGGGCTAAGTCACTGTTCTTCTGTTCCGGGCGATCAGAATTCCGAGCGAAATGCCCGATCATGATCATGATCGACAGGCGAGGCGCGCTGAACCGCTGGGCCCGAAGGCCTGATTATCGGTTCTGATTGTCTGGGATGGCCCCAAGGGGCCGGTGGCGGAGAGGGTGTCCGCCGGAATAGCCTTCGCCGGGGTTCGTAGGGGTTCGCAGCATACCCCCTCAACCCCTTGCGCTGCATAGGTTTTTCGTCGTCAGACTTCGCTGGGCTTCGCGGGAAGCCAGCGCAGGGCCTTAGGGAAGAACTTAGGGAAGCGTCCGCCCCTGTCGTTGGTGTATGTTCCGCTTTCGTTCTCGGAGGAAGCGTGGCGACAACCACCAACAGATTGACGACGCGTGGGCTCACCACCAAGCCACCCGGCATGCATGCCGATGGCCAGGGGCTCTACCTGCGTGTCGATCAGGCTGGGGGGCGCAGTTGGGTGCTTATCTTCTTCCAGCACGGTCGGCGCAGGGAGATGGGGCTTGGCAGCCTCGCCACCGTAGGACTGGCCCGGGCTCGCGAAAAAGCTGATTCGGCTCGTGAGGTCATTCAGGGTGGCGGCGATCCCATCGCGCTCCGGAAAGCAGCCAAGGCGCCGCCGCAGGGCCAGACGTTCGAGCAGGTGGCCAGCAAGCTCCTCGACGAGTTGGAGCGGGGCTGGAAGTCGCCCAGGCAACGGCCCCAGTGGGAGGCCTCGCTACAGCAGCACGCCATGGCGATCTGGAAGGCTGACGTTGCCGCCGTCGACACTGAAATGGTGCTCTCTGCCCTACAGCCAATCTGGAATGACCTACCCGAGACAGCTCAGCGCATTCGAGGGCGGATCGAGCGGGTTCTCGACGCTGCGCGCGTGCGCGGCTTGCGGGATGGCGAGAACCCTGCCCGATGGAAAGGCCATCTGTCCGCCCTGCTTTCGGGCGGCAAGCGACAGAAGGTCCACCACGCCGCGATGGGGCATGACGAAGTGCCTGCGCTGATGGCGCGACTGGCCACGCGAGACAGCGTTTCCGCGATGGCGCTTCGATTCGTGATCCTGACAGCTTGTCGATCGGGCGAAGTCCGCGGCGCCCGCTGGTCCGAGATTTCAGGAAGGGTCTGGACCATCCCTCCCGAGCGCATGAAGGCCAAGAAGGAACACCGAGTGCCCCTTTCAACGGCGGCCCTGGCCATCCTTGATGCCATTCCGGAGGAGGCACGGGGTGAATACATATTCCCCGGCCCCAGCCGAAAACCGCTTTCCGACGTTGGCGTCACCAAGGTGCTACGCCTGAACGGCTTTGAGGGCGTGACCGTCCACGGCTTCCGCTCGACTTTCAGGGACTGGGCTGGCGACTGCACCCCATACCCCCGCGACCTCATCGAGGAGGCGCTGGCGCACCAGATCGGCAACGCCGTTGAGCGGGCCTACCGCCGATCTGATGCCCTGGAGAAGCGCCGCGGTCTCATGGAGGCGTGGTCAGATCATTGCTCGGGCACCGCCGGCAACGTCACGCAGCTACCTCAACGCGCGTAGGAGGCGCAGATGCACGAACATGATGGCCCAGACGAAGCGTTTGCCCGCGAACTGGCTGAACTCGACCGGGAGCTTGAAGCCCGAACCGAACCAGAGATGTCCGAGAAGACCGTCAGTCTGCTGGCCGGCCTGGTCGCCGGCATGACCCATGTCGGACGGCCTGCGCGATGACGGTCGCAGCCGATACTGAACTGGCCGACCTGATGATGAAGCTGGTCGGCCTCGACCTGAATAGCGCTGACGGGCGGGCAAGGGCTGGCGCGCGGAACAAACCGTATCTGGACCTGACGCCCAGGGCCTGAGATCGAGACGCCCCTCGCCGGATGGGCGGCGAGGGGCGTTTCATCCCTCCCAGGGATACAGACGGCGAAGCGGCCAGCCCTGCCTGTCTGCATGGGTTCAACAACCTGGGATGGGTTGAGTTCCAAATGCAGAAAACCCGCCCCGGCGAACCGGAGCGGGCCTGAGGATGATGAGCGCTTAAGCTGGCGTGGGGAGGCGGCCGATACGAGGTGCCTTTCCAGCGGGCCACGATGCAACGTTCTCTTCGGGTGCTCGCCATGCACGGAAAGCGAGGATCTTATGCCTGTTGGCGCGGACGAGGCCGCGTTCCCGCACAATCAGATCCATGTCTAGCAGCGCATTTATGTCCCGGATCACCGTCTTCGATGTCTTGTTGAAATACTCGCGTGCAAGATCAGCGTTTAACCCGGGGATTTTTGAGACAGCAACTGGCTCCTTTAGTCCCGAAAGCGCAAGGACAAGATGCTTTCGCCGCACTTCGGAGGGGCTGTTCCGGCTATGAAACTGCTCGTGAACATAGTTCAGCCAAGCTACGTGCCACTGTTGGTTCCGTATGAATTCTATTTGCTCTCGCAGTCCGTCGACCAGGCCGTTCACCGAGTAGCGGATGAAATCCACGACCTTGTCTTCGCCCTGTACGGCAGCGTCGAGGCGCTCGTAGTACTTGGGCCTCGTGCGATTGTAGTGGTTGCTCAAGAGGTGCCCCGTCGGCTGTGGAAAGCCAGCGGACAAGAGAATGTAGAACTCGAGCAGCCGCGCGGTTCGCCCGTTCCCGTCACCAAATGGGTGAATCCAGACAAAATAGAGATGTGCCCAGATTGCCTTGATTATGCAGAATTGGTGACGGTCTGCCTCAGGGCACGGGAACTCGTTCAGGGTGCGGCAGAATTCCTCTAGAAGGTAATCGCAATCTTCTGCAGGCGCGCAGCGATAGCGTCCCACCACCACGGAATGCCTTCTAACCTCGCCGGGGATGACGTCTTCATCTACCTCCAGACCCCGCAACACCGCGCGGTTCATATTCTTCAACATTTCAACCGTGATCGGTTTCGGGCCGCTATCTTCGATAGACCGAGTAAGATCGTTCACGGCGTCGACGATATTATTCAGCTCGTCGGCCAAATACTGCTGAGATGGAGGGAGGGTTAGGCGCCCCTCAATAATCTGCTCCGCTTCTTCCTCAGAGAGGGTGTTGCCCTCGATGGCTGTCGTGGCGACGGCACCCTTCATTAGGTAGAGGCGGTGCATTTGGGCCGCGCTTTCCGGAGCCAGCGGGATCCCCGCTATGTGGTGGCATTTTGATGCCGCTTCACCGAGAGCCATCCACAACTTGTAGTCAAAAAGCGCCGTGTTGAGTCCAAAGGATATCCACGGATGTGTCGCCTCATATGTCCGCGCCAATGTCCACGCATTCCTTTTTAAATACAGTTAGATAGCTTCTTTCAAGCTAAGAATGCGGCTATCTAAATGTCCATCCCGATGCCGCAATAAGCGGCCGGCCCAATGACCTCTATTGCGGAGCCATAGGAATCGCAAGCAGGGCCGTGCATTTTGCCATTTGACATGAGCCCCCAGTCGAAGCGCGTTATCATCAACGAGGCTGAATATCCCGCGGGGAGCACGCCAAACCCCTCATCCCCATCTGATCGAAAAACCGGCACAGGCGTGCTACCTGCGCCCACCCGGCCTCGCCCCACGCTTCGACGGCGTTGTCGTGTATCTCGCCGGCGATCCGACTGGTCAGCACCTCATCAGGCGGGACCGGCTTAGGCTGGACCCTCAAGTCCTCGGCACGCGGGAAGGCTGCGCCCGGCGTCGAGCAACTGGCGACAGCGGCGCCGCAGCTCACGATCATCAGGCACGCCATCAGGAAGCGCTTCAGCGGCATGGTCTCTCTCCTCTTGCCGGTTGCGAATGGTGGTGGTGTCGGCCAGGCGCTCGCCGGCGGCTATTTCCCGCGCGCTGGAGGCCTTGCGCTCGACCTTGAGGGCCGACGCCGCCTGACGGTCGCGGACGCCGTCAGCGCCCCGGTGCGCGCAATAGGCGCCGAAGATCAGGAAGGCGGCGAGGATGGCCAGCGCCAGCCATGCGGTAGGGGTGAGGGCGCGGACCATGCGGAGGGCGAGCGCGATCATTCGGTCTCTCTCTGCTGTTCCATGATGTGCGTCCCGTCTTCCAGGAAGACGCCGGGAACGATGACGATCTTGGAAGGGGCGATGAAAACCGGAGGATGAACCTGAAAGACCGGGCCGGTTTGGAGAGACGAAAAGTCGATGGCGTGATCGGGGCCGCAAGCGATCTCGGCGCGGGTCACAGGATCAGCCCTTTGGCGCGGTCGGTCTGGATGCGTCGGTCAGCGAGACCGTTCAGGCCGCCGTTGATCGCCTTGGTCAGGCCGGTGATGTCGTCGGCGTCCGCCTTGGCGTTCAGGCTCCGGTCGGCCCAATAGACGCAGCCGACCAGCAGGCCGACAGAGGGATGCCCGACGATCTGAGGGTAGCGCTCCAGATCGATGCCGATCTTGCGACCGACGCGGCGATAGTTGGCCCGGCCGGTCAGCTGGATCGGCCCACGTCCTTTGAAGCGCCGGCCGTCGCCGGGCTGGGTGTTGCCGAGGTCCGCTCGGCCCTCGTAGGCGGCGCCGCTGGCGATCTCCTCCATGTAGCGGAAGCCGCCGCTCTCATGGCCGCACTGGCCCATGAAGTGCGCCAGGCGCAGGCCGGTGTCGAGAATGCCGTAGGTGCGGAAATGGACGTTGGCGGCGAGGCCCAGCTCGGCCGCGATGGCGGGCGCGGCGCCCATCTTCGCGAACAGGGCGGTCAGGGTTCCGGCGCCGATGATCCCGTCAACAGGCACGCCAAGGCGGCCCTGCAATCGACGTGCGTCGAGCATGGTGGTCTCCAGTTCAGATTGTGGGGAAAGCAGGACGGGCCCGCGTTACAGGGTTTTGCAGTAGGCTCTCGAAGAGTGGCCTAACCTCACGCCCCGTCACGCGATCGGAGGGGCGAGTTGGAACTTTTGCCGAGAGAAGAGGATGCCCGGCTCGCCGAGATCTGGCTGGCGCACTTTGGCTCGCCCATGCCGGTTTATGGAGCGCCCGCCGTTGCAAGGCGCATCCTGCTCGACCACGGAGCGCGAGACGCTCTTCGCCAAGCCGATCTCCAAAATGAAGAGGGGGTGACGGTTACGCCGGCCGCTCGTCCCTTGCGGCATCGAGGGAAATAGCGATCCGACAAAAACGAGCGTTGTTCGGCAAGCGCGCTAATTGATGGGGCTGCAGGGTCACTTCCGTGCAAGGGTCGTTGATGGAGCCCTTAGGAAAAGAAGATCAGACGCTAGATGCGCTTTGGCGCGGCCTTTACGGCCAGCCGCTACCCGTCACGGGCGCAACCGACGCGGCTCTCAAGATCATTCTGGAAACCATGAGGCCGTCATGTCCGTCAAGACCACTCGCCCGCCCTCCATCTGGAGGCTATCGCCCTTTGAAATCATCCTAGCCGTTCTGACTGTGGCCTGTTTCGCCGGAGCAGCTTGGTCAGTTCGCATGTTCTAGGCAGGCAGATCACATCAGCGTTCATCGGGAACATACCCGCATCGCTCTGGTTGTCTTAGATGTGAGCTATATCGCCCCCAGCTCGCAAACTCGGCAGAGCAGTAGTCGGAGTTGCTGTCGAGAAGGGCCGCATAGGCACGGTCCAGACGACCCGATCCAGTTGGCTCCCCATGAGCGCTGGATCAGGTCGTCAGTCGGCCGGCGCTGCAATCGCCGCCTTCAGTCCGGCACGCTGTCAGCATCCTCGGCCTCCATATCGCGACCGGCCCAGCCGTCCTCGGTCAGGCCGCTCATAATACTCATGGCGAGGCCTCCAGTTCAGATTGTCAGGGGGATGCGCACGCCGTGCGCCTGTGTCAGGCTGGCCCGATGATCTGGCCAGCATGGGTAGATATTCTTCTAGGGGGCTGCGGCCTGATCTGGTGCCTCGACACCTGGGGCAAGCTGCGGACCCGCGCGCCGTGGCATCCGCACCTTGTGCCATCGACCATCGGACTAGCGATCTTCAGCGTGGCGCTCTTGGTCGTCGGCGCCGTCCGGTGGATTCAGGCCCCAGGCAGTTAGCCCGCGCTGTCGCTGGCCTGATTGCGCCCGAAGTAGAAGCCCAAGATCAGCAGCATCCCGTCCTTGAACATCGAGGCCACCAACATGACGGCGTCGGCGTAGCGTTCCGCCACCATGTCCCCCAGCCAGGCGATCACCGGCAGGAACAGCAGGTTCCCGGCGAGGAAGCCTAGCGCGAGGATGGTGGTGGTGCGCGGCAGATTGATCACCTGCGGCCACCAGCGGGGCGGTTTGCGACTCATGACGGGGCTCCTCGACGGCGTTGGCGAGGAGGTGTCGGTGGAAGCTCCAACGCCTTGCTCGCCCGATCCGTCACGATGTTGGACAGGGACCGCTGAAGCCCGCTGACGTCCCTGCTGATGTGGTTGATGTCACCCTGGGCATTGTCCATCTGGACCGTCAGCTTGGTCACAGCGTCACGAATGCCCTGGAGCGCTGAGCCGTCCCGCTCCAGCGTCGTCACCCGCTGCGACAGGCGCCCCAGCATGAAGGCGAAGACCGCGACCTGAACGAACAGGCCGGCGCACAGGCTCGCGAGGGCGAGCCAGATTGATGGCGTCATGCGCCCCCTCCGAAATCAGATTGTAGAGATTGCTCCGGCGCGAACCGGGTTCTTCAGGCAGCCGGTTCGTCGGGCGCCGCGCCTTGCCAGAAGCGCCGCCTGTTTAGTTCGAGTTGGCGGGCGAGGTCTGCTGATCCGGCGCGAGCTGACGCAACTTCACCCTGCATGGAAGCGACCGAAGGCGGGTTCATGTAGTGTGAAAGGATCGTGAGTTCAGAGGCGCTGGCCTTCCCGCCGTCGCCGATCGACCTCGGGCTCACTTGCCCGTCTCCGCTTCTGCCTGCGCATCCGCCTCGACCTGCGCCTCGATGCGCTGAACCTCGGATTCCATGACCGTCAGGGCGTAGCCGATCTGCGACACCAGATTATTGATCACCGCCTGCATGTTGTCGGTCAGGTTCGCGGCAAGGTCCGGCAGCAGGACGGCGGCCTCGACCACAGTCTTTGCCCGAAGAACCTCAGCCACCTCGGCGGCGATGGGCAGTTGCAGCACCTCGATGCGGCGGACGCGCTTCAGGCGCGCTTCGTCATCCAGGCGCAGAGCGGCGATCTCAGCCTGCAGGATTTCCGCAGACGATGGGGTCTTGGCCATGTTGGCCTCCTTGGTTGTGAAGTGGATTACGCCGCCGTCAGGGCGGCGACCTCGGCCTCAAGGGCCGCGATGCGGGTAAGGGCCTGCTCATGGCGGGCCTCCAGATAGCCAGTGTCGTTGGCCAGTTGGCGCACGGCCGCGAACAGCGAACTCATCATGGCCATGGGATCGACAGCCAGGGCCTGCCTGAGGGTCACGCCGTCTTCATCAACGACCGAGCCCTCAAGGTCTTCCGGCGGGCCGTTCGGATCGAGCGCTTCCCCGCCGACCACCCAGAGCGGGTTGATGTCCCGCAGGGCCTTGGCGCTGAAGCCGAGCGCATGGACGCCGTCCTGAACCCGATCATACTGGATCTGGCCCGCGCTCAGGACCTCGACCAGGGCGGCCGGGTCGTTGCTGACGGCCTCGATGTTCTCCTTGAGGTCCGGATCAGAGTTCGGCGTGAAGGCGGGGCCGGTGCAGGCCACGTTGAAGCCGAACCCGGCGCCGTTGATCCCCATCTCGCGCGAGCCGCCGATGACGAAGGCGCCGCCGGTGCTACTGGCCAGATAGCGACGGGTGGAGATGTCACCGTTGTTATCGCGCTGGACCAGGGTGCTGACCGTCCATGCCGCGCCCGTCGCCGGGATCGAGGCGCTGTTCGCCAGCCCGTTGACCTTCACCTTGTCGGCGGCGGGCATGAAGCCGTCCGTCGTCGTGGTGGCGTTGGCGTGCAGCGCGCCGCCGCCCTGATTGCCGTGGGCATGGACGTGGTCGGCCCGCGCCGCCGTTGTCCCTGTGCCGACAGAGTTGCTGGTCCCAATGGCTGGGGGGGCAGTCGTCGCCAGGGCAATGCCGCCGCCCGCATTCAGTTGAGCCACCTGGGCAGGGGTCATGAAGCCAGGGTTCGTCAGCGTGGCCGGTGCGTAGGCGGTGAACTGCGCCGGGCCGTTGATATCGACCGACGCCGTGCCGGAAAGGCGACGCCCCTCAAGCCTGAACGATTGCGATCCAGACCAGTTGTTCCCACCTGACATCTGGATCAGCAGCAGGGTCGCGGTCGGATCGACCGGGGTGCTTTGGGGCAGGGTGGCGATAACGGTCGCGGTCGAGATGTGGACCAGCCTGAACTCGAGCGTGACCGACCCCGTCGATAGACTGGACGCGGAAAGGCTGGCCTCCAGGTCGATGACCTCATTGCCCTGCAGGCCGACGAAGTTCGCTTCGCCCAGGTTGATCCAGGTGTTGGACGCCAACTGCCCCAGGACGGACGCCCCACGGCTCCGAATGGTGGGGCCGTCGATGTTGACCGTTCCGCCCGTTGGGGTGTCGGACCCGCCGAAACGCGGTCCGCCGACCGTGTTCATCGAGATATAGACGTAGGCGTTGCCCTTGACCTCCGAGCCCTTGGCTACAGAGTTCGGGCCGGTCCACCAAGCCAGGCCGTGGCCAGAGGCTCCGTGTGGCCTCCAGACGCGTGGCGGCTTCACGGGCGACGGTCGCGGCCTGCCGAACCGCCTGGATTTCGCCCTGGTCCCGCCGACCATCGGCGTCCATGTCGTGGACTAGGCGCAGGGCGTTCGTCGTGGCGCCCACGCTCTCAACCACCGCGGCTGTGATGCAGTCAGCTTCGTCGCCGCGCACCGCCTTCACATGGGCGCCGGTGACCACCGCCTGACCAGCCGCCACCTCCAGCACGCGGATCTGCCGATAGGCGGGCTCGTCGTCGTTGCTCAGCGAGTAGATCTGGGACACGCGCTGATGCGACACGCCAAGGTGGACGCCAGCGGCTTCCACGCCGCCGACCGCAGCCACCAGCATCTTGAAGAGGGCTTTGACCTCTGAGGTTTCCTGAAGCCGGCTCATTGCACGGTGCCTTCTGTTTGCAAGCTGACGGTCGCCAAGCGCCGCCGTATGGGTTCACGGGTCAGGCCGCCTGGGGCGGCGGCTCAGAGGGAGGTTCGGGTTGATCGGTGTTGGCGACGGGCAGGGACTGCACATGCGGCATGGATGCTCGAGCGCGTCGCAGCGTGGCCTCGGCCATGTCTGCGATGCTCTGGGCCTCGCGGGCGCCGTCCAGCAGCGCCCGGCGCGTGCGGGCCGTGGTGAACTCGTCCACGCCAGCCACGCGCATCTGCTCGAAGGCCAGGACAGCCTCGGCCTGCGCCCGCACGGTGCTGATCAGAATCTCAACCACCGACCGGGTCATGCGGCCTCCGGTTGCGCGGGGAGGTCATTGGCGGCCCTGAGCTTTACCCTTTCAGGGAAGGCTTCCAGCACAGCGATTTCTTCGTCGGTTGCCAACGCGATGGGGCCCAGCTTTTCGCCAGTAGTTCGGAACAGGCGAACGGCCATGTCCCGAGACAGGTCGCGTTTCCCGTTCAAGATCTGGCTGGCGTAGGGGACGCTTATGCACAGCGCCTTAGCTAGGGATGTCGGGGTAAGAGTCATGCCGCATACATTGCGGAATGCAAAACAAGATTGCAAGATGCAAAGTTGCAGGTCCGATAAGGACCCGCCTTTCGTCGCGTTGCAGTATGCAAGAATGGCGAGAGAAGCTGATCCACCCGAGCAGAACCACCTTCGTGCGTGGCGTGAGTTCCGTCACATGACGCAGGACGAGCTGGCTGCTGCCGTGGAGACCAACGCCTCGGTGATCAGTCTTTTGGAGAGCGGCGCGAGGAAGCTCTCGCCCAAGTGGCTCAGACGCTTGGCTCCAGTGCTGAACACATCACCAGGCTATCTCCTCGATCACGATCCCAACGACTTGCCGACCGCCATTCTCGACGTTTGGGCCGAGATCCCGACCGAGCAGCGAGAGCAGGCGCTCAAGGTGCTCCAGAGCTTTAGGCGTACGGGCACCGAAGGATAACCTCGGGGGAGAGGTGATGAGAGCGATAGCAATTTTGGCATCCGCAGCATTCCTGACAGGGTGTGCGAGTACGCCCCAAGCCGATGAACAGGCCGTCGTGGAGTGCGAGGCCTTCGTCACCACGGGGGAGGTGCGCAACTGCGTGCTGATCTCTCAGACGCTGGAAGGGTCCGAATTCGGTGCCTTCGCTGTCGGTCAGGTTTCAAAGAGCAGGCTTGTTGGACGCCCTGGCGAGGAGGCCTGGTCGAAGTTCAGGACGACGGTTCGCGGACGCCCAACTAGCTAACCTCGTGGGAGGGGTGATGAACTTCGCGGGGGTTACCCTTGTTCTGGCGCTGCAGACCACCAGCTTGGCTGATCTGCAGGCTGAAGCGGAGCGCCATGGCCGTCTGACTGCTGCAGTCGGCTACTGCACGCTGATCGGCTACTCGTCCGACGATCGAGCCATGTCCGCCTACGTGGAAAAGTTCCATGCCAGGGCGGCGGCCGGCGGAATGAATCGGGAAGATATCCAGAAGCTGGTTTCGGCAGGCGCAGCCAAAGAGATCGTAGCGGCTTGGAATCTAGGCGCCGAGATCAGCGTGGTTCCAGCGGAGCAAAGGGCCCGGGCGACGCGGACCATCAACGGCATTAAGGCGCGCTGCCACGCCTTTGCTTCAGGCGAATTTTCCGGCGTGATCGGCAACCTTGATGCGGGCGATGACTCGGCTGACGCGCTGCTTGCTGAAATGCTGGCTCAGATCGAGGGCGGCTAACCTCGGGGGAGGGGGCGAAATAAGGCGCTACGCGGCATTGCCGAAGCGGCAATACGGGTGCTTGAGGGGCCTAACGAATTTTTCTGGTAGACACTTAACGATTTTTATCGTTAGGTGACGGCGTTCACCGTGGGAGCCGTCATGAGCCGCGTCAACAACTTGATCTCTCGATTTGGCAGTCAATCTGACTTGGCTCGGGCTTTGGGTACTAAGCAGAGCACAGTCCAATATTGGGCTAGCACCGGAAAAGTTCCAATAAAGTGGCACTCTAAGATAATCGCCGCAGGTAAGTCGATCGGCTTGCACATAGATCCAATTGAACTCCAAAGTTCAAGGTCAAGTGCGCCTACTAACAAGACGGAAATAATTGCACATGCCGTAGGCCAAATGCCTTCGCCATTTGCCAAGTGGCGTGGAAAGATTGATCTGGGCGGAGATGAGTTGGATGTGTACGTCTTGGATACGGGCGATCGAGTGATCGCCTTGCGGTCGGCAGTCCGTTCGATTGCGGATGCAGACAGCGGGGACCTGGCCAAATTTATTGGGGTTTCGTCACTTAATCCTTTCATAAACAATGACTTAATCCTGGCCGAACTCAGGGATTTTTCGATCCCTGGAACGCAGTTTCTTGGCCGGGGCATGACGACTGAGCATTTCGAATTGATCTGTCGTGGCTATGTGCAGGCGCTCTATGAAAAGGCCCCGCTAACTGCTCGTCAGCGTGACATCGCAGTCAAGTGCGCCGTCCTTACAGCCGGCCTCACTCGAACGGGTCTTGATGCTCTCATCGACGAAGCGACTGGCTACCAGTACGAGCGGGCTGAGGACGCACTTCAGGTAAAACTGCGTCTTTTCATTGCAGAGGAACTAAGGGCTTGGGAGAAAACTTTTCCCGATGAGCTCTGGGAGGAGTTCGGGCGACTGACAAATTGGGGAGGGCCATTAAGCAGCAGGCCCAAGTACTGGGGAAAGCTAGTCATCGAATTGATCTATGACACGCTTGATCCCGATGTTGCCAAATACCTTCGTGAAAACCGGCCCGGCCCGGGGGTTCGTTGGCACCAAAATTTGACTGAAAACTATGGGGCTCGGCAGTTGGTGGCGAGGTGTTACGAAATTGTCGGTCTAGCAAAGTCCTGCAAAACGATGGGCGAACTTCGTCAGAAAGTGGCGCATCACTACGGCAAACAAGCGCTTTTGTTCGGCGTGTATGACGAACGGACCGAGGGATCCGGAAAGGCTAACTGAATTACTTCACTAGCCCCGCCCTTCATCGGGCGGGGTTTTTGGTGTCAGGCTTCATCGCGTGGTAATCGGCTGGAAGCTTAGCCGACCCTAGACGTGGACAATGATCCGTCTCGACCCCCGCTCCAGAACGCTCGCAGCCTGCCTGTCCGCGGTTGCTGGCTATGTCGACGTCGTCGGCTTCCTTATGACGGGCGGGTTCTTCGTCTCGTTCATGAGTGGCAACTCGACGAGGCTGGGCATCGGCCTTGCGGGAGCAAGCACGGCAGCCGCTGTCGCTGGTGGATTGATCCTCGCCTTTGTCGCCGGCGTCGTGCTGGGAGCTAGCGTGGGTCGCGCTGCGCGGACATGGAAAGAGCCCGCCATACTTGGGCTCGTCACGGTCCTGTTGATCCTGGCGGCCACAACTCATTGGCTCGGCATGGGCCCGCTCGCAGCGCTACCGCTCGCCTTGGCCATGGGAGCGCAGAATGCCGTGTTCGCACAAGACGGCGAAGTCAGCGTCGGCTTGACCTACATGACGGGGACGCTGGTGAAGCTGGGCAAACGGTTGACGGTCGCGCTCTGGGGAGGTGACCGATTTGGCTGGGTCCCATACCTGTTACTCTGGGCCGGACTGCTTTCGGGTGCTGTGTCGGGAGCCTTGGCCTATGCGCAGTTTGGTCCGAACGCCCTGGCTTTTGCCGGCGCCGGGATGCTGCTGCTGACCGTGTTTTCAATCAGATCTCAGACGCACCCGCGATAGCCGGCTCTCAGCAATGCACCGGTTGCCCCGCCCCTCACCGGTCGAGGTTTTTTTCCGTCAGGCGTCAGTAGCAAACGGGCTGAATGCCCGCATGCTGAGGCGTCCTGATCAGACGGCTACGTTGAAAACGCGGCCCACGCCAGCGGTGATGGCCATGGCTAATGCCCCCCAGAAAACGACGCGAACAACAGAACGTCCTATGGGGGCACCGCCGGTTCTGGCTCCCAGGGCGCCAAGCACGGCCAAGCCGATCAAGGCTGAGCCCGCGACCCAGACGACCAAGCTGGACATGGGAGCTATGGCCGCAACGACCAAGGGCAGGGCGGCGCCCGCCGAGAAGGTGATGGCGGAAGTAATTGCGGCCTGGATGGGGCGCGCTGTGGTGATTTCTGAGATGCCGAGTTCGTCCCTTGCGTGAGCACCAAGGGCGTCATGGCTCATCATCTGCTGCGCCACTTGGGCGGCCAAGTCAGGCTCCACGCCTCGCCCGACGTAGATGCTCGCCAGTTCGCGCAACTCGGCCTCGTGGTCGCCAGCCAGTTCGGAAGTTTCGCGCGCGAGGTCAGCCTTCTCGGTGTCTGACTGGGAACTAACCGAGACGTACTCGCCCGCCGCCATCGACATGGCGCCTGCCACAAGCCCGGCGACGCCAGCGATCAGAACGCCACTATGGTTAGGCGAGGCCGCTGCAACGCCGACGACCAGGCTTGCGGTCGAGACCAGGCCGTCATTGGCGCCGAGCACTGCGGCGCGCAGCCAGCCGATGCGTTCGACCCGATGAGTTTCCCGATGAACCATGGTCCCGATCTCCTGATCCAACCTGAGATTTGCGACACTAGGGGATTAGCCGTCAGGCGTCGCCTTCACGCTCCTGAGCCCGCAATTCCGCGAGCAGCAGCTCCGACTCGGCGTCGCACTCTGCTTTTGCCTGGTCGAGCCACTTGCTGATGGCGGCCTGGCGCTGAACGATGTCTCGAAACTGGCCGGGGATATCGTCCTCAGCCGCAGCCTCATGGGCGAACAGGGCCATCATGTCCGTGATGGCCTGCATCCGGCCCACGATCATACCCAGGCGGAAGCTGGGGTCGTTCTGGAGGTCGGCGTCTTCGTCCATGACGCCACCCTATCAGCTCGGTACCAATTGGAAACGGCGGCTCCAGTTGAAGTCGCCGCTGTGATTCTTGATGGCTACATAATCGAGATTGGCCCGCCCGACGTCACAGTCATCGGCCCGCTGAGCGTGCAGGACCCAGTGGGGTAGGGGTTGCCATTCCAGTTCCCCGGCATCGTTCCGCTGTTGGCCGTGCCGGTGCCTAGCGGATTGCTGGGCCATGTGACCTGAAGAGAACCAATGCATCGGACACCCTGGATATTAGTGATCTCAACGTTGGAGATCAGGAGAGAACCAGTTGCGGTGCGGGTAACTGGCCAGGACAGGCCTTGCATCCAGACGGCCGCGCAGAAAGGACTGCCAGACGACATGGTGGCGCTCGTAACGGACCCCGTCATACCGCCAGGAAAGGCGTTCACGGTCATGTTGACGTTGCACGTAAAGGGAGGGCCACCTACCGACGTAAGGACCAGCGGGCCGCTCAGGGTGAAGGTACTCGGGGCGGGGATGATTTGAGCTTGAGACGCGGTGGGCGTCCCCAAGGCCGCAAGGGCCATTGCTAGGCACGGGACGGCGAGGCGAAGCTTCGACATGACGCAATCCTTCTTTAAAGAACGATGGTCGTCATTTGTCCAATTAACAGTGACGTTAATCAAGAGCTATCGTCACGCCGCCTCTTCTCCCGCCTCTTCCTCTCGCTCTGCCAGCGGGTCGACCTGGGTCCAGGTGTCGCCGTCGGCGCTGCAGTCGATCTTGAAGTACTGGATCTCGTCCGGCGGGGCAGGGTCGATGCCGGGCACCTCGCCGAATGTCTCGAGCATCCTGGGCTCCTCCCAGAGGTCGATGTCGGGGTAGCCATCGACCGAAAAGACAGCCACGCCCGGCGCTCCGGTCGCCAATGCGCGTCCGCCTTCGACAGCCCGTTCCCTGTTCAGGAACTGATGCACCTCGCCGCCCTTGAGGCGCCCCCGCCGGGGCCAGAAGGCCTGCGCGCAGTAGATCGTCTTCCGGGCCATTCTGGCTCTCCTTACCGTCCATCTCCGCGTTAACGAATCCGCGTTCGGGCAGGAATGTCGAGTCGGTCAGACATGCCATGCGTCCGGCCTTGTCGTACGTGAGATTGCAATATGCAAAATAACGCTGGACGACAGTGTTTGCATTATGCAATCAATCTCCCAGCACCGAAGGGAGACGCCTGTGACCACCACCACCGCCATGCCGCTCGTAACCACCGCCGCCGAGGCGCTGGATCGCTACAAAGCTTTTCTCGACGATGACCGCCTGATCCAGAACGGCTGGCATCAGGAGCAGGATGGCCGCCAACTGGCATGCGCCTTGGGGGTGCTGGGACAGGGCGTTTCCTCCTCCAAGGACTGCCCGGCCCAGGTTATGCCCCGCTGGCTGGCCCAGATGGTGCCGTGGATGTTCGACGGTCAGACCACCGACGACGCCAAGAACTGGGGCTTGGCCTTCTACGCCGAACTGGCCCGCATCGACGGCAAGGTGCCGTTCTCCGTCATCCACGACTGGCATGCGACCGTCGTCGGACCCCTCGCCATCGAGACCGCCGAGAAGCGCGGTCGCAAGCCCGAGGTCCACAAGGCCCTGGCGGAAATGCAGTTCGCCGCCCTGACCGGCAAGAAGTTCACCGCGGACGAATGGCGGCCGGTCCTGAAGGCGGCTTTCTTCGACGCCTACGCCAACGCCTACGCCAACGCCGACGCCGACGCCGACGCCTACGCCGACGCCTACGCCAACGCCGACGCCGACGCCGACGCCTACGCCTACGCCTACGCCTACGCCAACGCCTACGCCTACGCCTACGCCCGTCAGGCCGTCATGGCGCGCCTCGCCAGCGGCCTCGTCGATTGTCTCAAGCGCGTCGAGGTCGAGTGATGGACGCCTTCCTTCACGCCGATCCGCACTGGATCGCGGCCCAGCGCCGCCGCAACCGCGACCGCACCATGCCCGTCGTGACGCCGCGCGTCATTGTCGGTGACCTGGGCGACCCTCGCTCCGTACCCTTCGACGCGCGCAAGTACGGTCGGCGCTGGATCGCCGTCACCATTCTTCAGGCTATCGTCGGCTTCGGCTTCGTCGCCTGCTTCTGGTGGGCCCTGGCCTGATGCGCGAGTTCTATTCCATCGTCAGCACCGGCACTCCGAAACGGGACATCGACCTGTTCGGCCCCACGACCGTCCGCATCGACGGCGCCCGTGAACCGGGCGGGGCAGGGGTGCCAGTCATCTACCTGTCGGCCTATGTCGACGATCCCGACCGGCTGGCCCACCGCCTGTGCGCGGCCCTCTCATGGCTGAAGCCGCCATGCAGCACTTCGTCGCTGGCTGGCGATACGACAGGCACGACGGCATGTCCGTGTCGAAGGTCTGGCAGCACGCCTATCGCCGTGGTTGGAGACTGTCTCGCGTCGCCATCACCCCCGCCTTTGGAAGTCCAGCATGAGCCCCATCGTCCTGATCTGCGCCACGCTCCTGATGAGCGACGGTGACAGCGGGCGTTGCGTCACCGATGACAGCGCCCGCCACCGCGTCCGCCTTGCCGGGATCGACGCCGGGGAGGTCGCGCCGTTCACGCGTTGCCGCCAGTCTCCGACCGTCTGGGCCTGTTCGCCGGCCGCACGGTCGACGGCTGACCGTGCAAAGGCGCGCGCCCGCCAACTCGCCGCCGACGGCGCCCGTTGCACTATCACCGACACGGACCGCTATCGTCGGAACGTGGCCCGCTGCACGGTCAATGGCCGTGACCTGGGGGCCATCCTCGTCCGAGAGGGCCTGGCTATCTCGGAAACCAACTACGGCGATCCCTACCGGCGTGAGGAGCGCCAGGCGCGGGAGCAGGGAAGGGGCATCTGGCAATGAGCGCTGCGAACGACAACGGCTTCAAGCTGGCCTACACGCCGGCAGAGGCGGCGGCTGCAACCGGTCTTGGCCTGACCACGATCTTTGCTCTGATGAAAGAAGGCCGCCTGAAGCGCGTGAAGATCGGGCGCAGCACACTTATCCCCAGATCATCTCTGGAGGCTTTGATCGCTGGAAGCGCTGACGCGGCTTAGGGACTGGCTTAGGGGTGGTTGCCCAAATGGGCGATTTCTTCAATGAAATCAAAAGCCGGTGGCGGAGAGGGTGGGATTCGAACCCACGGTAGGCTTCCACCTACGCCGCATTTCGAGTGCGGTACATTCGACCACTCTGCCACCTCTCCGCGGGGCCGATATTCGCTTGGTCGAGCGAGGGGCTTCTCTAGTCAAAGGCGGCGCGGGCCGCAAGCGTTTCCCGCAAGAAATTCGATAAAATTTTCAGCGCTGTCCGGGCAGGGTCAGGCCGGGTGCGGGACCGCCCAGGGGATCGGCGCCGACGAAGCGGAAAAGCTCTGCCGGACGACCGCCGGTATCGCTGGAAAACACGCCTGTGGCCTGGACCAGACCGGCGCGTTCGACGCCACGCCGGAAGTTCTGCTTGTGCAGGGACAGGCCTGCAACGGCCTCGGCGGCGGCCTGTAGGGCGGACAGGGTGAAGGTGTCGGGTGTCAGGTCGAACAGGACCGGGCGATACTTCAGCTTGGAGCGCAGACGGCCGAGGGCGGTGGCGACGATGCGGCGGTGGTCCGAGGCCATGGGCAGGTCGGGCAGGACAGGTGAAGCCGGGCGATCGTGGTCGCGGGCGGACTCGGCGACCAGTCCGGCCTCGTAAAGCAGTTCATAGCGTTCCAGCACCCGTTCCTCGTTCCAGCGCCGTTCGGGCGTCAGGGCGAACAGGGTCTCTGCGCGGCCCAGGCGGCGGGGGTCGCCGTCGGCCCATGCGCGCAGGGCGGGCTCCAGCACGGCCATTACGGCGGGCGGTCCGTCGCGCCAATCCTCCCAGGGGAAGATGTCGAAGACGGGGGTCCAGGCGGCGTCCAGGCCGGGGGCCTCGGGCGCCTCGGCGGTCAGGGCCAGGTAGCCGACCGAGACCTCGCGCGCGCGCTCAGGGCCGGGCGTGGCGCGCGGCGAGGCGCGGCCCGCGTCGCCGAAGGTGTAGAGCTGTTCGACGAAGCCGAGCGGGAAACCGGTCTGCTGGGTGACGAAGGCGCGCAGGGCCAGCTCGAAGGTGCGGTCGCGCGCCGGGTCGAAGGGGCCGAAGGGCAGGGCCGGGGCCCCGTCGGCGGCGTGGGTGGTCAGGACCACGGCCTGGCCGGCGCGCAGGGCGATGACCACGGCCGATAGGCCGATGCGCACGCCCTGTTCGTTTCCCTGGACCGGCCCCCCGTCGCTCATGCCGTCCCTATTCCGTGTGCCAAGCGTCGGCGCCGGGCAGGATGCCGACAGCTTCGGCCAGAACGCGGTAGCGGTCCAGATAGCGTTGCTGCGCCACTGAGGCGGGCAGGGGGTCGATGATCAGGTCGTAACCGGCGGGCGGGGCGCCGAAGATCTGCAGCGACTCTCGACGGTTGAAGCCTGCCAGCTGGGTCGCTTCATAGAAGGCGCAGGCGCGGTCGGCCTTCTTGATCAAGGTCTTGATCGTCTGCGGCGTCTTGGGCGGCAGTTGGAAGCGCACGTGGATGGCGGCCTCCAGCCGGGCCTCGAAGTCCTTGTAGCCGGCCCCGAGCGCGGACTTGAAGGGCGAGATCATGTCGCCGATCACATATTCCGAGGCGTCGTGCAGCAGGGCGGCCAGGCGCCATTTCGGCTCCAGCCCCGGTCGGATGTGGGCGGCGATCTCCTCGACCACCAGCGAGTGCTGGGCGACCGAGAAGGCGTGCTCGCCGATGGTCTGGCCGTTCCAGCGGGCGACGCGGGCCAGGCCGTGGGCGATGTCCTCGATCTCGATGTCGAACGGCGACGGATCGAGCAGGTCCAGACGGCGGCCGGACAGCATCCGCTGCCAGGCGCGCGGGGGCTTGGGGGTTCTGGGCTTGGGCTTGGGCGCCAGGTCTTCGTGTTCTTCAGCCAAGGTCGGGGTCCTGCGCATGGGGCAGGTGAGGTGACGCATCCCGAACGCCCGATCAAGGGCAGGCGTTGCGATTCGTGGGGGTTAATCCCCGACGTTGAGGGTCACGAGGGCCTTGGCGGCCTCGAACACCCGGTTTTCATTGCGATCCTTGCCCCGCACGGTGGCGACGACGATGGGGCCGCCCGCAGGACCGCGCGCCTCGTAACCGACAACGCGCCAGCCGGTGCTCGACGACTGATCGGCGGTCATCATGAAGGTGGCGCGGACCGCTTCGCCCGGCGAACTGGTGCGAATGCGGGCGCCGCCGTCGCTGGCGTCGATCGTCACGGCGTCGGCGTCTGAACTCGAACCGGAGTCGGTGCGGACGTTGACCTGGCTGTTCTTGTCGTCGGCGCGGATGGTGATGCCGCCGATCCGAATGTTGGCGCGGTCGCCGTCGGCGTCGATATGCATGCCGGGCAGGCGGACGCTGGCCTTGTCGCCCTGGGCGTCGATGCGGACGCCGGGGGCGCTGACGTGGGCGGTGTCCGCTGCGGCGTCGGCGGCGGCCTCCGCCTTGGCGGCGGCGCGCTCGGCCTCGGCGCCGGCCCGTTCGGCGTCCGCCTCGGCCCTGGCGGCGTCAGCTTCGGCGCGCGCGGCCTCGGCGTGGGCGCGATCCTCGCTGGCGCGGGCCTCGGCCAGGGCTTCGGGCAGGTCGGCGCTCAGGCGGTTCTCGAAGCCCTTGAGGGCGTCATGCACCGAGCCGCCGTTCAGGGACACCAGGTGCAGGGTGACTTCGGACCCGCGCGGGCCGCTATAGACGCAGGTGGCGCCGTCGGCGCGGGCCGAGCCCTTGCGGGTCAGCACCCCCTGGGTCTGCGGGCATTGCAGGGCGTCGACCACCTTGAGGACGCCGGCCACGTCCTTGCCGGACGAGGTCGTGGTGATGCGGACCGTGCCGCCGTTGTCGCAGGCGGCGGTCATCAGCGCGAGGGCGCAGGCGGGCCAGAGGAGATGATGCATGGTCGGCTCCTTATCGGCTCCGATTGTGCGCGCAAGGCGCAGCTATTCCAGTGAAATCGCGGTAATCGAAGGCGGCGGGATGACGGCCGTCTCAGGAGCCGGGGCGGGCGCCTTCGCGACGGTTCAGGAAGGCCAGGCGCTCGAACAGGTGCACGTCCTGTTCGTTCTTCAGCAGGGCGCCGTGCAGGGGCGGGATCAGCTTGCCAGGCGTCTTTTCACGCAGGGTCTCGGGCGAGACGTCGTCGACCAGCAGCAGCTTCAGCCAGTCCAGCAGTTCCGATGTGGAGGGCTTCTTCTTCAGGCCCGGCGTGTCGCGGATCTCGTAGAAGGTGCGCAGGGCCTCGGCGACCAGACGCGGCTTGATGCCGGGGAAGTGGACCTCGACGATGTCCTGCATGGTCTGCGCGTCGGGAAAGCGGATGTAGTGGAAGAAGCAGCGGCGCAGGAAGGCGTCCGGCAGTTCCTTCTCATTGTTCGAGGTGATGACCACGACGGGACGGATTTCGGCGCGGATGGTCTCGTCGATCTCCTGGACGTAGAATTCCATGCGGTCGAGTTCCTGCAACAGGTCGTTGGGGAACTCGATGTCGGCCTTGTCGATCTCGTCGATCAGCAGGACAGGGCGGGCGGGGGCGGTGAAAGCCTCCCACAGCTTGCCCTTCTTCAGATAGTTGCGGACGTCATGGACCCGCTCGTCGCCCAGCTGGCTGTCGCGCAGGCGGCTGACGGCGTCGTATTCATAGAGGCCGTTGTGGGCCTTGGTCGTCGACTTGACGTGCCAGGTGATCAGGGGCGCGTTCAGCGCCCGCGCCAGCTCATAGGCCAGGACCGTCTTGCCGGTGCCCGGCTCGCCCTTGATCAGCAGGGGGCGCTCCAGCGCCACCGCAGCATTGACGGCGACCTTCAGGTCGTCGGTGGCGATATAGTTGGACGTGCCTTCGAACCGGCTCATGAGCAACCTGCTCCTATCGGGGGGAGTAGAGCAGGTAGCTTATCAAGACGCGCCTGAACAGACCGCCTAGCCGCGCCCGTCAGGTGATGCGCTTGGCCGAGACCGGGTCGCTGGCGGGGAAGGTTTCCTCGACGCCTTCGTCGATCAGGGCCTCCTGGCGGTTTTCGGCGTCCTTTTCCTTGTCCTTCAACTGATCTGGCTTGCCTTCCTCACGCGCCGCGCGCTTGGACGGCGCGGTGTTGGGGTCGGCGTCTTCCTGGACCCTGGTGGGGTGATGCTCGCTCATGCTCGCTCCTCGTTGTCGGGGCCGTAACCCAGGTCCGCGATGTCGTCGTCGGACAGGCGTTTGGCTTCCCAGTGGGCGGCGCTGGCCTGGGCGCCGCGCTGATTGCGCATCAGGCCGGCGTAGACCAGCTCGATCTCGTCCGGGCTGGAGGCGACCTCGCCGGCGCTGTCGGCCTCGCTCAGGCGGACCGAATCCACGCCCAGCAGGGCGTCGGCCTCGGCCTCGACGCCGTCCAGCGCCAGGTCGCCGTCCAGGTCGAGATCGTCCTCGTCGAACGCCTCGTCGTCGGCGTCGCCGTCGGCCTGGGTCACGTCCAGAACATCGTCGGCTTCGTCCAGCGAAAGCTCGCCTTCGCCCTCGTCGTCGATGTGGGTCTCATCATAGACCTCGGCTTGATCCTGAGCGTCGAAATCGGTCTCCGGCCTGCTCATCTGCGCCTCCTAGCTGAAGAGGTAACGGCGCAGGCTGGCTCGCCGTTCCGTCCTTTCGCCGGTCTCGGCGCACGCGGGTTTTCCCGCAGCGGCGAGTGAAGAGATGGTTAACCACGTTGCTTTACAGTTCATCAGCCGCCGACCGTTCAGGTTGGGGTGCGCCACGGAGATCCCCTTTGCCGCTGAAACTATCGCTCAAGCCCGGCGAGAAATTCGTTCTGAACGGCGCCGTCGTCCAGAACGGCGACCGGCGCGGCGTGCTGGTCCTGCAGAACAAGGCCAGCGTCCTGCGCGAAAAGGACATCATGCAGCCTGAGGAGGCGGTCACGCCCGCGCGCCGCATCTATTTCCCCGTCATGATGATGTATCTGGACGAGGCCGAGGCGCCGAAATTCTATGATGAGTTCGCGCTGCGCCTGACGGAGTTCATGGGGGCGATCCGCAACCCTGACATCCTGGCGGAATGCGTGTCCTGCTCCAAGCATGTGCTGGCGCGGCAATACTACAAGGCCCTGATGGGCGCCCGTAAGATCGTCGATTACGAAGACCAAAGGCTCGGCAATGTCGCTTCAAGCGTACAAGACGGCGGCGACGCGGGCTGAATCACCGCGCGAAATGGAGTACCGGCTGTTCGGCCAGGTGACGCGGGCCCTGATGCACGCCTCCACCGTCGACAAGTCCGACATCTCCACCCGGATCGACGCGATCGACTGGAACCGTCGGCTGTGGTCGACCCTGTCCAGTTCGTGCAGCGAACCGTCCAACGCCATGCCCCAGTCGCTGCGGGCGCAGATCATTTCGCTGGACCTGTTCATCGGTCGTCACAGCTCGGCGGTGATGCGTGGCGACGGGGATTTCGAGACCCTGATCGACATCAATCGCATGGTCATGCAGGGGCTGGCGCCGCCGGCTCAGGCGGCTTGACGGCCGTCTGATCACGAAGGCGGGAGCGCCCCTTTACGACAGGCCGCGACCGGTCCTAGCCTGACCTTCCTGTTCAGCAGTCGAAAGGAGGTGGCCAGTGTCTCATTGTCATCAATCGCGAGCGAAGGCCGCGATCTGGACCTCTCGGGAGGCCCGGGCCTGATCCTTCGGGAAGGCAGCGGTCAGGCCGTTCGCGGTCCGACAATGAAGCGCCGCTGGGGAGACCCGGCGGCGCTTTTTTGTGGAGGCTTTTGAGCGCGCTACCGCCCTTCGGGTTGCTTGAGCGTCATTTTGCGAGCGCTACCGCCCTTCGGACTGTTTGAGCGCCATTTTGAGCGCGCTACCGCCCTTCGGGCTGCTTGAGCGCGGTCAGAACAGCGTGCCGACCCAGTGGGCGATGCCGTGGACGATGGTCACGACCGTGGTCCAGACCAGGGCCAGATAGACGCCGCAGATGGCCGTTCCGATCAGGCCGGCGATGATGAAGACGCCGTCCCTCTGGATGATGGCCAGGCCGAAGATCGCCAGTGTCAGGCCGGGCAGGGCGTCGCCGAACGGCACCGGCAGGGCCATCATCAGGGCCAGAAGGATGCAGATGATTCCGACGACGACATCGGCGAGCTCGCCGGTCAGGACCGGGATACGCGGACGCGTCAGGCGCTCCACCTGACGCAGGCGCGGCAGGATCTTCTGGCTGGCGCTCTGATAGGTGGCGCGGCTGACCGAGGCCTTCATCAGCCAGCGGGGCAGCCAGACCTTGTCGCGTTGTAGCGCCAGTTCGGCGGCGATCAGGATGATGGGGACGGAGAAGACCGCCTTGCCGCCTGGCGGCCAGGGGATCAGGGCCATCAACGACAGCATCAGGATGACGGCGCCGAAGCCCCGTTCGCCGAAGGCCTCGACCATTTCCTTGAGCGTCAGCTTGGGATCGTCGCCATGGCCGAGAGATTCCAGAACGTCGGAAAACGTCCGGTCCTCATCCGGCGGCAGGGGCGTGGGAACAAGCGTCATCAGGCGAGACTCGGGGAGCGAAGGTTCGCCAAGTTAGGGGCCGCGGGGCGCCCACGCCATCCCTGACGCAGGGGGTGCGGCTTAATGTTTCGTCACGTGCTGGGGTTTGCCCTTGCGGGACGTATGAGCGAGGTCCTCGAGCTGAGCCTCGGTCATCGAGTCCAGCATGGATTTCGACGCCCCCTTCAGCTTCGACTTGGGCGTATCGCCGCGCTTGGCCGACAGGGCGGCCCCGGCGGCCTTTTGTTGAGCGGCGGATTTGGCGGGCATGGCGGCTCTCCTGCTTGAGAAGAAAAAACCGCCCGCCCGCCGTGTCGTTCCGTCAGCCCAGCAGTTCGCGCCCGATCAGGAAGCGGCGGATTTCATTGGTGCCGGCGCCGATGTCATAAAGCTTGGCGTCGCGGACCAGGCGCTCGACCGGCCATTCCTTGGTGTAGCCGGCACCGCCCAGGGCCTGGACAGCCTCCAAGGACACCTTCACCGCGTTCTCCGAGGCCAGCAGGATGGCGCCCGCCGCGTCGTAGCGGGTGGTCTTGCCCTGATCGCAGGCGCGGGCCACGGCATAGACGTAGGCGCGGGCGCTGTTCAGGGCGACATACATGTCGGCCACCTTGGCCTGCATCAGCTGGAAGTTGCCGATGGCCTTGCCGAACTGCTTGCGCTCGCGGACGTAGGGCAGGACCACGTCCAGGGCCGCCTGCATGATGCCCAGAGGGCCGGCCGACAGGACGGCGCGCTCATAGTCCAGGCCGCTCATCAGCACGCCGGCGCCGCCGCCGACGGGGCCCATGACGTTCTCTTCGGGGATCTCGCAGTCCTCGAACACCAGTTCGGCGGTGTCGGAGCCGCGCATGCCCATCTTGTCCAGCTTCTTGGAGACCGAAAAACCCTTCATGCCGCGCTCGACCAGGAAGGCGGTGCAGCCCTTGGACCCGGCCTCGGGATCGGTCTTGGCGTAGACCACCAGGGTGTCGGCCGAGGGGGCGTTGGTGATCCAGAACTTGGTGCCGTTCAGGACGTAGCGGTCGCCCTTCTTGTCGGCGCGGGTGCGCATCGACATGACGTCCGAGCCCGAGCCGGCCTCCGACATGGCCAGTGAGCCGACGTGCTCGCCCGAGATCAGTTTGGGCAGATACTTGTGCTTCTGCTCGGGCGTGCCCCAGCGGCGGATCTGGTTGACGCACAGGTTGGAGTGGGCGCCGTAGCTGAGGCCGATCGAGGCCGAGGCGCGCGACACTTCCTCCATCGCCACCACGTGTTCGAGGTAGCCGAGGCCGAGGCCGCCGAACTCTTCTTCGACCGTGATGCCGTGCAGGCCCAGCTCGCCCATCTCGGGCCACAGCTCGCGCCTGAACTCGTTCTTCTCGTCGATCTCGGCGGCGAGGGGGGCCAGCCGGTCGGCGGCCCAGCGGGCGGTGGTTTCACGAATGGCGTCGGCGTTCTCGCCGAGGCCGAATTCCATGGATTGGGGCGCGAAGGGAATGCTCATGCCGCAAGGCGTAGCATCGCGCACGTGCTTCGCAAAGCGGCCTTATGCGACGCCTTTATCGTTCCGCTTGCGGGTTAGGTTCCAGCCCGCCACGCCGATGAAGATCAGGCCGATGACCGCCAGAACGCCGCCGATCAGGATCGTGCCGTCCGTGGCCTGATGGCCGGCGAGCACGCGGCGGAAGGCGGCGATTCCCGCGGCGAAGGCCAGAAGGCCGATGCCGCCGATGAAGACCACGGCCCCGGTGTCGTTCAGCACCGGCGCGGGGCTGCGCTTTTCGTGGCGCAGGACCTGAACCGTGGCGGGCGGCGCATCTTCGGCCGGGGGTTCCGTCCGGGCGCCGGGACCGTGAACCGGGGCGGTCAGCAGCAGGTCCAGCGGGGCGGGCCGGTCCGGGGCGGCATCGAACAGGGCGCGTTCGGCCGAGCGGCGGCGGTAGGGGGCGTCAACCGGCGGCTGGACCCGGTCGGGCCATCCGCTGAGCGCCTCGGCGGCGCGAGCGGGCGCCCCGGCGTTCAGTTGTTCCAGCACGTCGGAGCCTTCAAAGCGCTGAACGCCGACCGAGAAGATGAAGCTGGCCAGGGCGTCGAACTGATGCTGGTTCAGCGGGATCGCGACGCGGCTGTTGATGACTTCGACGATGGGCAGCAGGTCGTATTGCAGCAGCAGTTCGGCCTCGGCCTCGGTGATGGTCGCGCCGAGGCGAGCCGATTTCGTGTGGCCATAGCCGATGACCGGCGTCCCGTCGCGACGACGCACGGTCCGAGGGCGAAAACCCTCGAAGCTCTTGATCAGAAGCAGACCCTCACGGGACACCTTCAGACGCTGGGACGTGGCTGCGGACACGGAATGACCCATTTCGAAACGGGCGCGCTCGCCCGCAAGGCGAAGCAGCAAGCCGCGTTCCGAAGGGCGTCGTCCCGCTTCAGAGCAGGACGATGGTCGCCAGGCCCAGGAAGATCAGGAAGCCGAAGAAGTCCGTCGTCGCCGTCACGAAGACCGCCGAGGAGACGGCGGGGTCGAACTTCAGCTTGGACAGGGTCAGCGGCGTCAGCACGCCGACCGTGGCCGCGACCAGCAGGTTCAGGATCATGGCCGTGGCGATGACCGCCCCGATGCGCCAGTCGTGGAACCAGAAGCCCGCCGCCAGACCGACCAAGGGCGACAGCACCAGGCCGTTGGCCAGGCCCACGGTCAGCTCGCGCCAGAAGGTGCGCACGGCGTTGGACGAGGTCAGCTCGCGTGTCGCCAGGGCGCGCACGGTGACGGTCAGGGCCTGGGTGCCGGCATTGCCGCCGATGGCCGAGACGATGGGCATCAGCACCGCCAGGGCGACGATCTGCTGGATCGTGCCCTCGAAGAAGGCGATGACCCCGGCGCCGAGGATGGCGGTGAACAGGTTGATGCCCAGCCAGGGCACGCGGCCGCGCACGATCTCCAGCACGCCCGAGGACCGGTCTTCATCCGAGACGCCGGCCAGGCGCAGGATGTCCTCGCGGTTCTCTTCCTGGATGATGTGAACGATGTCGTCGACGGTCAGTTGGCCGACCAGGCGTCCGCCGGTATCGACGACCGGGGCCGAGATCAGGTTGTACTTCTCGAAGATGTAGGCGACCTCTTCCTGGTCGACGTCGACGTCGATGGCGTTGATCGGCTCCATCAGCTCGGTCAGCGGCGTCTCGCGCGGCGCCCGCAGCAGGCGGCTGATGGCCACGCCGCCGACCGGGCGGTTCAACGGGTCGACCACATAGATGTCGAAGAAGAGCTCGGGCAGGTCCTCGCCCTGACGCCGGACGTGGTCGATGGTGTCGCCGACGTTCCAGAACAGCGGCGCGGCCATGACCTCGCGCTGCATCAGGCGGCCGGCGGAATCCTCGGGATAGCCCAGCGAGCTTTCGATCGCGGCGCGATCGACCTCGGGCATGGCGGCCAGCACCTTCTCGCGCTGGTCGTCCTCCAGGTCCTCGACCACGGCGGCGGCGTCGTCGGAGTCCAGCTCCTGCAGGGCCTCGGCCAGGGTCAGGTGAGGCACCCGCTCCAGCACTTCCTCGCGGATGCCGTCGTCCAGCTCGGGCAGGGTGTCGGCCAGAAGGTCAGGCGGCAGCCACTGAACCACCACGGCGCGGTGCTCGGCCGTCAGAAAACCCATCAGGTCGGCGACGTCGGCGGGGTGCAGGTCTTCCAGCAGGCCGCGCAGGCGCATGCCGTCGCCGTCGTCGGCGGCGTCCACGACCTTTTCGACGAAGGACGCCGTCAGGGCGTAGTCCTCGCCGAGGGCGACGTGATCTTCGGTTTCGATTTCAGATGCAGGGGCCGGGGAAGCGGAATCCGTGTGGGTCACGTGTCTGCCTCCCCGAATGTTTTCGGCCTTGGTAGAAAGCCGAAGGTCGCCCTGTCAGATCGATGGTGCGGTCGAGAAGACTCGAACTTCCACGGGTTGCCCCACAGCGACCTCAACGCTGCGCGTCTACCAATTCCGCCACGACCGCTCGCATCGGAGGGCGGGCAATAGCGGAGAGGCGACGGAAAGAAAAGGGGGTTTTGCGGAAATAGGCGAAGGTGCTGCTTTTCCTCCCCATTCCATGGGGAGGGGGACCGCGAAGTGGTGGAGGGGGCTGCGCTGACATCAGCCGTCGAGTCACCCCCTCCGTCACGGCGCTATCGCGCCGCGCCACCTCCCCATTCGCTCCGCGAACAGGTAGGAAAGTAAGGAAACAAGCCGCGGCGGGTCGAGAAGAGCGGAGCCTTCTGACCGCGGCTCCGACATCAAGCCGCGCCGGCCATGAAGTCGTAGATGTCGGCGGGGCGGGTCACGGTGATGGCGATGCGGTCGTCGCGAATCTCGATCTCGCCGCGCGCCACCGGGTGGTTGTTGGCCAGTATCCAGACCTCGTCCCGTTCCGAGGCGTCGAGCGGGATCACCGCGCCGCGACCCATGCGCAGCAGCTGTTGCATCGGCAGGACCGAACGGCCCAGCACGACCGAAATCTCGACATCGACGGCTTCGATCTGGCTCAAGACGATACTCACAATCAACGGGAGGCCCTTGCGCCGCCGCGTTCGGACACACATTGAAGCCTCATGCTTGCCGACCCGTTAAGCCTGACCCAACCTTTGCTGATCCGCGCCGACGATCGCCCTGTCCAATGGGCGGTCTCGACCGGCTATGTCGACTATGAACCGGCCGTCGCGGCCATGGAGGCCCGCGTCGCCGCCATCGCGGCGGGCGAGGCCGAGGAGGTGGTCTGGCTGCTGGAGCATCCGCCGCTTTATACGGCGGGCGTCTCGGCCAAGGACGACGATCTTCTGGCGCCCGACCGCTTTCCGGTCCACCAGACGGGGCGGGGCGGGCAGTTCACCTATCACGGGCCGGGCCAGCGCGTAGCCTATGTCATGCTGGACCTGAACCGGCGCGGCAAGGACGTGCGCGCCTTCGTGCATGGGCTGGAGGACTGGATCATCGGCGCCCTGGACCAGTTCGGCGTCGAGGCCGGCATGCGAGAGGGCCGCGTCGGCGTCTGGGTCGAGCGCAAGGGTGCGGGCTGGAGCCGCGAGGACAAGATCGCCGCCATCGGCGTCAAGGTCCGCAAATGGGTCAGCTTCCACGGCATCAGCCTGAACGTGGAGCCGGACCTGGATCATTTCGGCGGCATCGTCCCCTGCGGCATCACCGAGCACGGCGTCACCAGCCTGATTGATCTGGGCGTTCTGGCGACGATGGATGAGGCGGACGGGGCCTTGAAGGCCTCGTTCCAGCGAGTGTTCGGTCCGGTTCAGGACGGTAAAGCGCCGCTCTGATCCTTCGGCGACGCGCCATGGCGGTTGAACGCCTTTTGTCCCGGCAGCAGGGCCAGATCGACGGCGACCAGGACCAGGACGACGGCGGCCACCCAGTCCAGCGGCGCCTGAGGGCGCGGCCAGGCCATGGCCACGGCCAGCAGGATCGGACCGCTCCACCATCCCGAACGTCCCCGGTCGTGCAGCCGCTGCGACAGGACGCAGGCGCCGCCATAGAGCAGGGCCGCCGCGACCAGCCAGCCGATGAGATCGCGCGCCTTCAGCGGCGCCAGCAGGTCGAACCCCGCCCACAGCGCCAGCAAGAGGCCGCCGCCCAGGACGAAGGCGATCCGGCCGATGCGTCCGCTGGACGTCAGGAACAGGTCTGAGAAGCGGTCCATTCGGCCTTGGGTCCAGAACAGGTGAAGGTTTCGCTTAGGGCGCTGACCGACATGAGTAAACCGGCGCAGATCGCGACAAGCGCGGCGGTCAATTCGTCGCGGGGGTGGAACGGGGGCCTTTCTTGGGTTTAAACACGGCCAAACTCCGTTTCGACGGCCTTCTGGGAGTATCCTCCATGCAACGTCTGCTCACCGCCTCGGCGGCTGTTCTCGCCCTGGCCTTCGCGGCCGGCGGCGCAGCGGCCCAGGATTTCAGCGCTCTGGCCCGCCAGGACCTTCAAGCCATGCACGACGCGCTGAAGGCGAACCACCCCGCCGCCGTCACGCCGGGCGCCGCCAGCGAAGGGTTCCGCAGCTGGATCGACGCCGGTCTGCAGGACGCCCAAGGCAAGACCGGCCAGGTCAACAGCGGTGAAAGCCATGCCTACCTGCTGAGCTACTACGCCAACGGTTTCCGCGACTCGAACATCGCCGCCGTCCCGACGTTTGAACGGGCCAGCCCCTTCTTCGCCACCAGCTGGCCGGGCGTGGCCACGGCCTGGCGCAACGGCGAGTATGTCGTCTCCTATGTCCAGCCGGGCGTGCGCGGCGCCCCGCCGGTCGGCGCCGTGGTCAAGAGTTGCAACCTGCAGCCCATCGACGAGGTCGCCAAGACCAAGCTGGATCGCTTTGAAGGCGACCTGACGACCGAGGCGGATCGCGTCCGTACAGCCCCCTACCTGCTGTGGAACCGCAACAACCCCATGGCGGGCGGCGTGCCCTCGGTCTGCGAGTTCCAGGTCGGCCGTCGCGCTCGCGAGTTCAAGCTGAGCCCGCAACCGGCGACGCCGGCGAACCTGGAGGCCGCCTACCGCGCCTCGGTCTTCACACCGGGCGCCACAAAGCTGTCGGTTGAACAGGTTGACGGCCGTCCGTGGGTGCATGTGAACTCGCTGGACGACAATGCCGGCTGGGACGCCTTCTTCGCTCAGGTCGAGGCGCAAGCCGCCACGCTGCGCGGTGCTCAGGGCCTGGTCATCGACCTGCGCGGCGCCGACGGCGACTCGATCAACGCCACCTCGCGCGGCTATGGCCTGGCTAACCGTATCTGGTCGCCGGAGTTCACCGTCAGCCGCCAGCCGGAAGCCGGTCAGATCACCTATCGCGCCACCCCGGCCAACCGCCAGTGGTTCGCCGACACCCTGAATCGGATGCAGGCCGACCCGCGCTTCGTGCAGGAATCGGGTCCGGTCATCGAGCAGACCCAGGCCATCGTCGCCGCCTTTGACTCGGCCTTGGCCGCCGGTCAGCAAACCTTCGTCATGCCGGGGCGCCCCGCCGTGGCCGACACCGGCGCCGCCAACCCCGTTCAGGGCCAGGTCGTGGTTCTGGTCGACGGCGGCTGCACCAACGGCTGCCTCGACACCCTGGACCTGCTGACCCGCCTGCCGAACGTGCGTCTGGTCGGCGCGCCGACCGCCGTGGACTCGATCTTCATCGAGCCGACCGTGCAGCGTCTGCCGTCCAACTATTCGGACCTCAGCTATGGTCACAAGGCCTGGACGACACGCCAGCGCGGCAACAACCAGGGCTATGTCCCGGCTCAGGGCCTGGCCTTCACCGGCAACCCCGCTGATGAAGCCGCCGTGCGCGCCTGGGTCGGCGGTCTCTTCTAAGAAGAGGGCCTATCGCGCTTCGGGCTCATTTCATGAGTGGGCCTACCGCGCTTCGCGCTACTTGAGGCCCGTTTAGGGTCTTGAAGACGACATTGGGGCCGGACGGTGGAAACATCGTCCGGCCCTTCCTATTTTGGGCTTATGACCCAGACCGAATCTTCCACGCCGCTGCGTTCGCCCTCGGGCTTTGATCTGACGCCGCCGAGCGAGAGCCAGCGC
>RCUP01000423.1_pt1 | contig 32894 bp, 23 predicted proteins | sample 2166341 | NCBI WGS metagenome assembly RCUP01 (sample SAMN09932325, study PRJNA488358) | compost metagenome | isolation source: compost soil in succinonitrile-enriched | place: Germany: Experimental Botanical Garden | reverse complement strand
AGGAAAAGCAAAAAACCTAAAAAAAAGGGTTTCTTCCTACTTCAACAAGAATCACGAGCAAACAAAAACGTACATTCTTGTAAAGAAAATTGCCGATATCCAATACATTGTTGTTGATTCCGAAATGGATGCGCTCTTGTTGGAGAACAACCTCATCAAGAAGTATCTTCCGAAATACAATATTCAGCTTAAAGACGACAAAACGTATCCCTGGATCTGCGTCAAAAAAGAAGCGTTTCCAAGAGTGTTTTCCACCCGAATATTAGTGAAAGACGGCTCGCGTTATTATGGTCCGTACCCAAGCGGAAGAGTGATGCATACACTTTTGGATCTGATCCGTGATTTGTTTCCGCTCAGAACCTGTGCTTTGGATTTGGCGGCCAACAAAATTGAAAAAGGTTCCTACAAAGTCTGTTTGGAATATCACATCGGAAAGTGCAAAGGTCCGTGTGAAGGAAAGCAAAAAGCACAGGAATACAACGGAATGATTGAGCAAATTGAAGGGATTTTGAAAGGAAACATCGGTTCGGTGATTCAAAATCTCAAACAATTGATGTTACAGGCATCAGGCGACTTTCGCTTTGAAGAGGCACACGATATCAAAACCCGAATCGAGATTCTTGAAAAGTACAAGGCTAAATCAACGGTTGTTTCCCCAACGATTCATCAGGTAGATGTGGTCACGATGGTGGAAGACAACGATACCGTTTTTGTCAATTATCTGGTGATCAATTACGGCGCAATTATTCATGGAATTACTGTAGAAGTAAAACGAAAACTGGACGAAACACAGGCGGATATTATCACATTTGTTTTACCCGAACTGCGTGAGCGTTTTCAGAGCGAAGCAAAAGAAATTTTGGTGGAATCCAACGTCGACTGGGAAATGGGAGGTGTGCGTTTTTTTGCACCTCAGCGGGGAGATAAAAAGGCATTGATCGATTTGTCGCTGCGCAACGCCAAGTTCTATCGTTTGGAGAAAATCAAACAGGAAAAAATAAAAGATCCCGAAAAGCATACCAATCGCATTCTGGAAACCATGAAAACGGATTTGCGTCTGAAAGAATTACCGGCTCACATTGAGTGCTTCGATAACTCCAACATTCAGGGAACAAATCCTGTTTCTGCTTGTGTCGTATTCAAAGATGCCAAACCAAGTAAGAAAGATTACCGACACTTCAACGTACAAACAGTAGAGGGTCCGGACGATTTTGCTACGATGCGTGAGGCTGTTTACCGGCGTTACAAACGCTTGCTGGAAGAAGAACAACCGCTTCCTCAGTTAATCATCATCGACGGTGGAAAAGGACAACTCGGAGCTGCTTTGGAATCTCTGGAGAAACTGGATCTGCGCGGGAAAATTGCCATTATTGGCATTGCAAAACGCCTGGAAGAATTGTTTTATCCCGGCGACAGCTTACCGCTTTATTTAGACAAGCGGTCGGAAACCCTAAAGGTCATTCAACATTTGAGAAATGAGGCGCACCGTTTTGGAATTACACATCACCGGAACCGACGAAGCAAAAGTGCGTTGAACAATGAATTGGAGGAAATTCCCGGAATTGGTGAAAAAACCGTTCAGGATCTTGTCAAAGCTTTTAAGTCTGTGAAGCGGGTGAAAGAACAAAATGAGGAAAGCTTAGCTTCCGTTGTCGGGAAAGCAAAAGCGAAAGTAATCATTCAATTTTTCGGAACGAAATAGTGCTTTTTGGAGTTCTGAGCCTGTCTGCTCGAGTTTCGTTTGAGGAACGAATACGAAGTATCGAGAGCACAGGCACATTTTTTCTCCATGTCTTTGTCTCGATAATTCCCAACTGAAACGTCGGGACACTCGACAAGACAATTAGTACTACATCTTATAACTCAACTGAAGCATAAAATTTCTTGGAGCCTGCACATCTCCGGGACGTGTCATGTACTCCGTATTCGCAATATTGTTCACAATAAATGCAATCTTGTATTTTTCCATGTAGGTGTAACCGATTCGCGCATCAAAAACCAAAGTTACTCCCTGATGTTCCTGACGGTACTTTTTCAAACCCGGAAGAATTTGCTGACCCAAAACTCCGTTTTCGAAAATCGCATCGATATTCTGCATGTAACTATTCATCCGCATCGATCCTCCGATACTGATTCCTTTATATTCCAATTGAATATCTGCTTTCGCTAAATGTTTGAAACGGTATTTCAACATATTCGATGACGTATCCGAAAACGTTGCGCGATAAGTCGAATCCTGATTTTTTGAAACCGGATTCATATAAGTATAACCCAACAAGGCCAAAACAGAAACAGGCCCGATTTTTCCTTCACCTGAAATAGAGATTTCCGCACCTACAATTTGTGCTGATTCTGCATTCTGGGCTCTGAATCCTAGCCATTTTTTATAGTATCCGGGTGAATTTGGATCGAAAAAATTGAATGGAATGGAATCCGGTTTGTAGCTTCCGAAGGTAAATTCCATCATGTTATCATAATGATTGACAAATCCTGCAAGATCCACAAATCCTTTCCACTTCCCGATTTTCACCCCTTGCTTCACTCCGATTTCTGCTGCCCAACCGGTTTCCGGTTTTAAATTCGGATTTGGGAAAATGACCAATCCTCCTACCGATGTCGTTGTATAACGCTCGGCTACTGTCGGGTAGCGAACTCCTTGTCCGAAGGATGCGCGCAAGTGCGTGTGTTTTCCCACTGCGTAGTGAATTCCGGATCGGATAATGGGACGGATCGGAATCTTTTTGGTAGAATCCTTTCCAAAATAAAAATCCGAATCTCCTTGCCTTCCATCCTGCTGGAAATACTCTCCGCGAACACCCAAAACAATGTTCAGTTTTTTCCAGTTCTTTTCTCCCTGCAAATACAAAGCTCCATTGAGCGAGTTGTGGTCGCCGAACAAATACGATTTGACTTCATTTGCGATAGCCGTTACTCCCGTTGTCAGTACCCAGGAATTGTTATTCCAGGAGCGTTGAAACTGATAATCTCCGTACCATACTTCTGATTTCGAACTCTGAGATAAATTGGTGTAGTTCTTATTATCCACAAAATACAATCGTCCTCTCAATTGATGTTTGTTTCCAAATTTATCGATGTATTTTACCGTTGGATCAACGGATAATCTGATCCCACGGTTGTAGGTCAGACTCGAACCCGGTAAACTGGTATCTGCACCTCCAAAAGGTTGATAAGCCAAACTATCACTTTGCCAAATGATGAAATTTCCTGTTTTCTGCAATTGTGCATTCCAACCCAAAGACGCTTTGAAGTTTTTGATATTTTTTGGTCGGTAGCTGATTGTTCCGTTAAATCTTCCGCGATCTTCCGTCTCACCTTGTCGGTAGCCGTCGTTGGTATATCCATAAGCTCCTAAAGTCAATCCAAAACGCCCGAATTGTTTGGAAAAAGTCAGATCTCCCTGATAAAACTGCGGATTTTTGGACCACCACTTCAAAGAAGATCTTTTCGGATTATCATATATTCCGCCCTGAACTTGTACATTCAAAGCCGCTTTTTCGGTTGGCTCTTTTTCAATTAAGGAAATCATTCCGTTTAGGGCGCCCGATCCGTACAAAACAGACGATGCTCCTTTTATCACTTCAATCTGCTGTGCGTTTTCAATCGGAATAGAGTTCCATTTTGCATCTCCGACATCTCCTGAAAGGAGCGGAATTTCATTCCAAAGAACCAACACCCGGCTTCCTGCTCCATAAGTAAAACCACTTCCGCCCCGAATACTCACTTGCCCATCCATCGCATAAGCACCCGGAACCTGATCAACAGCCTGTTCCAAATCCGTAATTCCCTTGTTGGCAATTAGTTCAGGTTTGATAATATCCAAAGAAATGGTCAATTCTTCCACCGATTGTTTTCTTCTGGAAGCAGCAATAACCACTGGTCCAAGATCCTGAATCGACATGAATGGTTTCAATTGAACAACTTCAATTCGGACAGAAGTTATTTGTAACGTATCTGTAAAATAATCAGTTGCTGAAATAATGCCTGTGGCAGGAAATCCATTGATGGTCAAAGAAAATTCCCCGTTCTCATTGGTCAAAACCTGCGCTCCACCAACAATTTTTACTTGAGCAAAAGGGATCGGTTCCCTCGTTTCAGCATTCAAAACCGTTCCAACAATCTCTTGCGAAAAAAGCATTTTTGGGAGCAAAAAAAGTAGGAGTAGAGCTTGTTTCATAACGCTGTTTTTTCTTATCTTCAAGAGACCAAAGTACCAAAAAATTGAATTTCACAACTATTCATCATCAAATTGCACTTACCTTTTTAAGTGGTATCGGAAGTCGAAGAGCCCGTATTATTGTTTCACATTTCAACGATCTGGAGACTTTTTTTGCGGAAAAGCGCTTGAATCTCGCCAAAATCCCGGGGGTTCCTGCAGATTTCGTCTCACAAAAATTGCGCTTAAACGCTTTAATTGAAGCAGATAAAGTCATTCAGGAACTAGATCGAATCGGTGCGAAAACCGTATTCTTTACGGAGAAGAATTACCCACGAAGATTAAAGCAGTGCCCCGACGCCCCTTTATTGCTTTACAGCAAGGGAAATATTGACTGGAATCCTCCGAAATTAATTTCGATTGTCGGAACACGTCATGCGACAGATTACGGCAAAGCCCTCACACACGAACTTATCGAGGGATTATCCGGACACGAGATTACAGTTGTAAGCGGAATGGCATATGGAATCGATATTTGTGCACACCAGGAAGCATTAAAATTCCATTTGCCGACATGGGGAGTTTTGGGTCATGGTTTGGCTAAAATGTATCCGAGCGAACATCGGAAAATTGCAGAACGCATGCTGGAAACAGGTGGTATTATCAGTGAATTCATTCCCGGTCAAAAACCGGAGCCCGCACATTTTCCCATGAGAAACCGGATTGTAGCCGGACTAAGTGATGCAACAATTGTAATCGAAAGTGGCGAAAAAGGTGGGTCATTAATCACAGCAAACCTGGCGGCAGATTACAATCGGGATGTTTTTGCTTATCCTGGAGACATTACAAGACCTTTTTCAAAAGGATGTTTGAATTTGATTCAAAAGAATCAAGCCACACTTATTCAAAGCTCATCAGACCTTGTGGAACACATGAATTGGCAAGTAAATGAAGCGAAAAGTGATCGACAACGCTCTTTGTTTGTAGACCTGAATCAACGGGAAGAAAAAATCATGTCCGTTCTACGTAGTAAACCGGAATTGACTCTCGATACAATCGGTTATTTATCTTCTCTCACAATCAGTGAAGTTACATCTGATCTGTTAAACCTGGAATTCAAGGGTTTGGTGCGTGTGCTTCCCGGAAGACGGTTTCAACTAATACACTAAATAACAAGTCTGTTTGCACTTAAATTTCTATTTTTAGAGCCATAAACTAGAAAAATGAAAAAACATATTTTATTTGGAGTTCTGGCTCTAAGTACTCAATTTGCAATTAGTCAAACTGTAACTAATGCCACGGACAGCAAATATCAATTCACAAAAGTTGCTCAATTAGACGCAACTCCAGTTGAAAGTCAGGGAATGACCGGTACTTGCTGGAGTTTTTCTTCCCTGTCTTTCTTTGAAAGCGAATTGATTCGTTTGGGACATAAAAACCCGGCAGAATTATCTGAAATGTATATTGTCCGCAAGGCTTATGAAGCTAAGGCTGACCGTTTCATTCGTATGGACGGAAAAATCAATTTCAGTGAAGGTGGTGCTTTCCATGATATTCCTTATGTAATCAAGCGTTACGGAATCGTTCCTAAAAGTGTTTATACCGGTTTATTAAACGGAAAAACAACTTACAATCACGAAGAATTATTTTCGGTATTGAATAGTTTCATGCAAACAGTTCTTGCAGAAGTTCAGAAAGGACACGGAATCGGAAAAGAATGGAAAAAAGCATTCTCTTCTCTTTTAGATGCTTATTTAGGTCCGGATATCACTGAATTTACATTGGAAGGGAAAAAATATACTCCGATGACTTACGCAAGTTCATTGGGATTGAAAATGAATGATTACGTATCCATTACTTCTTTCAGCAACGATCCTTTCTATGAATCTTGCGAAATCGCTATTCCTGACAACTGGGCTTGGGGAGACAGCTACAACGTTCCTTTGGAGGATTTGGTTGCAGTTGCTGAAAATGCGTTGAAAAACGGATATACTTTAGCTTGGGGAGCAGATGTTTCGGAAAAAGGATTCAACTTCCGTCAGGGAATTGCAATTATTCCTGAAGATGAATCTACTATTCAAACACGTGGAAAAGACAATAAATCGTTCAACGATGCAGGTGCTTCTAAAACATCTAATGCATTTTTGGAGCCTGTAAAAGAGCAAACAATTACACAGGAAAAACGTCAAGAAGGTTACGACGGAAAAGTAACAACAGATGATCACGGAATGCACATTGTAGGCTTGTTTAAGGATCAAAACGGTACCCGTTTCTTCCTGGTTAAAAACTCCTGGGGGACAGATAACTTACCTCAAGGATACTTGTATGTTTCTGAGCATTATTTCCGCATGAAAACTATCAATATTTACTTGAATAAGGACGGTTTATCTAAGGAGTTAAAGTTGAAACTAAAATTGTAAGTAGAATAATTGGAGAATTTGTCTTTTTTTGTTAGATTCGCAACATTACCACAAATTAAAATAACATGGAAAGACTAACACCCGCTGAAGAAAAGGTTATGTTAAGGCTTTGGAAGTTGGAAAAAGCAACAGTTAAAGAAATTGTTGATTTGTATCCAAACCCCAAACCAGCTTACAACACCGTATCTACAATTGTTCGAATCTTGGAACGCAAGAAATTCATCAAACACAAGCCAATGGGAAGAGGCTACATTTATCTTCCGAAGATTGGTCGTGAACAGTACCGTGATTATTTGGCGGACTACATTTTGAAGTTTTATTTTGACGGAAGCAGAAACGAAATCGTCTCATTCTACAACAGTAATGTTTCCTTGAGCGAAATTTTATAATACGAAAACCCCGACGATAAATGTCGGGGTTTTTCTTTTAATCTGTTTTTTACACACAGATTAAAAACCGTTTGGAATTCTTATCCTACTATCTCCCCCAACCTCTCAAAAGCCTGATCCATATTCATCACATGACTGTAAAGCATGCGCAGACGATCATTCTTCTCACTCATTTTGCAGTCTTTCGGATTGCTTTGAACATACTTCAAAACTTGCGTGAACATCGGAGAATCGTAATACTTGGATTGGGAGTTTGCAACGAAATAACCAATCATCGAACCTTGTTTGATAACCAGTTTTTCGAAACCGATTTCCTGTGCCAGCCAGCGCAATTCAAAAGAACGCAATAATTCTTTCACTACTCGTGGAAGCGGACCGAAACGATCGATCAGTTGTTGTTTGTATGTTTCGATTTCTTCTTTCGTACTCAGATTATCCAAATCCTGATAAATGCTCAAGCGTTCCGAAACGTTGTTGATGTAATCTTCCGTGATCCGCAACTCGAAATCGGTTTCCAGAACACAATCTTTTACGAAGTGTGCACCCATGGTTTCGGTATTCCGGTCGTCGTACAAGTCCTTGAACTCTTCTTCTTTCAATTCGTCCATGGCCTCGTTGAGGATTTTCTGATACATTTCGAAACCAATTTCGGAAATGAATCCGCTTTGCTCACCACCCAAAAGGTTTCCGGCTCCACGAATATCCAAGTCTTTCATGGCGATGTTGAAACCTGAACCCAAATCGGAGAATTGAACCAAGGCTTCCAAACGTTTGCGTGCTTCGGAAGTCAATAGACTTATGGGTTGTGAAATGAGGTAACAGAATCCTTTTTTGTTGGAACGACCAACGCGACCGCGCAACTGGTGCAGATCACTTAAACCGAACATGTGGGCATCATTGATGATGATCGTATTCGCATTCGAAATATCAATCCCGGATTCAATAATGGTAGTTGCAATCAAAACATCGTATTCGCCCTGAATGAAGTCCATCATCACTTTTTCCAACTGCTTTCCATCCATTTGTCCGTGACCAATTGCCACGCGGACTCCCGGACATAAGCGTGAAATCATTCCGGCTATTTCTTTGATGTTTGCCAATCGGTTATTCACGAAATAAACTTGTCCGCCTCTGCTCACTTCATACGAAATCGCATCGCGGATATTTTCTTCATTGAAGGTGATTACTTCTGTTAGAACCGGCTGACGGTTTGGTGGTGGTGTATTAATGATACTCAAATCGCGTGCTCCCATCAGTGAAAACTGCAAGGTTCTCGGAATCGGAGTTGCAGTAAGTGTCAATGTGTCGACGGTCGTTTTAAGCGTTTTCAACTTGTCTTTCACCGCCACTCCAAATTTTTGTTCTTCATCAATAATGATCAGACCCAAATCTTTGAATTTCACTTTATCGCTTACAATTTTGTGCGTTCCTACTAAAATATCAATCTCTCCGCTTTCCACTTTTTTCAAAGTTGCTGTGATATCCTTGGCAGATTTAAAACGATTGATGTAATCTACATTCGCGGGAAAATTCTTGAAACGTTCTTTGAAACTTCGCGCATGCTGATGACTCAAAATGGTTGTCGGAACCAAAACCGCCACTTGTTTGCTGTCGGCAACAGCTTTGAAAGCCGCACGCATGGCAATTTCCGTTTTCCCGAAACCAACATCGCCACAAACCAAACGGTCCATCGGAGTGTCTTTTTCCATGTCTTCCTTCACGGCTTGTGTCGCTTTCAACTGGTCCGGAGTATCTTCATACATGAAGGAAGCTTCCAACTCGTTTTGCAAGTACGTGTCAGGAGAAAACGCAAATCCGGGTTGACTTTTGCGTTTTGCGTAGAGTTGGATCAAATCGAAGGCTAATTCCTTGATGCGTTTTTTGGTCTTCTGTTTCAAAGTAGCCCAAGCCTGGGTTCCCAATTTATTCATCTTCGGAGCAGCTCCGTCTTTTCCTGTAAATTTCGAAATGCGGTGCAAAGAGTGAATGCTCACATACAATACATCACCATCGCGATAAACCAGACGGATCGCTTCCTGTGGTTTTCCATTTACATCAATGGTTTGCAACCCGGAAAATTGCCCAACTCCATGATCGATATGCGTCACATAATCTCCTTTTTGAAGATTGTAAATTTCCTTCAAGGTCAGTGCCTGTTTCGCCTGACGGAATCCTTCCTTCAATTTGAAACGGTGATACCGTTCAAAGATCTGATGGTCCGTATAACAAACCAACTTCAAACTTGGAATGATGAACCCTTCGTGCAAAGCGATATTCATCGGTTCAAATTCTACTTCTGCACCGATATCCTCAAAGATCTGGTACAAGCGTTCAATTTGTTTCGGCTGATTGGAGAAAATCAGGTTTGTTGCTCCAGCTGTTTTGCGGGCAATTAAATCGTCTTTCAACAAATCAAAATCCTTATTGAAAGTCGGTTGATGCAAGGTTTCAAAAGTAACTGTATCACTTGCTTTGAAAGCGTATTCCGGCCCGAATTCTACGATGGAATGCACTTGAATCTGCTCCTTCCAGTCGGACGGATGCATGTACAATTCACTCGGCAAACTATGTCTAATCGTGTTTTTCGGTAACTGATCGTAAACCTTCACTGCTTTTTCATAATCCCTTTCCATCGCGGCTTTCACCAGATCATTTGAAGCCAACCAAAGTGTCGTTTGCTTTCCTATAAATTCCAGAAATGTTCCGTTTCCGTCCAATACCAACTGGCGCTGAACATTCGGGACAACCGAAAAATGGGTGTGCGTATTAATCGACAATTGCGAAACCGGATCAAAAGTCCGGATGGAATCTACCTCATCACCAAAGAATTCTACCCGGAAAGGCTGGTCATTGGAAAACGAGAAAATATCCACGATTCCGCCACGAATGGAAAACTGTCCGGGTTCGTAGACAAAATCAACCCGTTCGAAACCATATTCCAACAACAATTCATTGAAGAAATCGATGGAATAGGTTTTTCCGCGCTCTACACGCATGGTGTTTTCTGACAATTTTTTCTGTGTCGGAACACGCTCAAACAAAGCCTGCGGATAGGTCACAACCCAAGTGTTTTTCCCGGTATTGACTTTTTCCAAGACCTCAGCTCGTGCAACCACATTCGCATTATCCGTTTCCTCTAACTGATATGGCGTCCGGTAAGAAGCCGGGTAAAAGAAGATGTGTTTATTATCCGGATATAATTGCTCCAGATCATTCAGAAAATAGGCTGCGGATTCTTTGTCTTCCAGAATAAATAAATGATTTCCCGGAACTTGTTCACAAACAGAAGCAACCGCAATTGATTTGGAAGAACCGATGAGCCCTTTCCAGTGAATGCGAATTTCAGCCTGTTGCAGCAAATTTGCCGTTTCGTCCAGTCCTTTGAGTTTTTTGAAAAGTTGTAAAAATTGTGTCTGTTCCATCTTGTACCAAAACCGTTAAGGGGCACCAACACCTGGAGCCCCTGAAAAAGTTGTTGCAAAGATAAGGTACTTAAGCATGACTCGCATACAATTTCCTCGTTGAATTTTCATCTGATTTCATTTATCAACTTCAGGAATCCCTGATTGCGAAACCGTTGATCCGGATAGGAAATAAGTCGCCGGGAACTAAAATCAATTCAAACAACGCCCGTAGGATTATGAGAACGACTAAGTAGTTTGTTTAACAATTGAACCAAACGATGTTTATTTTTACTGAAAAATTACTCTATGCGTTGGCTTCCGCTTTTTCTTCTTCTGACATCGTTTTCTTTCGGTCAAAAAACAGATACCATTTCCGGGTATCAGTCTAAAGTTTCAGGAGAAGAGCTGATCTATTATTCTCCCTACGATCGTTTTGCGAAGACGGCGCTTCTGACTCGTTGTAATGGAAATTCACAGATCAAATGGAATGCTGACCCGTACAAGGGGAAACAAAAAACGGTGACTTATGAATTGTTGGTCGGACATTCAACAGGAACCAGTTCAGGAAGCAGAGACTTTATTCTTTCACTGAATGATCTTGAAATCGGGACATTGACCACACAAGCCCAACAAAAAGGAAAATACAGCTATTCAACAGACAAAAGCAGCAACGGTTTTGCGCAATTTGTGTGGATGGAATACGATGCAAACAATGACGGCTTTGGAAGATTGTATATCACAGTTCCCGCCGCTTCCGTAAAACAAAAAGCAACGTTTTCCATTCTGGGAACGAATGCCAATTCCCGCGACTGGTTGATGGTTTTTATGTATCAGCGAACCTTCAAGGTTGATGTTGAATCGACACAGTTGGTAACAATTAAAGAAAAGAAACGCCAGCTGAATCTGTACATTGACCAACCTTTATCACAATCCACGACATTGCACGTAAAATCAAATTTGTTTGACACCACTTTCTCTGTTTCACACGGTTACAACAAACTCAGTTTGCCCGTTTATCCTATTAATTTCACCGGAACTGATGAGATTTATTGTTCGCTGGATGGCGTGGAAGGCGGAAGAAAAGTGAAGCTGGAAATCGAACCTTTGAAATCCTATGAGTTTCACATTATTCACCATTCTCACAACGATATTGGTTACTCACATTTACAAACCGAAGTTGCAGAAATCCAAACCAAAAATATCCGGATGGCACTGGAATGGGTCAGAAATGCCAAGCCAACTCAAAAACCTTACTGGCATATCGAATCGCTGTGGGCCGTTGAGAATTTTCTGGGAGAAGCATCCGAGTTGGAGAAACAGGAATTTTTTGCCTGTGTGAAGCGTGGAAATATTATTCTTTCTGCTAATTATGCCAACATTCTAACCGGATTATCGCGACCCGAAGAACTGAATTGGATGCTGGAATATTCCAAACAATTGGAGCAAAATAACGCTATTGATGTCCAATCTGCAATGATCACGGATATTCCGGGAATTACTGCTGCAGGATTAAATGCTTACGTTCAAAATGATATTCCGTATTTATCACTGGGGCCAAACTATGTAGAGGCCTTTGCAGATCATGGCGACCGGGTTGGCGGAGTAATCCGCGAGCAGGGTGACAAAGCATTTTATTGGAAACCGGATTTGAATTCGGATAAAAAGGTATTGGTTTGGACAGCTGGAAAAGGTTATTCTTTCTTCCACAATGTGGGCGACAAACAAAAACAGGAACGCTGGGAGCAAAAAATTTCCGATTACTGCATTGAATTAGACAGCGAAAAATACCCGTATGATATTGTTCAGCTCCGCTATACCAAGAAAGCAGATAATGGCCCGGTTGACACAAACATTTGCTCCTTTATTGATAACTGGAATGCAACTTACAGCACTCCCAAATTGGTTCTAAGTTCGGTAAACACTCTCTTTCATGAATTTGAAAAACGCTACGGATCAACTCTTCCGATTGAAACCGGAGAAATTTCCCCGTATTGGGAAGACGGAGCTTTTTCTACTGTAGCCGAAGAAATCCTGAACCGGACTCTTTCTTTAAAAACCACCGTATTGGAGGATAAAGCCAGAAAAGAAGGGAAATATGATGCGAACAAAAAAGCATTTTATGCCCTTCACCGGAACATTCTTTTGTTTAACGAACATACCTGGGGAGCCTGGTGCAGTATTTCCGATCCGGAAGCCTACTTTACTACCGAACAGTGGAAAATCAAGAAGAGTTTTGTTGATTCGGCAAAAGTGCAGTATCAGCGTTTGGAGAAAATCATCGGAGTAGCAAACGAAACAACGTTAACTTCCGGAGTGCTGCTAATAGATGATTTCAAAGTGGATTCAAAAACAGGCGGAATCTCCGAATTAATTTCTTCCGGGAAAAACGTTTTTGGAGAAAACACTCCTTTTCATTGCTTTGAACCTATCTATAGTTTAGGGATCAACCCTCAAACCATTCAAACTCCAAATGCTGTGCATATCAGCACAATTGCTGATAACTTCGCAAAGAAAGAAGTACTGGTAAAAGTGATCCTCGGTGAATCGTTAAAACTAGAGATTCTCTATTTGCTCGATAAGAAAAAACGATTGTTGCATGTGAAATACAAAGTCAACAAAGAATTGGTGAAAGACAAAGAGTCTATGCATATTGCATTGCCATTATCCGGAGATACAAAGGACATTTTATATGGAGCTTCGACCAATCTGATTTCTTTTTCAAAAGATCAATTGCCTGGCTCAAACAGGGAATTTATTTGCACCGACAAAGAACTCCTGGTCAAAACCGCAGAACCGACATTTCGTGTTTATTCACCGCAACTCAATTTGTTTGAGGTAGGAGGAATCATCAACGAAGAACAGGTAAACGGAGCCAAAGTGTGGAAAAAAGAATCCGGTGACATTTCCCAACTTTTTCTGTATGTTTTTAATAACTACTGGCATACCAATTACAAAGCATATCAAGAAGGCTTCTTCGAATTTGAGCTCATTCTTGGGATTGAATAAGTTTTGATTTTTTCAAATTGAAACAATTGTTTTCGTTTTGAAAAAAAATGAAGCATCTTCCTTTTTAAATCTCTTTAAAATCAAGGGTTTTCATTTATGGCATACCTTTTATAAGGTATCTGTACATAAATAACGACGATTATGAAAACGATATATTTTGTGGGGGTGATTTGTGTGGGTATGTTGGGAGTTTTTGCTGGGTGCAAAAAGGAAGAAGGAAAAAGTCATATGACTGTGAAGATGGTTGATGCACCCGGCGATTTCCAACAAGTGAATGTAGAAGTATTGCAGGTTCAGGTAAATGTGAGCGGTGATGGCTGGGTAGCTCTGCCTACAAATGCCGGAATTTACGACCTGTTGACTCTTCAAAACGATGTTTCGGCAACGTTGGTGAATACCGGTGAGTTTCCTGCAGGCCGATTAAATCAACTCCGTTTAATTCTTGGAGATGAAAACACCGTCATGGTTGACAGCACTTATTATCCTTTGGCAACTCCATCCGCACAACAATCCGGATTGAAGATCAATCTCAAATCAGATTTTGCTCCGAATCAGGCTTATGAAGTACTACTGGATTTTGATGCTCAAAACAGTATTGTGACTCAGGGAAATGGAAGTTATTCATTAAAACCAGTAATCAAAGTGCTTTCCATAAATCCGATTTAAGGGTTTTATTGATAGTATAGCTCAGTTCTAACTGAAAAGGGTCGTGAATTTCTCCACGACCCTTTTCTTTTTCCGCTTCTTCGTTCAATCAACCGGCTATTCCTTTCCGGTAAATCCGGATTTCTGCCTGTTGTAACAGGGCAACAAATGTTTAGCTTTGTGCAACGAGAGAAACATGGAAGAAAACACGCAAGCATCATTTTTTAGATCACTCCCTTTTCTGCGAAGATTAGTTGGTTTAAACTATCATGTTATTCAATTAGAACGTGGTCAACGAAAAAAACTCTATGAGTTCTTACTTGGACTACCGCTATTTATTCTGGTGGAAATTTTCTTTCTTCGAAACAGTCATCCGGGTACAAGTACCTTTCAATTAGAACAATTTGCAATTTGTGGATTGTGTTTTCTCAGCGTCTTCGGTTTAACAAGATTTGTTCTGAAATACACATCCGATGAAATGAAATCTTTCATGGATGTTTTTGAGAAAAAACAGGACCGCGAACTTCGAAAAATACTGATCAGGTATTCCCTCATTTATTATGGAATTTCCTTTTTCGTGATCCTGATTCTGTCCGTTCTTTAGCACTTACTCTCGAGAATACTGATTTCCATTCCATGAAATTTTAATGGCACGCTGATAACGCAGGTCCTGACGATTCTGTCAGGACGCAGATTATGAGCTACATCCGCGGTACCTCAGATACTCTTTCTGTGGAAAGGTATCTTCGTCTTCAAATGCTTTCGCATTTTCTTCTGCGGGGAAAAATAATGTGTCAACCAAATTTTCGGACAAGTCATTTGAATCAACCGATTATTGCGATCAGTTGATCAATCAACTCGTTCCATCAATAAAGCAACCTTTTCACTAACCATCTCGATATACTTGTCGTTCAGTCTATTGTTCACTTTAAAACTCAATTTATGAAAACAATTATTACTTCGATTTTTAGTCTGAGTATCATGGGAATTGCATTTGCGCAAGGTTCCGTTACTCTTTCGACAGCCAATTCAAACGTCAAGTATTTTGTTGGCAATAACGGTACTTTTTTCAATAATCCCAATCCGAACAATGGAGCCGGCGGTTACGTCGTTCCGAAGGACAGTGCGGTAAGTTCTATTTTCGGAACATTCATTATGGCAGCCGGAAAAGATCTGAATGGAAACATAAAAGGAGCGATCGCCAGACAGATGAATTCCGATTTTTCTCCCGGACCTTATTTACCGAATGTTGCAAACTATAGCGACTCTTCTTATATCGACAAGTATTCATCTGCTCTTTGGTGGATGATGAAATCGCAGATTGACCATCACATTGCCCACTGGATGGATCAAGGATATGTTGTGCCTGGAGTAATCTCTACCTGGCCTGCAAACGGAGATTCAGGAAATGGGGAAAGCTTTTTACTTGCTCCGTTCCACGATCAGGATGGAGATCAGATCTACGAACCACAAGAAGGCGATTATCCATTGATTCGGGGAGATCGAGCGGTTTACACCATTATTAACGACAACAAAAACCCGCATCCGTCCGGAATTGATCCAATTGGAATGGAAATCCATATGATGTTTTATCAATACGATGTTCCGACGGACGATTTACTGACCAATACCGTTTTTGTACAAACGACTGTTTTCAATAGAGGTTCTGTCACTTTACAAGATTTCCACCTGGGTCATTTGATTGATTTCGATTTGGGAGATCCGTATGACGATTACATCGGGACTGAACCTGCCAGAAATTTGGCTTACATCTATAACGGAGATTTGAATGACGGAGATTTTTCTGGAAATCCGGGTTATGGAGTAAATCCTCCGGCATCAGGAATCATTAATCTGGACGGAAAGCTGGCTTCCAACGTTTCGTTTCCAAATTTTTCAGACCTGAATAGTGCAACTACAAATCACAATACTCTATTAGGTCTTTTACCCAATGGAAGTCCTGTTCTTGATGGAAACAATCAGCCGACGAAATATATTTACAATGACATCGACCCGAATACCGGCTGGAATGAATTCATCGGTTTAAGTAATCCTCCCGGAGATCGTTTTTGTGTTGCAAGTCTTGAGGAAGAAACGTTTGGTCCGGGGAAAATTCTGTGCTACAACCACGCAGCTATTTTTGCAAGAAGTAATGAAGGCACTTTGACTGCAAGTGTCGATAGTTTGTTTCAGGTTGCAGATTACATTCAGAATTTCTATGATGCTCAGAATTTCTATTGCGAAGCACAGTATCTGGAACTTTCAGAATACGAAAATCTTTCTTTCTCTCTTTATCCGAATCCTTCCGATCAGTATCTGCGCGTAGACGGTTTGACTTCCGGAACATACCGTATTTTGAATCTGGAAGGAAAAGAAGTTCTGTCAGGAACTCTTGAAACTCCGATGATCCGGGTAGATTTCTTAAAAAGTGGGTATTACATGATTGAGATCACTTCCGGAGGAAAAGGCGGAAGAAAATCTTTTATAAAGGACGGTAAGTAAAAACCGTTTTTCTCTTGGCTTTTTTTAGTTTACGATCAATACAAATGGAGCGGCTTCAGAAGGAGTCGCTTCTGTTTTTTAATCCTGTGGAAATCCTTGCTGCAACTGGGTAAATAGATGCATGTCTATTTGTATTTTGAGTAAGTCCTGTGAAAGAAAAGCAATAAATATTCCTTTTCATTGAACCTTTTCATTTCGGTTGAGTAATCCTTTTAGAAACCCAAATCACGTGCACGGATTTATTTAACTTGTAAACATGAAAAAATTTCTTTTTAGCATTCTTCTTATGAGCTCATGCCTGGTTTACGGACAAAAACCCGAAACCGTTTACAGCATTGCGAAAGAAATGCGCGATCAAAGTTGGTATGAAGGACAGATCAAAGCGTGGAAAGCAGAAATCAGCAAAAACAAAAAAAACGGAATTGCCTGGACCAATTATTACATGGCGGCAAGAGCGTTGAGACATAACAGTTATCAAAATCCGGAAATGCGTGAGAAATATGATGCGCTTTGCCATGCCATTGTTGCCGATGTAAAGAAATCGTATCCCGGGAGTTTCGAATCCTACTACCTTCCTTACATCGAACAGGGACTGGCCGGTCCGGCGGATGATTTGTTGAAAGCGGCTGAGATCAGTCCGAACGACAAGCGTCTTTTCGATGAAATGATTATCCATCACCTTCTTAACTTTAATCACCCGGAATTTGAACGTTACTGCAAAGAGGTCTTTAATGTCAATGAATATTCTATCGGGATTCTCAATTGGGCATACAATATTCTTTCCGAACTGGATGAAAATGCCATTCTTTTCACTTGTGGTGATAACGATACTTACAGCGGGTGGATCATTCAAGCCGTGAAAAATTTCCGGAAAGACGTGACCATTGTAAACACTTCCCTGATTATGCTAGACGGTTACCGAAACCGATTGTTTAAAGAATTGGGTTATGCGAATCTGGAAATAAAAGATCCTCAAAGCAATGAAGAATATGACGCCAATACGAATCTGATTTTCAATCACTTTTTCACAGGAAAAAGACCGGTTTATGTTTCCGCAACTGCAATCAGTTTTTTCGAAAAGGAATTCGGAAGCAAATTGTACCTGACCGGTTTGGCCTACAAATACAGCGTGTCTGAATTTGACAATGTGAGCATCATCCGCAGAAATTACGAAAAACGGTATTTGCTTGATTATCTGAAGCAGACCTTTTCTTACAATATCTATGATCTGAAGGGTGAAGAATTGAACGGAATGTATCTTCCTTCGATGATCAAATTGTATCAGCAATACAAAGAAAGTGAGGAAGTTTCTAAAAAACAGGACCTGGAGGTTTTGCTTTTAAAAATTGCCGAACAAAACGGGCGGCAAGACGAAGTGTATGAATTACTCGGTAAGAAAAAATAATCCTGGCAGATGTATCTCACTAAAAATGAATCACACATGTTAAAAACCCTGATAAGCATTATAACCCTTCTGTTTTTGAACACGGCTTTCTCTCAAAAAATGGAAACGGTTTCTCTCGACAAAAATGATCCGACAAAGAATTGTTATACCATCATTTATCCGGACGCTTTGCCCTGGAAAGGGTGTTTGTTTCTACTTCCCGGTTTCGGAGAAAATGCCGAACGTGTCTTGTCACAAACAAGTCTTCCGCTTGAAGCAGCGAAGAACGGTATTCTGACCATTATTCCCACACTGCAGGACGGAGTTCTGTCTTTTGGAGTAGATTCTGTGAGTCAGCAGACTTTGCAGATGATTGTAGATGATGTGGCTTCGAAACATAAAATAAGTTCTTTGAATTTTTTCATCGGTGGATTCTCTCTCGGCGGAAGTGCGGCTATCAAGTTTGCAGAAAATGCGAAGATCAAACCGAAGGCCGTTTTTGCAATTGATCCGCCACTCGATTTTGAACGGTTCTATTATTCTGCTTTGCGTGATTTGAGGCTTACCACAGACGGCAAGGAGAATCAGGAAAATGTATACATGGGATTGAGAATTCAGGAAATTATGGGCGGAACTCCCGAAACAGCTTTAGTAAATTATTATGCCGTTTCTCCCTATTCATTCACGGATGAAGCTCAAACTGCTGTGAAAAAGCTGATCGAAATGCCGCTCAGAATCTACTCGGAGCCGGATATCAATTGGTGGATGAAGGAAAGAAATGCCGACATTACAAGCATGAATGTTACGGATTGTTCGGCCATGATCAACGAACTGAACAGATTGGGAAATCAGCAGGCAGTTTTGATCACCACTCAAAACAAAGGTTTCAGAAAACCGGATCACAAAAGGCATCCGCATTCCTGGAGCATTGTGGAAAATCCGGAACTGATTCAATGGTTACTTCAACAGAAATAAAGAGGCTATAAGCGTAAATAAGTGAGCAGTTTACATCATAAACAACAAAGCGACGAAGAGTTGATGGTTCAGGTTATGGACCATCACTCTCATGTGGCATTGGTGGAACTGCATCGGAGATACAGCAAGAAATTGCTGGGATATTTTATCAAAATGCTGAACAAAGACAAAGATCTGGCACAGGATTTCGTTCAGGAAATTTTTCTGAAACTCCTCGAAAAAAAGCATTTGTTCGACCCGGAAAAGAAGTTCTATTCCTGGATTTTCACCATTGCGTCCAACATGTGTAAAACGGCTTACCGTCACCACGGAAAAACGGTTTCTTTACACACACAGGTAATTGAACGCGGCGTTTTGGGTGAAAACGACCTGGAGAAGGGGCTTTTTCTAAAAGCATTGGAAAACAGTATTGGTAATCTGGAGCATCATCACAAATCCGTTTTTGTGCTTCGGTACCTGGAGCATTTTTCTCTCAACGAGATTGCGGAAATCACAGAGGCTTCTCTGGGAACCGTGAAATCGCGCTTGTTTTATGCAACCCGAAAAATTACCGAAGAGTTAAAACCTTACGACCCCAGTTTTGAAACAACCTTATTTAAATTGATTTGATATGGAAGAGCAACATGCACGATTATTTGATCTCATTGAATCAAAATCATTTGAAGAACTTTCTCCGGAAGAAAAGCGTTTTGTTCTGAAGCACCTCAGTGCAGAAGAATATGCTTTTCAGCGCAGAATTATTGCTTCAACAGCAGAACTGGAATATGAAACGGAAGAGCCACTTCCATTGGTTCTTAAACCGGAAAGAAAAGTGTTTTTCTCTCGCAATATTCCCTTGTACCAGGCAATGATCGGTGCTGCTTGTCTGATTCTTGTATTTGTTGCTGTTTGGCCCGGAAAAACGCAACAACTGAAGATGAATTTTGCCGGAAATCCCTTGAATATTTCTTTGCCGGGTGCTTCTTCTATTCAGATCATTCACGATACAATTACCAAAGAAATTCCTGTTTTTCAGGCTGCTTCCGGAATTATCCGCGACACGATTACGGTGGTTCAATATGTTTTGAACCAGCAGGAAAACAGAATGCTTGAGGCTGGGAACACACTTCCTTTGCCTGCATTGAATGAGCAATTGATCGAAAACAGGAGTTTGTCTTATAAAGACGATCAGGTTACGCCATTTTTGCCGAATATTCAATTGGTAAATACCATGAAATGAGTTGTGTGATACGATGTAAATTCGTGAAACCCCGGACGTAATATTGCGGAATTACGTTCAATACAAATCATTGGTATTCCTCTCTCCAAATATGCCCTTGATTATAGAGCAAAATCGTGCTGAAAGTCAGATTTTAAGAGCTATCGAGATATTTCTCTTTACAGAGAATGTTTCTTGTTGACTAAGTACAATCAGGTAAAATTCGCGTTAATGTTGGACGTAATATTGCGGAATTACCTCCGATCCGTAAGATCCTTAATTGGTGGATTTCTCACTTTCAGAATTCGTCTTTTTCGAACCCCATTTCAAAATCAGCTCCCGCCCATAAAACACAAACAGCAGCACCAATCCCAAACCAAAGAATAGAAGCGCAATCGGCCGGGTTCCGTCATCAAAGAAAAATTCCCCGATCATCCAGACAGAATTTGCCAAAATCCAAGCAATCACAGCCAGGTTGTGCATCAACTCAGAATAAGATTTGCGCATTTTCCACGTGAGCCAGATAGCCACGGAAATGGTCGGAAAGATCATAAAAGTTCCCATCCATTTCAGATCGGCAACCCAACAAATGTCTTTGAGCAGCCACAGTAAAATATGAAGGTTTTCTATTTTGCGAAAATCCGGAAACATTTATGCTTTACGCGCTTTTTCCAGGCAATCGATCGCTTTTTCCATCATTTGTTTCGATCCCGTAAAGAATCCGCAACGCTGGTGCAATTGATTCGGCTGAATATCCAACACACGCTCCGTTCCGTTTGTTGCCATTCCTCCTGCTTGTTCAGCCACAAATGCCAATGGATTACATTCATACAACAAACGCAATTTTCCTTTCGGACTTTGGTTCGTTACCGGGTAAATGTAGATTCCTCCTTTAATCAGGTTCCGGTGAAAATCTGCCACCAATGAACCGATGTATCTTCCGGAATATGGTTTTCCGTCGGCATGTACTTCCTGACAAAAAGAAACGTAATCCTTCACTCCTTGTTCACATTCGTGAATATTTCCTTCGTTCATCGCATAAATGCGACCCGTTTCCGGCATGCGCATATTCGGGTGCGACAAACAAAATTCTCCGATGGAAGGATCCAGCGTGAAACCGTTCACTCCATGTCCTGTTGTGTAAACCAACATCGTTGATGAACCATACAAAACATAACCGGCTGCTACTTGCTGCGTTCCCTTTTGAAGCATATCTTCCAGAGTTGCCGGCGTTCCTTTTTCCGAAACACGTCTGTAAACAGAGAAAATCGTTCCGATCGAAACGTTGCAATCGATATTGGACGAACCGTCTAAAGGATCAAACAAAACAATGTATTTCCCGTTTTGAGCACGTGGAGCAGTGAATGCCAGAAAGTCATCGTTTTCTTCCGATGCAATTCCACAAATTTCGCCGCTGGATTCAAATACTCTGATGAACTGAGTATCTGCAATAACATCCAGTTTCTGTTGCTCTTCTCCCTGAATGTTCACATCTCCCTGAGATCCAAGAATGTGATCCACCAAGCCTGCTCTGCGAACATCTCTGGCTACGATTTTAGATGCAATAGAAATATCATTTAAGATTCGCGATAATTCACCGGAAGAACCCGGAAACTCCGCTTGACGTTCCATAATAAAATCGCTCAGTGTGATGATGTGTGACATAAACAAAGATTTAGAACAAAGGTAGGCAATAATTGAAAAAGATAAATTCCAATTATTCAGAATCAGCAGACAGTTATTGACAAAGAATTATTTTTCTTTCGTGTCTTTCTTCAGTAATTCATTGTATTCTTCCAAAAGACCGTAATATTTGCTCTTCCAGTATTCCGGATTGCTTTCTCCATAAGGAACCGTTTCTTCATTAACAATGGATCTGCGACTTGCAATCTGCGGAATTTCCTCCGAGAAATCGTGGTGCAATATTTTACCAAATTCGAGAATCAGTTCAAGCGATAAATCCGGGATTTCAAAAACGTTATAAATCCAGCGACGGCTTTTTCCCATTTTCTTAGCCACCTTAGTTAGCGGGATTCCGCTATCCCGAACAACTTTTTCAACTATCTCACCTCGATGTACCATGGGGTAAAATTCTGCGCTTTATTGTGTATGATTGTTTACAAATGATTCTCATTTATGTAAATTTTGTATCTTTATTTCCATATTATTTAACCCGTTCTCTGTATCCCGACCCAAATTGGTGGGAGGAACATCAAAAATGAAGCGAATGAAAAAGAATCTGTTTTCTCTCAAAATAATTTCCCGGAAATCCATTTTTATACCCCTGTTTATCGTGTTTTCCTGTATCAATTCGCTTACAAATAAAGGAGAAAATAACGTCCGGCAAATGGCTTCTTTCCAAAAAGAAAAATCTTCCGGAACAAACAATTCTTTTCCAATTGATTACATTATTCAAAATAGCAAAGCCAGAAAATCGCACTACGATCTAAGCAAAATCAGATGCCCGGAATTGAAGCGGATCAAAAGCGCTTTTTTCAAAAAGTGGTTTGATCAAACACCCGTAACCATTTCCGAAACTGACCAAATCATCTTCCGGTTTTCAACTTCTGATAAATACTACTTTTTTGATTACGTCGATTCTGACTCGGTTTTTTTCTGTTCAATCCTGGAATACATGGATGATTGTCACACTTTTAGGATGTATCACTTCACCATTGATAAACGACGGCAACTCGTGGTTCACGCAGATTGGATTGCAACTCAAAGTCATAAAAGCGGTTATTCTGTGGATGATCGGCTGAGCTATGATCCGAAAGGAAACAAACTAACTGTGAATTCTAAGATTATCTGTGCGTTTCACAACTTTGGCCGGCGCATGAAATCTGTTCGGGAAACATTTCGCTTTTCCTTGAATGGAACCACCCGCAAAACGTTTAAGCGGTAGACCAAATCCTGTTCAATCTGTTCAATTCAAAATTCTCTAAGAAATTATTCGCTGAAACTAAGCAAAGCTCTAAATTACCCCTAACTTTGCAACATGCTTCAAAAATTCCGGTACCATATTTTGCTTCATCTCGTGATCTTCATGTGGGGTTTTACCGGCATTTTGGGAAAATTAATTCACATTGATGCGCAGTATATCGTTTGGCACCGCATCCTGATCGCTTTCGTTTCTTTGCTGATCGGATTGTATTTTCTGAAAATGCCCATGCGGATTCGAAACCGGAAAACAATGCTTAAAGTTTTTGGAGTGGGAATTTTAGTGGCTTTGCACTGGATTGGTTTTTATACGTCTATCAAATTATCTACCGCTTCATTGGGAATCTTATGTTTATCCACAACGACCCTGCACGTCACCTGGTTAGAACCCCTGATTTTCAAAAAGCGCTTTTCACCGGTCGAATTTCTCTTTGGCTTACTGGTGATTTTCGGAATCTATTTTGTTTCTGATAATTTCAATGAGGAACAATACCTTGCTTTGGGAATCGGGTTACTGGCCGCACTTTTGGCGGCACTTTTTTCCGTTTTCAATGCAAAATTGGCTGAAGAAGTTCCATCCTCTGCCATTACACTGCACGAAATGGGAATCGGCTTAGTGTTCATTTCCGGCATGCTTTGGTATAACGGAAAATTGGATGCCGGGCTTTTTCAAATGACTGCAAGCGATTTCGGCTGGTTGTTGTTTTTGGGGATTTGCTGCACTTCTTTTGCTTTCATTGCAACTATTGAAGTGATGAAACGTTTGGGAGCTTTCACAGTTTCCTTAAGCATCAATCTGGAACCGGTTTATACCATTCTCTTGGCCATTCCGATCTTACACGAGGATGAATTATTGAATGGAAATTTCTACGCCGGTTCGGCTATGATTATTCTGGTTGTGATTGCCAATGCAATTTACAAAGCAAAACAACGAGACCGCGAACTGAAAAAGGGAATATCCAACAACTAACCCGGATTTAATAATCCTCATTTTTCAAAACGCAAAGGAGCGAGTGCGGTAGCCGAGCAAAAAAACTGCGCATTTGTGGAAAAAACAATCCTGTTCTTCGGTATACAAACACTAACTAACAAAGAAACTAGTTTCGCTGATTTACAGACCAAGAAACAACCTCCACTCCTGCGCCTGATGTTCATTCATTACCCGCGGGAATTTATTCTGAGAACCCAGCTTCCCCTTTTCTTCCATGAACTTGTAGAAATTGCCCACATTCGTTTGGTAGGAAACCGGTGATTTCAAGGTGTCATACTTTCTAACGGCTGCGTAATCGTCGTTCAATTCACACAAGAATTCATCCACCGTTTTCATCACCAAATCATTGTCCAGCTGTTTCTCGGATCCAAAACACCAATAGTGTCTTTGTTCTTCTGTATTGGCATACAAACAGAATTCCGGGATCGCAATGTTCAGTTTCTCTCCGGTTTTCATAATCGCCATGTTGATATTGTCGAGAGATAAATGTTCTCCTACAAGGCTCAAATATTGTTTGATCCGGCCGGTAATTCTTATTTCCCGGCGTTCCAGATCCACGAACTGAACCAGATCTCCAACCAAATAACGCCACAATCCGGCATTGGTAGAGATTACCAAGGCATAATCTTCGCCTGTAATCACCTCATCAACAGTCAATGCTTTTGCTTCCGGTTTCAGGTTTCCGTATTCATCAAAATTATCGCGGTTGAACGGAACAAATTCGAAGAAAATTCCGGATTTCAGCAACAGTTGCATTCCATTGCTTTCCGGTCTTCTTTGATAGGCGAAATATCCCTCTGAAGCCAGGTACGTATTCATAATGTGAACCTTCTTTCCACATACTTTTTCAAAGCGTTTCAGATATGGCTCTACATAAACTCCTCCGGACAAATACAGTTCCAGATTCGGCCAGATGTCGTGAATAGAATCTACTTTGTATTTTTCAATGATGCGTTCCATCAGCATGATGCACCAACTTGGAATTCCGGCAATCGTACTGATATCCCATTCCGGAGCCTTTTCTACCATGCGATCCAGCTTTTGATTCCAATCCTTTATTGCTGCAGTTTCTCCATCAGGTTTGGTGAGCGGAAGCAACACAACAGAAGTGTGTTTCTTTAAAATTCCGGAAAGATCCCCTTCGTAGTGATTTCCTTTTTTCTCCGGTTTGGATGAACCACCAACAGCAATGAGTGATTTTTGGTAAAATCCATCTGACAGATTGAGATCTGCAGTTGATGTAAATTGCTTGATCGTGTTTCGTTGAAAAGAACGGATCATTTGTTTGGTTACCGGAATGCGTTTACTCGGCGAACCGGTTGTTCCGGAAGAAAGCGCAAAATATTTGATCTTTCCCGGCCAGATTACATCTGCTTCATCGTCCAGACAACGATGCAACCAGATCTGATAAAATTGATCGTAATCACGAATGGGGATTGCTTTTTGAAAATCCTCCACCATGTTTTCCGATTCAAGAATTGATTGAAAATTATAGTGATAACCAAACTTTGTTTCTTCTGCAAACTTTAAGAGCTTAGATAATACCCTTAGCTGATCTTTGAAATCCAGTCCTTTAAGTGCATTTCTCCGTGCTGAAAACTCGGTAGTCTTTTTAAGTAATTTCCCGATTATTGGCATCTTTTCTCTATTTTTTAGTAGCCACAAAAGTAGCTTAATCCTAGCAAAAGTGAGAAAAAACAACGACTTATTGTTTTATTAACGTCTTATTTTTAATATTGAACGAAGAAATGGATTCATGCATCTAAAGCTTTGATTACATTTGCACTACTATATAAAACCCAGAAAGACTCCTTATGGAAAAAAAGACCATTATTGTTCCACATGATTTCACTTCAGTTGCGGAAAATGCTCTGAATCATGCTATTAATACTGCAAAAATAACCGGTGCGGAGATCTTACTCCTTCATGTTGTAGCCAAAGAAAAGGCTGTAAGTGAAGCAGAAGAAAAATTAAAGGCTGTTGTTGAAAAGCATAAGGAACAAATAAAAATCACTCCATTTATCCGTGTTGGGAATATTTTTGATGATATTGGCGATTTCGCATCTGAAAACCATGCGGAATTGATTTTTATGGGAACTCACGGGCAAACAGGTTGGCAGCATATCACCGGTAGTTATGCGCTTAAAGTAATCACGCATTCAACCGTTCCTTTCATTGTTGTTCAGGACAAACCGATTAAGGAAACGGGTTATGATGATATCGTGGTTCCTTTGGATTTGAACAAGGAAACAAAACAAAAACTGGCTTATGTTGCCAATATCGCAACTTATTTCAAATCCCGTGTACACGTCATTACTCCTGACGAAACGGACGAATTTTTGCGTCACCAGGTAAAAGCAAATATTCAATTTGCCGTGCGCTTTTTCCATGAAAGAGGAATTGATGTAACAACGAAAGTAGTTCCTACCAGCGGTTTCGATAAAGAAGTCGTAAAGCATGCCGTTTCATTAGATGCGGATCTGATTGCTATTATGAATTTGAATCGCAACAACATGCTTGGAGTCATCACAGCAAACCACGAGCAATACATTCTAACCAATGATGCTCAAATCCCGACATTGATTGTCAATCCGGTAGCAGGAAAATACGGGAGCAGCGTATTGTTCAGCTAGGATGATAACACCATATTAAAAAGAAAAGTCTGCAGGTTTGCAGACTTTTTTGTTTTATGCTATTTCTTATTGTTCGTTTATCAGTGCTTTAAAAAACGGAATCTCACTCCACCGTTTGCTTTATCTTCCTGAAGCCACAAGGTGTCGATATTTCTGGTCATAATAAACGGAGTTTGAACACCCGCAAAGCTCACGATGAATTTCTTTTTCCCCAGCAAAACAGATTGCTGCATTCCATACAGGTAAATTCCGCTGGCAAAAGCAGTATCGTTTCTTTTCCAATCGAAGTTCTTAAAATCTGTAAACGTCAAAAACTGATTGTTTGCGGAAGAAGCCGTGTCTTCATAAAAGGTGCTGTCCTTGGTGGTGGAAATCCAGTTCCACGAAGTTCCTTCCAAACTGATTGAAGGTTTTGTCTCCTTTTTAGTACAACTGAAAACTACCAGGGCAAGCATCGTAAAAACAACAAATCTCATTTTGATTCTTTTTTTCCAAAGATATGCATTCGATCAGAATTAATCTTTATACTCATCTCTTAGCAAACGCTCTTCAACATCTTTTAAGTTTTGCATTTTCTTGGCTTGTCTGCTGGCAATTGCCGTTGGAGTGAAATATTTATGCATATTCAAAAACGCAACCTGCATATTGTCCCACTGGCGATCACCTTCTATCTTTCCATGCTCACGCAGTTCTCTTCTGAGTCGGTCTGCAATTTCGTGGAAATCGTCTCTTCCTAAATAATCCAGATCCGCATCGCAAATAATTTGCTCCAGTTTGTTTTTCGGCTGATGTGGAATTTGAGTCACGAAAATGAGTTCTTTGATCTGGGCAATGTGCTGATCGGAATATCCGTACTTCGGTAGGATTTCCTCCGCCATTCTTGCTCCTATCGGTTCGTTTTTCTCGTAGTTTTCCACAAATCCGGCATCGTGATACGTTGCTGCGGATTTCAACAGGAACAAGCCTTCATCCGTTACTCCTTCCAATAAGGCATAACGTTCCACGGCACGTACCACATCTTTGGTGTGTTCAATACTGTGATAATGAAGCATGGGTGACAATCCTTTTTCCAACACTTTCATGATGTGGCGTTCTGCTTTGTAGTAGTTGATACTACTATATAAATGCAGGTTTACGATTTGCTGGAAGCGCTCATTCGGATACAAACCTTCTCCGTTAACAGACAATTCCGGTTTGATGCGCTCTACCGTAAACATTTCAATCAAACCCTTGCTTTTGCTTCTTACTTTTCCACGGTAAGTACATTCAAAGTAAGGTTCAATCAGTTTGAACGTCGATCCGGAAATGGTAACTCTTCCCGGTTCACCCATCATTTCCATTCGCTGAGCCTGATTCACAGTTGCTCCCCAAATATCATATGCCAGTCTTTCCGAACCGATAACTCCGGCAGTTACTTCTCCGGTATTGATTCCCAAACGCAATTCCCAATATTCCGTTCCGTTTTCCAGAGCTTCTTTTTTCAGTCGCGCAATATAATCCTGAATCTGAAGCGCAGCCAAAACCGCATCGATCGGGTTGGTATTGTTTCGAACGGGAACCCCGCCGGCACACATGTACGCATCACCAATCGTTTTGATCTTTTCCAGATTATTTTTTACGATAATCTCATCGAACTTTCTAAAGTAAACGTCCAACTTGTTTACCAGATCCGTCGGTTTGAGGCCCTCCGCAATTTTGGTAAATCCAACAAAATCCGTGAACAAGACCGAAACCGTTTTGTAGGCTCTTGCAGATGCCCGGCCCTTCGTTTTCAACTCTTCCGCCGTTGATTCCGGAATGATGTTTCTCAGTAGTTTTTCCGTTTTATCTTTTTCTATTTGCAGTAATCTTCTTTGTTCTTCAACCTTGTTTTTCTCTTCCTCGATCACCTTTTTCTGGGATTCGATTTTCATGTTTTGAGCCCTGATTTCTTTTGTTCTCTCCACAATTTTCATTTCCAAACGAACCTGATCTCTGCGTGCCAAGTCTATTCTGGAACGGATAAAAACGATGATTACGACGGTCAGAACCAGCAATACGAGAACCCAAAACCACCATTTCCACCAAAAAGGAGATGCTACTTCGATGCTCATCTGCGTACTTGCCTGAACCCAATCTCCGTCCACTCTTCGCACGTATACTTTCAACACATAAGATCCGGGAGTCAAAGAAGTAAAGTGAATTTCACTGGAAGAACCCAAAAACACAGAACCTTCATCCAAACCTTCCAGTTCGTATTTGAACTGCAGCAAATCCCGGTTGATCAAATCAGTTGGAACAAAACGGATCGTAAAACTGCGTTCGTGATAGCTCAATTTGATCTCTGATTGATAGGAAAACGCATCTTTAAAAGGTGCATCTTTATCTCCGGGACGAAGCCATTGATCGTCAAAGCGAAATTTCAGAAAATTCACATAGACTTCTTCATTTCGTTCCTGCAATGAAACCGGGTTAAAGAAATTATAGCCTTCAATTCCTCCGAAATACATTTCACCCGTTCCTGAAAGCAAATAAGCTCCGGTATTGAATTCGTTGCTCATCAACCCGTTCACTTCCGAATAATTGGTGCATCGTTCCTGCAAAATGTTGAATCGGCAAAGTCCTTTATTTGTACTCAACCACAAATTTCCTTTTTGATCCGGAAGGATTCCGTAAACAAAATTGTTCGGCAGACCTTGCTTTCGTGTAAATGCAATGACCTTTCCTGTCTTTAAATCCAATTTCAGTAATCCCGATCCGGAAGAGCCCAGCCAAAGAGTCGATTCATCTTCCTGATAAATACTCGAAATGACGTCTCTGCTTGCTTTTAGAATGGCTTTGTTTTGCGCATACGGAACAATCTGCTCCTTACCGTTTTTATCTATTTTCAGTACGTTGATCCCGCCAACTCCGGTAGCGAAGTAATATGCTCCGTTTAATCCCTTATATGCAATTCTGCACACTCCCGCTCCGATACTTGCTTTTGGTTTTTGAGGATCGTAGACAAAGGGGGTAAAATTTCCACTTTTTTTGTCAAACAAAAGCACTCCTCCTTTTGTAGCAACAAAATACTGTGCTTTTTTGTAAGGTGTTATTTCATAAACCCGCTGAAAACTGGATGGATTCGCGATTCCCTTGTAAGCGGTTTTTTTGAAGGTTCCCTTTCCGTTTTGAATCACTAATTCATACAAACCGTCATTGGCTCCAACCAGCAAATGCTCCTTATCCAGTATATGAATGGAAACAATACTTTTTTCGTTGTAATCGTCTGCTTTGGAAATGTAATAGTGCTTAAACAATCCGGTTTTCCGGTCCAATTCCGAAACGGCAAAATCCGTAGCAATGAATACTTTGGAAAGATCCGGTGACTCCGCAAAACCCCAAACACTTTCTGAAGGCAGACCCAAACTCAGATTGGCTGTAGGCCCGACACCAAAAAACTCGTCATTCTTCGGATTGAACCCGCTTAATCCACGCAATGTTCCGATCCAGATCGTGCCATTTCCATCGCAAAACAATTCATTCAGTTCATTGAACAGGATTCCGTTTTTCTGAAAAATATCTTTTTTACTGAATGTAATCCGGTACCCGTCATTGGAACTGTTCACACTGATCAAGCCGTTATTCACCGTGGCGATGTAAAACTCGGCTGTTGATTTCACATACACATCCGAAAACTCTTCTATTCCATAGTCAGCTCCGATGAATTTCAGAAAGGGAAACAGTTTTTGCGTTTTAACGTCAAACAACCACAAGCCTTCATTACTTGATAAGATATAGCTGTTTTCAGAGAACAATTCCACATCCGAAACCAACCAGGTTTTCCTGATCTTCGGCGGTGACAGGGATTTCCATTTTTCCGTTTTGAGATTGTAGATGTAAACACCCACATCTTCAAAGGAAACCAGTAATTCCTGTTTTGTAATAAATTTGATATAGTGAATCCGTTTGGAAGGAATTGATCCCGTCAAAAAAGAGATTTTTTTGGTTTTCCGGTCGTATTTCGCCAAACCATGAGTAGAAGATCCCACCCACACATTTCCGTTGTATTCTTCTGAAATTCCTTCGATGGAAAGATTGTTGTCATCTGAAGCCAGCAGCGAACGAAAGTTTTCTGTTTTTGGATTGTAAATCGAAATTCCGTCAGCGGTTCCGAACCACAATTCACCGAACTGATCTTTCAGACCACAGTGAATGTAAGAACTCGCCAAGCCGGGCGTGTCGTCAGAGGTATATACCTCAAACTGCTGACCGTCAAAACGATTCAATCCATCCTGTGTTCCCAGCCATAAGGTTCCTACTTCATCCTGAACAATAGTCGTCACGGAACTCTGTGAGAGTCCATCGTTAATAGAAAAATTTCTAAAACGATACGAGACTTGACTTATCGCGCTAGTAGCAGTAAACGCAACAACAGCTCCAATTCCAATTAGTCGAACGAGCATCTTGTATTCATTTCGTTTGTTCAACGAATAAATCACCGAAAGGTTTCATTATCAGACTCTAAGCCTTCTTGTCTGCAGTGCCAGCTTTATTTGCTGCTGCTGCAGAAGCTTCCATGTCCCGGTCAAATAAATAAAGACCGCCTTTGTCTCCACCGATCAAACGTAATTTATCCAAAACTCCACGTGCCAATGCTTCTTCTTCCAATTGCTCGGAAACGTACCATTGCATAAAATTGTGTGTGGAGTAATCTTTTTCTTGCAAACAGACATCTACCACGCTATTGATACTTTCTGTAACCAATAATTCGTGTTCCAACAACAATTCGAAAACGCGTTCTAAAGAATCAAATTCAACAGGTGGTTGCGGAACCGAAGGAACGATTGCAACTCCTCCTCGCTCATTCACAAACTTAATTAGCTTCAACATATGAAAACGTTCCTCGTCTGAATGGGTGTACATAAATTTTGCCGTACCATTCAATCCGTTGTTTTCAGCCCAGGAAGCCATTGCAAGGTAATATTGAGAAGAAGAAGATTCCTTTTGAATTTGATCATTTAACGCCGATTCAATTCGCTTATTCATTGTCGTAATTTTTTGTTCTGTTTCTCTCAAAGTTACCATTTTAAGCTTAGAATTAAACAGCTTACCTACTAATAAATCGTATTTTTACGGAACAAGACGAATTATGGGGAAGAAGGGACCAAAAAAAATCAAAGAGAAATCGACCAAAAAACTAAAAACAGGTCTGTATCACATTATTCGAAAACTCTTTGAGCAACATCAGGATGCGCTCCTAAATTACAAGCAAGTATGCACTTTATTGCATGTTCATGAAAGTGAATCGCGCAAATTGGTGGTGGCTTTGTTGCGCGAATTGGAAACCGAAGGATTTATCCGTAAAAGCGGCCATGAAACCTATATTTATTCCAATCAAACGGAAACTATTGAGGGCGAATTAGAGCTCACTCAGCGCGGTTCCGGTTTTGTAAACCTGGGAAAAAATCAAGCAGATATTTTTATTGCACCACATAATATCGGACAAGCCATTCATGGAGACATTGTCCGGGTTGCACTTATCAAAAAAGGCGGAAACAGACCGGAAGGAAGAATTCTGGAAGTAGTTTCCCGCGAACGAACTCAGTTTGTGGGTACGATCCACATGTATGACAAACATGCTTTCCTGATTCCGGATAATACCAAAACGGGTGTGAAAATCTACATTCCGTTTGAAAAACTCAATAAAGCAAAAAACAAGGATAAGGCTTTGGTGAAAATCACCGTTTGGCCGAAATCTGCCGAATTTCCTTTCGGGGAAGTTATTCAGACTTTAGGAGGAAACTCTTTGCATGACAATGAAATGATTTCCATTTTGGTCAGTCAGGGAATTCCGATCGAATTTGACGCAGATGTGATGACGGAAGCAGAACAGGTAACTCTGGAACTGGATCCGGTAGAAGTAGCTAAACGCCGCGATTTCCGCGACATTCTGACCTTCACCATCGACCCGGTTGATGCAAAAGATTTTGATGATGCTTTGTCGATTCAAAAATTGGAAAACGGACATTATGAAATCGGTGTGCACATTGCAGACGTGAGTCAGTATGTGAAACCGGATTCTGCAATGGACAAAGAAGCACTTAAGCGTGGAAACTCTGTTTACCTCGTTGATCGCGTTATTCCGATGCTTCCGGAACAGCTTTCGAATATGGTTTGTTCCCTTCGACCGAAGGAGGATAAATTCACTTTTTCAGCTGTTTTCGAAATCGATGATAAGGGTAAAATTTACAACGAATGGTTCGGAAAAACAG
>RCUP01000420.1_pt1 | contig 33177 bp, 28 predicted proteins | sample 2166341 | NCBI WGS metagenome assembly RCUP01 (sample SAMN09932325, study PRJNA488358) | compost metagenome | isolation source: compost soil in succinonitrile-enriched | place: Germany: Experimental Botanical Garden | reverse complement strand
CTGTCAGTACAGGAACGCGAATATATCGATTAGCCGCCATTTCAAGCGCTTGCTCAGCGACCAACCTGTGAACAGCCTCTCGCACTGGCATGACGCTAACACCTAGAGCGTCCGCTATAGATCTGAGCGAGAGCTTTTCCCCTGGCATAACGCGTCCGCTTATCAGCAGGTCACGCAGTTGGGCATAAACGTCCGCACTGAGAGTCTGGCGGATCATGGGCGTTACGAGTGTGGATATGTTCATGGACTGATTATAAGCAGATTCAACCCTTGGGCATAGAACAATAAGGCATCTGTGATCACAGCGGTGATAGCGCTAAAAAACCGTAAGGCGCTGTCCCGTTTTCGACTGGAAGCTGCGTCTTGCACGAGTCCGTCGTTTTCCGGGGTGCGTAAATGCCGGAGCAAGCTTATCGGCCTTCTTACCGTCGAAACAATTCTTGTGTATCACTCAATACTGTGATCACATATCACTGTGCCTAGGGTCGGCTCAGATTTAAGTCGATAGCATCGGCATAAATAAAAATAAGACTGGAGGACGGTTATGAGCGCACCACAGCTGTGGGTTCGTTTGGACAGGCTCTCCCTCGTGAATAGCCTTTTCGCCACACTGCTGCGCAATTTTCTCCAAAGAATGCGCTCGCTCGACACATCTCTACGTTGCGCAACGCACTTGCACGCGTGCTATCGAGGAGAACTATCCCAGTGGTCACCAGGTTGGGTGGAGCATGAGGCACTGCCCACACAGAAATGCAGATACACAGCTTCTGTTTTTTCTGTCTGTTCAGAGCTGCAGCGGGCCCTTCCCACAGGAGATTTCAGGAAAGCACAACATTCCCCGCGCAAAGAAAAATCTTAGCTTTTGCTCATTAACCTACTTGCGTCGACAGGACTGGTACAAAAACTCATCCTTTCAATAAAAACAAAAGAGTGGTGAAAACATGCGAATCGAGATCGTAGCAGACGTAAAAACAACCCTAGGCGAAGGCCCCCTCTGGGATGTGGAACAGCAACGTTTGTACTGGATCGATAGCTTCGACGGACGAATACTTCGCTGCACTGCCGACGGCCGGGAACTGCGCGCATGGGATGTTGGCCAGAAAATCGGCTCAATGACCCTGAGAAAAAGTGGCGACACTGCGATCGTTGCGTTGCAAAACGGCTTGCATACTCTCGATTTGAAAAAGGGAGATCTTGAACTAATCATTGATCCTGAGCCGGGACGCCCAAAAAACCGGCTGAATGATGGCAAGGTCGATCGCCAGGGGCGCTTTATCGTCGGCTCCATGGATACGCAAGAGGACGAGACAAGCGCCAAGCTCTATCGCCTGGATCCTGATCTTAGCCTGCATACGCTTGACGAAGGCATCATCGTTTCCAATGGGCCGTGCTGGAGCCCGGATGGCACAACTTTCTATTTCTCTGACACCTGGTCAGGGGAGGTGTGGGCATATGACTACGAAATTGCCACAGGAGCCGTATCCAATCGCCGTACGTTCGTCAAGATAGACGGTTCAGGCGGTGGTGCTACGGATGGATGCACCGTAGATGCTGAAGGTTGCGTTTGGCTGGCATTGGTCTACGCCGGCCAGATCGTTCGATATACCCCCGACGGCCGAGTGGATCGAGTCTTGGATATGCCCGTCAAGAAGGTGACCAGCGTGATGTTTGGCGGGCCTGACCTGGACGTGCTCTACGTCACATCAATGGCCCGTCCGCCGCTGCCGCGTTTCCCAGGTGATGGACAGGATCGGGGCGCGCTTTTTGCCGTGTACGGTTTGGGTGTCAAAGGTTTACCTGAGCGTCGATTCGGCAGCTAACTCTCACTCTTTCGATTCGGTCTCTACACAACGGTGCTCTGCATAGAGCACCGAGGATTTTCTCATGCAAAATAAAAATAACGCGTCGCTCAGCAAGATCCATCGCTACTCCTGGGTGTCGTTGTTGGTGTGCTGGCTCATATGGGTACTCAATGCATTTGACCGTGAAATCGTTCTACGCCTGGGCCCTGTGATTTCCAAACAATTTGATCTTTCTCCGGACGCCTGGGGGCAGGTAGCAACCGTCGTCCTGCTGGCTTTGGCGGTGTTGGATATCCCAGGCTCGATCTGGAGTGATCGCTACGGTGCCGGTTGGAAACGCGCGAAATTTCAAGTACCACTGGTTCTGGGCTACACGGCGCTGTCCTTTTTGTCCGGGTTCAAGGCGATCAGCCATAGCCTGACGACTTTCGTAGCCCTGCGTGTGGGGGCGAATCTAGGTTCGGGTTGGGCTGAACCTGTCGGTGTGAGCAACACCGCCGAGTGGTGGCCGGTGGAGCGTCGTGGTTTTGCATTGGGAGCACACCATACCGGATACCCCATCGGCGCAATGCTAAGCGGCCTGGCGGCCAGCTTCGTTATCTCGACCTTTGGTGAGGACAATTGGCGTTATGTGTTCTTCTTCACCTTCGTGGTCGCCGTCCCATTGATGCTCTTTTGGTCGCGCTATTCCACCGCCGACAAAATCACCACGCTGTACACCGACATTGCCCGCAAGAACATGACGCCACCTGATATTGCGCCAGTTCCCAAAGCCCAGAAGGGGCATGGATGGCGCACCTTCAAAGCAAGCCTGGCTAACCGAACCATTGCCCTCACTGCCGGTAATACCATGCTGGCTCACACCGCTTATATTGGTGTGAACATCGTTCTGCCAGCCTACCTATACAACATCATGGGGTTGTCGCTAGCGGAATCGGCGGGTATGAGCGTGGTCTTCACATTGACTGGCATCCTCGGTCAGCTCATTTGGCCTAGCTTGTCAGACATCATTGGGCGAAAAATAACGCTTGTCATTTGCGGCATCTGGATGGCGGTCAGTATCGCATCGTTCTATTTCGCCAGCACGATGACACTGATCATCATCATCCAGTTGCTGTTTGGGCTAGTAGCCAATGCCGTCTGGCCAATATTTTATGCCGTGGCATCTGACTCAGCGGAACCCGGAGCGACATCCACCGCTAACGGAATCATTACAACCGCCATGTTCGTCGGCGGCGGGCTCGCGCCGGTGATCATGGGTACGCTCATCAGCTTGGGTGGTGGATGGCATAGCCTTACCGGTTACGTGGTCTGCTTCTTCTTCATGGCCGGCTGTGCATTGGCAGGCGTGGTACTGCAACTGTGCACCAGCAAACCTCCCAAGACAGTCAAACAAGTAGCGTTCGTTTAAGCCGAATGGGCGGTGGATAACACCGCCCATTCTTTTGAGCATGCGCTTAGAAGTTCCTTCTCAGAAGCTGGCAACACCATTGCGAGTAAACATCAGCGTGCCGACTTCACCACAAGAAATGGGAGTGATCTATGAAGTATCGATTGAACGACGTCAGCGTTCAGGCGCATCCACAGAGTTGGATAGCACCGACGGCCGCAGTCATTGGCCAAGTGCATTTGGCAGAAGGATCCAGCGTCTGGTTCGGTGCAGTGATTCGTGGGGACAACGAGCTGATACACATCGGTGCAGGCTCCAATATCCAGGATGGAGCAATTCTTCATACCGACCCTGGTTTTCCGTTGACGCTGGGCAAGGATGTCACTGTCGGCCACCAGGCCATGCTCCATGGATGCCAAGTCGGAGATGGTAGTTTGATCGGGATCCAAGCGGTTGTGTTGAATGGGGCAATCATAGGTGCGAACTGCCTCATTGGCGCCAAGGCGCTCGTCACCGAGAAAATGGTCATCCCGGATGGGTCATTGGTGCTGGGCTCGCCTGCCAAGGTTGTTCGCACACTTAGCGAGGAACAGCAAGCTGGACTGCGGGCCAACGCACAGGGATACGTTACTAATTCAAGTCGTTTTCTAGCAGAGCTTTCAATAGATGCCGGCGATTCGAGGTCGACAGAATAAATTGGCCTATGAGGAATTAACACATTCCTCTGGGCACCGGGAAAGGAAGCAGACTTTATCAGTGTCACACTGCTCAATAGGGTGTGATCGGTGTAAGCGTTCTAATGTGATATGAAAGAAATTTGCCATTCAAGCATGCACATGCTTAATAAACGGCTCGACAGCTAGGCTAGTGGCGAGCCGTTGTAAATCTATTGCGAAAGCTTGATCACAGGTACTCGACATTACCGTCGATGCTGATCGCTTGACCTGTCACATTGTGCGCTGCAGGAGAGCATAGAAATAAGGCCATTGCTGCCACATCCTCCGGTGGAGTCATGCGGCGTAATGATATTTTCTTCAGCGTTTGTTCGAGCATTTCAGGCTCGGAGATTCCTAACTGCCTGGCGCGATCACTGATGACGCGATCCTGTCGAGGGCCTTCGACGATACCTGGTAGTAATGCGTTGACTCGAATGTCTTTTTCACCCAGCTCCGCAGCCAGAGACTTCATCAGCCCTACAATTGCCCATTTGGTCGCCGCGTAAGGAGTCCGCCAAGCATAGCCTAGGCGCCCTGCGACGGATGAGATGTGAATGATGTGAGCATGTTCTGACTCAACCAATAGGGGCACAGCGTGATGGGCAAAGCGATACTGAGCATTGAGATTGATGTCTATCGTTTGCTCCCATTCGGTATCGCTGATTCTGTCGATTCCGCCCGTCGGCCCTGCGATACCTGCATTGTTGATCAGAACATCGAGACCGTTCGCCCACTCTCGCTGCATGTCAAAGACACGCTTAACTTCAGCAGAGTTGGAAACATCGGCCTGCGTAGCTAACGCTTCAGGGTAGCACTCACGAAACGCTGAGACTGCCCGTTCGCTGACATCACAGACATGCACCTTTGCCCCGATCTCGAGATAGGCAGCGGCAATTACTTCTCCGATACCAGCTGCTCCCCCAGTAATCAGAACTTTCAATCCGGAGTAGGGGGTGAGTCGTTTCAAAACATTCATAGCTTCGTACCTTGTCTTATTTTTTTGGCGGACGTCCTTCCCGAGTCGCGGATGTTCGACTAAGGAAAGTATGTGTAGTGATATGTGATCACAGATGGCTTGTCAAGGTAGAATCTAATGCGACAACGAGTGCTTGATTACCATTTGGGATGAGGGATGTCGCTGAGGTTTTCAGTTGGCGCAGATGGCTGACAAAGCAACGCCACGGATGGCAGGTCACCCAGGAACCATCAGCACCGCTAAAGTCATGCTGAGAAATTCTTCATTTTTGCTATCGATTTCTAGCGCCGTGATCGTTCCTAGCGACCTTTCACTCCGGAGCCATTTGCACTGCAAGAGTCATCTTGATGGATTCTTTGCTCCTGCTGAGGTTTCCAACACACCCCGCGCGTTGCCAGTAAGCTCTGCAGATCCTCGCTGCTCTACTAGATTCAGCTCCATGATCTCGGCTTAGCGCCAATTGGTTTCGATTGATCTTGTACAGTAGGGTAGGGATCAGGTCAGAATTGGCATCGCGATTCCTCCATGGAAAGAAGCACAACGTAGCAAGCCAGCTCTATTGTCGTTCAAGGCTGGCTGGCGTCTGAAGTCACTGCTTACATGATAGTCACCAGCTCTTCCAACAGCTCTGCGTAGCAGTGAGCGAAATAGCCTGCGATGGTTTCGTTGCGCAGCAGGCGGACGCGAAAACCATTGGTCACAACAAGGAGTTGCATATGACGTTCATCGCAATGATCAGTATGGAGGACTGCGTAGTCCTCGCCGCCGACCGTGAGACATTCTCGATTTATACGTCAGGCTCATCCGAGCCCTCCGGAGTCATGGCTAGGAAAATCACTGAAACAGAGGATGGGTTCGTCACTGCGTCTGGTTTAGTAGAGCTTATCGATCCAGTAAAAAGTCGGTTCGACAGTGAGTCGCCTAAAGACGTGGAACACATGCTGGCCATCATCGAAGAAGAACAGCAACGGCTTGCTCTCCGCGATTCGAAATTGGCCGGAGTATGGATACCGAAGTCTACTTGGAAGCTATCTCTCCCCATGGGTAGAGGTGTCGTTGCTGTGTTCTACGAGCCGACTGCGCATTCTTTAGGTGGTCTTCGGCCCGGTTCCGTCATGATGACGTATCCCGGCGAAGTACCTACCGATGAGAAAATGTATGTGGATGGTCTTTTTCCTCAGGGTCGTTTCATCAAACCTTCCGAAAGTGAAATTTCGAAGGCCATTGATCAAATCCTCCTGGCGGTCACGTTCTTGCGAGAATGTGGACGCCCAGTATCGCGAGAGATTGATTTTGCGATCCATTGGGGCAATGAAAAAAGGCAAATCGAATTGCTGGCGTCATGAGTATCTGGGCAGCATGCAACCGCTTTAAATCCCCCCTTACTTACTGCACGCGATGAGCACGCCTTGACGTGGGCTTGGTTCGAAGCGTCCTCTGGATATGATGGGGACGAGGGTGGAAACGAAGACCATCTTCGATCTAATCGGCCGACTGCAGAGGGGTGTGCTTGTATGAGTTTCGATAGGCGTCTTTGTTGGGTGGCGTAGCTAAAGCTTCTTGGGCTACCGCTCCTTCGGGCTTAAGCCCGGCTCGCCCCAGTCTGCTCATGCCTTTAGGCGAATCACGCAAACGGATCGCGGCGGCCTCATTTCTCCAATGCGTTGTCATGCTGTCCGCAATCCCAGGCTTCAGTGAGCTCGTCTATTCGATCCGCAATCTGAGGTGTTTTTGATAGGACAAGGCCGCGCGTGTTGCCGACAAATTCTTCTATCAGGTACACCGCGTCGCCGACATCCAGCTCGAGCTCCTGCAGCGCCTCATCGGGAACTCGAATCGCCCCGTCACCATCCCATTCTTCGATCATGATTTTCATAGGTGGCTTTCTCACGTCTGGTCTCCGTTACTTTGAACCGGCAAGTCGCTCCTGCTTGTAGATTCTCAGTGGCAAGTTTTACAGATCCGGATAGTCGTCAAGCCTTAGGCTAGGAGCACCCGCATCCTCCGGCTCGCGCTTAGGCGTATGAATCACTCCAGCTTCGGCGTCTGCACGCATCTGCTCGAGCTCTTTGTGAAATGCCTTGTCATGAACCGTGGGTTTGCTGGTGTACGGTTTGCGCTCTGGCTTAGGCTTGGCTGCATAAGTCGTTAACGCGTCTGGGTCGTGCTGCAGCTTTTCTTGGACTTGCGACTCCAGCATCGCACGGAGGGCGTTTTTATCGGGACGGGTAAGCAATTTTTTGCTCCTGATTCGCAGCCAGCGATTGGCTCATTGGATGGTGGAAGATGGAGTGTCCAAGCCTTAGCTGGAACGGCCTGCGGTGAGTGACTTTATCAAGTATGAAAATCGCAAAAGCAGGACGCATGTATCAGTCTGATGTTGGGTGCCGGCCTCGGTTTTGCAAGGCCGGGCTTCAACGAAAAACAACTATTTGCAGTTGCCTGCTTTACGATATCCCGCTGCCTGAGCCTCAGATTCTGAGGTAAAGGAGATCTGATTTTTCTCGGACACCTGACCATAACTAGGGCATCCCACTGAGAGGTGATACACCTGGCTCTTCCGGTTACCGATGATCACACCTATCCCGGTCGCTCTCGCGAGGGTTGGCTGGGCTGCTACTCGCGGAGGATTAACAGGAATCGCGCTAACGACCCCATCACCAACTGCCTTGTACCCTTGTGACCATCGACGCTCGCCAGTTACAAATGGATTGGAGTGCCCCATGATTGCTGCAATGCGGCGATCTCGCTCTTTCTCCCAGGACGAAACCGGGTACTGCTTGTCCCAGGCCATCAGTAGCTGTTGCTGCTGACGAGACATGCTTAGCTTGTATCTGTCGAACATGTAAAAGGTTGTCCTGGCGACCAAGCCTTTAACCTCGTCACGCGGTTCCGCTGCACGTTGCTCGAAATCAACTCGCGTCTTGCACTGGCCGTACTGCGGCGCGATCCCGGACGCCATTCCATAATTGAAATTGCTACGATCGCCGTTTACCTCACCTACAGATGGATAAAGATTGAAAAGGTCTGCCTCCATCGCGCGGAACACCGGATCATCGTCCACGCAATGCTCGCGACCACCTTTTTGCCAGCATTGACGTTGATTACCGAATGTCCAGGCAGGAACGATGTGTTCCCATTCAGTCCGTTCCGCGCGGCTCTGTTGTTTCCTGGTTTGATAGCCGCAAGACTCAGCATCAATCCGGCCACCCGATTTACCTACCCATGTCCATTTGCAGCCGCAATACAGCTCGCCCATGGCACTGTTCGCTTGGTCGAGGTAGATCTTTTTCTTGGCGATGACCTTGGCTTCGGAAAAGGTCGATGGAGGGCTTGAGAAGGCGGGGGGGATTACTGAGAAGGTCAGCAGCGCTACTACGGAAAGCAGTTTTTTCATTGGAAAGCATTAGCCAATTAAGGGCGCGCATTGTACTCATGACGCCCACGCCCGCTGCAGAATTTCTTAGGAAAACGCACCCTCGATAAATGCCTCCAGCGCCTTGTCTTCCAATATCTCGATAGAGAAGTGCCCGAAGCGTTTGGGCAACCAAATGATGCGTGCCCCAGACGGGGATTGCAGGTTCGCACGAGCCAATGGCTTTCCATTTTCGTCTTCTGGCTGAACACCTGCGGCCAACAATTCGTCATAGGCTTTCTCGATGTCCGGTGTCGAGTAGCAGTGGCGGTAAATCATCCCTTCACCCGACGTATCCAATAGCTCTTTCAGGTTCCCCGCCAACGGCTGTACCAACATGAAACGCTCTTGGCCCATCAGCGCAATCGCGTAGCGCACATGCAGACCATCTCGTTCCCAGACGAGCGTTTTGGAGATCCTGGCGTTAAGTACCTGCACGTAGTAAGCGCAGGCTTCGTCAAGATTCTTGACCAGTACATCTACGTGACTGAATTTCAGATCCATTTGCAGCCCACCTGTTGAAACGGCGTCCATGGTAAACACGACATCACGTTTTACGCGATGCTTCGCTGATCGAACACTTTTATCCAAAGTCGTAGTGAAATATCAAAACGGCGCTGGTAATGTTCTGGTCACGTTCGTCAAACCATTAAGGGATGGAGGCGAAAATAGAAGCCCTGGAGCCGCGAACCTCCGGGGCTTTGTTTTTTCTAATGTACTCGCTGCAGCCGAGCTCGTACTGACTGTTCAAGGAAACAGCATGACCAATGCAAGCGGAGCGCGCAGGCGTGAAGGATGGACGCCCGGCAGGGCCGAGACACGACGTGGCTCGGTGCGCGACAGCCGCCCCCTGTGGGGCACGCCCAAGAACGCCCTGTCCGACTAGAGGGCCTTCAACATTTGATGAAGGTTCTGATGCTCCCATGTCGATAACAGCGCAATTGGATCTGTCCCGTATCTATCACCTGAATCGAACGACCAGTCTCTCCCATCTGGACTCATGCACTCCTCGCAGTAGTCGAGCTCATTGCAGTCGTTGTAGATCGATATCAGCCAACCCTCGACATCTATCACGAAGTGGCCGGCATAAGTCTCATCCCATGACGCCTCGCCCACCTTGGTGATGCTTCGTCGCCCGAAGGTGACCTCTCGCAATACCTGGCATACCTCTCTGGCCGAAAGCCCAGATTGGGGTTTTCCGTTCGCGCGGCCTACCTCGGATGACTGCCTAGCTTCTCTGGCAGCTTGTAGTCTTTGCTCAGCATGCATAGCCGAATCATCATCAGGTAGCGGATAACCAGCTTCATATAGGGCGTTTGCTCTCTCTTCAATGAGCAGGCGTCCAGGATCACGTGCGGCTTGGTAGACTCTGCCTGGTACGCGTCGAATTACGTCCATTCGCGGCTCCTCAGGGGCTGACGGGCTTACTCTCCAAGCTGAATCGTCTGAATGCATCGATAACATGTAGCCGCAACAGTTTGGAACGTGGTTGGTAATTTCATACTCACGCCAGTCCGCCATGGCTCGCCCATCAATGACCAGCGACTTACGGTCAATCAGCCAAGCTACGGCGTTAATGAACTGCCCGTGCGAAAATACCGCGATGTCTTGGGCGGGATGCTTTGCAAGCTGATCTAGGAAGGACTGAGCTCTGCATATGAAGTCAAAGAACGACTCGGCGCCAGCACCATCCGTAAACGCGGGATCTGACTTGGCCCAATATGCCTCCACCCAACCTCGCCTCTGGGCAACTGCAGTGTTGGCACACCGCGCTGGTTCAAGGTAGGTGAATTCGTGGATGGGCCAGATCTCAAACGGGGTAGTAGGGAAGGCAGCGACGGTCGACATCGCGGTTGCCTGCGCTCGAGAGAACGGGGAGGTGACTATGAGAGCAGGAGCATGGTTGAACGACTGAGCCACCAGGTGCGCTTGTTCAACACCCTTCATCGTGAGAGGAATGCTTGCGTGATCCCGACTGGCTTCGCCTGCGTTGGCGGCACTTTCGCCATGACGGATTAGTCGGACATGCTTCATTAATCAGATACCTGCCCAGTGGCTATCACACGTAAAGCGAGTATACCTTCGCGCTCTGGTCGAATGCGTCAGAATGATTCCTGTGATCGTCAACCGCGTCTCGTCGGACGACACTACATCAGTTACGGTGTTGGCAGGCCTTCCAGAGCTGGATTCGGACACATACCTGCGCTAGGTTAGTGGAAACGACTACGTCCACTGGAGAGAGCATATGTGTCACTTACGTGAAGAAGACTGGATCTAACCCCTCAGGTTGTAGCAAAAGTGGGTTTCCTGCGAGCTGAGTGCAACGCTTGCCTCGCCCGCTGGAAAGCGCAGCCAGAATTCAGGTTCGCTGCGCCAGACTACCTTTTCCAGGCGAGCACCAAGCAAGCGGAGCGCGCAGGCGTGCGGGATGAAAGCCCGTAGGGCCGAAACGTGGCTTGCCACGGTTCGGTTCACGACAGCCCTCCGCCAGCGGCGGCACGCCACTACCGCAGCCCAGCTTCAACCGACCTGAAAGAGACTGAAATGACCCACGATGAACTCCGAAAGCTTGAGCGCACTAGGCGGAGAGCGCTATGGGAGATTGCCAGATTCCTTCCAGGTGACCCCGAGGCAGCCGATGCCTTAGCCATCCTCAATGATCTCGACGACCAGGAACGAAGCAGCACGCCATCAACCAGTGAGCCACTCGAGCTCAATGAAGTTCGTGACTCTGTCCCGGTGCAGCATCACAACTGCGGCATCGATATCGTCTTTGAAATGACCATTCCACAGCCATGGAGGGAGCGTTTCCAGCAGGCGAGCATCGGTTCGACACGGGTGGTCGAAGGGCCTTACGCCACGGACTGGGATAAATTCCTAGCTAGGTGGGAAGCAGAGATGCGGCATCTGAAGCAGCATAGGGCCGCTAGATACAAATCGAATGACTAAGTGAGTCCTGCGTGGGTAGATCATGCAGTTGAGTCGGCATGGCAAGCGGAGCGCGCGGCGTGCGGGATGGAAGCCCGAAGGGCCGAGACGAAGGCTCGGTTTACGACAGCTCGTTCCCGAAGGGGCACGCCCCAACGCCAAGCCGTATGAACTGGAGACGAAGACCATGCTGCGAGGATTTTCCGATGGGAATGACAGACGATGACGACACTGTCTACTGCGACGTTCAGATGCCCTTAGCGCAGGGCCGCGAGCTGCTCCAACTGGTTAGCGCATTGAGGGAGTCAAAAGCCCATCCGACTCTCGACAGGGTTTTCGAGCGCATGCAGTACGAGCTCAGCACATCGATTGATATCGTCGAAAATCCACCGACCTGGGGCCCTTAGGGCCGACGCACTACTTTGCACCGGCACCATGCCCCATCCAGTCTAGCGACGACCCTAGCTGAAGGTTTGCGTACGCAGCCACGCTTCTACTTTTTGCCATCGGCACACCTCGGAAAGCTTTGACCTTCCTGTATCTAGAATCTCAAGCAGTCGCTGTCTCTCCGCACGAGAGGGAAACCAATCATCAATCTCGACGCTGCAGTGGTTGGACTCGCTCAGTGCCCATCTCACGATCATGTCCGCAGCGGCTCTGTAGTGATCTGCCATGAACAGGCGATGGCCATCCACAGACCAGCCGCGCTCTGCTAGCTCATCGGTCACGTCAATGATGCCAAGATCGCCAAAGTAAGCTGTGGTGTCAGGATAATGAATGCCTGCCAACGACACCTTGGCCTCGCCGGATTACGCCCAGCCTTTACCTTGCAAGCGGAGCGCGCATGTCGGTCAGGCTGAAAGCTTTAAGGATGGAAGCCGGCAGGGCAAGCATAGGGCGGGCACCTCAGAGGAGCACGCCCTTCAGAGCTATGGTCGTTTAAATGTTTGGTGTTTCATCTGATTGACCGGTGCTATGGGATCTGGTCAGAACGATCTCCTGAATCATATTCGTGATTACAAGGTTCTGAGGCATACAGTGCTGAAGATTTGCGACAAGCATGATAAACACGGAAGACGGTCTGTCTTTACCGAGGAGAGCTGAATGACAGCACTTGAAAGCTCACCGCTTGGTCATCTCAATATAATTCCAGGAAACACCTCAAGTTTTTCGAGACGCATCCGTTTGTAGTTATAAGAGCAAAAATTCTAGGGTGTTTCGATGAGCATTTACCAGACTTCAAAAGTTTTCTCTGATTTTCGTGTTTCTAAAGAATTCGATTCGTGGCGCGGGCTGGATTTTGATGAGACGTATCCCTGCGTTATCGAAGTGCTTCCGACTGCGCGGATCATGATTGAGTTGGACATCGTAAAATTCAGCGTCACTCCTGAAGTCGCACTAGAGATTTCATCATGCCTCAGAGAAGCACTGGCAATTGATGCTGACGAGGGAAGTGATCAATCCGACGGAGAAAATCGACCGACTGGATTGTTCAAGGTTTGCAGGACGACTGGAATACGCGGCCTTCAGTATTCGGCTTCTGGCGAGATTACGATTGAAGACGCGACCGAAGACGTCTGTGAAGGTTCACCTTCAGGCACCACGTCAATCCTGGCCTGCACAATTGAGGGCGGTAGTTTTGAGTTGGTCTTCCCCTTTATGGGTTACTCGTTCACTGAAGATGATGCGGTCTGGCTGAGCGAGCAGTTATTTAGAGCCTGCCAAGAAATATCGAAACATTAAATTGAGGGACGGGCCGCACCTGTATCGCTGCTATGACCACGTCATGTGGCCGAATAGACCTCTTAGGAATGACTCCTATCCATGCTGACTGGATGCAATCCATGAGGGGTATGCGTCTAGCGCATTAATGAAGAAGCTGCTCCGTAGCTATCCTGGAGCCTCCTTTTTACATTGGTTGGTGTGGGCCATAAGGAGGCGCTTGACCACCTTTAAGCTAAAGCAAGCGGAGCGACGCCGCCAAATTATCGGCCCTCGAAAAAGTAGGGGTTAGCAGGGCGGGGGGGGGACAAAGAGGTCATTCTACGCCGGTTGAGGCTCCGATTTGGTTGGCCTTTCGGTATCGCTATTTTTTAACCAGGTCTTTGTATAACTCACGGGCCGCAAGGATCTGATCCCTGATCTCCTCGGGATCTATGCGCATGCCACCGCGAGGCGTTACCTGGAGCGATTTTAGACTGTTCGCAGCCTTGATGAATTCCCGTTCTTCCGCCTGAACCCACGCGGGGCGCTTGTCTTTCCAAAAGAGCCAACCCATTTGCCCGGCCTCATCTTTGATTGGATGCTCAGCAGTATGTGGGAGCTGGAGGTAATGTCCAAGCAAGGAAGTGACCTCGGCTAGTATGCAAGCGGAGCGCGCGGGCCAGGATGGTCGAAGAGCGTAAGGATGGAAGCCCGGAGGGCCGAGACCCGTCATCACGGGGCTCGGTTTACGACAGCCGCCCCCGGAGGGGTACGCCCGACTACTGGAAATGCACAGATTACCGAACAGCTCGTTGATCAAATGACCGAGGCACTGCGCCCAGCGCGCAAAGATCGTATGTTCTGCGCAATGCCACCTCGTCGCCAGAAGACAACCTCATATGGGTAAAGATCGTCGACAGAAAGCGCTTCCTTTCGCCGTTGCCGAGCTCAGACCAAATCCTCGGCTGTCCTTGCGCATCTGGGACTGCTAGGCGGTCGAGGAAATACTCTTCAAGGCTGTGAAGCCGCTGCTGACCATCAATCAAAATTTCACTGTTTTCGGCCATTGCCCTTTTACCGCTTTCTGGCTCGTACCAGTCATTCGTGAGGTAGCTCCCAAGATCCGCTCCTGACCAAACTGCGGAGATGAAACGAGACTTTTGTCCAACGTTCCACTCCAACCCGCGCGCCCAGGTTGGTACTGGCATGCCCATAACGAATCGCGCTGCCCATGGAAAATGCTCGCGAGCGGAGGAGGGGTCTACCAGATACTTTTCCCAATGGCCGACTAAGACCTCGAGGGGACAATGACTGACGGTCGTGGGCAAAAGACGCTGCGGCATATGGATGTGCCGGTCTGATGTTCCGCCGTCGGCGTAGCGTTTAAAAATGGAAGTCATGGTTTTCCTGGGTGGCTCAGGTTGGTCGAAGAATTCGGGTAAGTACGGGCGCACCGCCATGCATCCATCGTTGCAATGATCAGCAGATCCCGATCTGTGGAGATATCGATCTGGCCGCTATCGGCCAATGCATGTGCATAGCCCTCGGCATAGGCTGCCGCTTTGTTGAATTCGGCTGTGCAGGTTGACGATTCGATGTAGCTGATCAGCCGCTCCCATGTGCACCGCTGGCGGTTGCCGAGAATCGTGCAGGGGAACGAAAAGGCGCCGCTCAGGCGCTGTGCGAAGTCATGTGTAGAGAGGGTCAAAGCCGTCGCTCAAAAAGGGTACTTACCAATCACAAACGGTTTCTTTCGGAAAACCTTGAGCCTGAAGTGAGTTTTTTTTGAAGAGATACAGATTTGCCCAAGCACGGCAGATGGGACTGAATTGTTGGAGGACTGTCACATCAGGCAAGCGGAGCGCGCAGGCACAAAGATGGAAGCCCGGAGGGGCAAGATAGCCAATGAAAATGGCTGGCTTGATTCACGACAGCTGGCCCGAAGCCAGCTCTCCGGGCGAGTATCTCTTGTGCGTCAGAATCTTCACGTCCTGATCACGAACGAGCTGCTTAGCTTGAGTTTTGAAAATGTTGAGCTGGGAACGTTGGAAATAGCAATGTCTCCAAAACCATCGACGCTTTGGTTACCGATTGCCTGTTCACCGGGCAGCGTCTGGTTAGGGACATGCCGATGTAAACGAGAGGGTGTAGCTACGATGGGCTATTGCTTCGCGAGACAGGCGCCAGGCGACCATCACCGCCTGCCCTGATCATAGGTCACGCAAATCGACTTCCCAATACCCTTCGGAAAGGCGATCACCAGGCTGGTTTCGCGGGAGAATGTTTTGGACTGTCGTGCGGAGATTGACCCTAAAGCGCAAGCGGAGCGCGCCGGCCCACGACGGGCCAGAGGCTTGATGATGGAAGCCCGCTAGGGCCGAAACCTGGCGCAGCAAGGTTTTGGTTCACGATAGCCATACCCGGAGGGCAAGTCCGCACCTAGAGGTTACCAACGCTTTGAAAAAGCCTACGGCACGCTACTCTGGTACTCCCCAAGGTTGGGCGGCATGGTGATTAAACCCACTGAGGGATAGGCCCCTAACGGCTCACGGTCAATGACACTCAATCCCCTTAGTAGGTTATTGATGGCCTTGTCGCTGGCAATTAAACGCTGCCCTTCACCGCCTCGGCTGCCCGAGCAGTTGGTTTTAGATGCGGTTTCATTCGCAACACCTACCCAGCAGTGGCACAGAGAATTCGCACCTTGATGGGTAAAACAGTGAGCACCCAGCGTTCACGATGATGATAATCTTCTTGTACGCCCCTAGCTGCAGAGGGACGGGGAGATAATTTTAAATAACTTACTGAATTAATACTAAAGTGCGGAAGCCCACCCCGCGCCCAGTATACTTTCTACGAGGAAACACATGGGTAGTCGAAATTACGCAACACGGATGTCATGTTTTTCGCTGATATCCGCTATAGAGTCTGACCTCAGAAATATAATAACTTTTCAACTAAAAGATGGATGTGAAGGCGCGCTACCTGAGGATGTTGTTACTTCAGCAAGGACTAGGTATTTAGAGCACAAAAAGAACCCCGTCTCATCTGAAGTCGAACTATCAGACCTCCTAGATTTTATCGACTTTTATGACCTAAGTAAGATATTAAACAAAATAAGTGAAAAGCAAGATGCATTTACGAAAGACGATATAAAGCATATAGCCGTGCAACTAGAAAAGCTATCTAGATGCCGCAATCGCGTGTGCCACTCACGCCCGCTCGAGCCCAACGATTTTATAGATTTACTTGACTTCACTCAAGACCTCACAAGCAAAGGTTACAGGCAGGACTGGAAGAATATTAACGAAGCGCGAAAAAACCTCGACAACCCGGCTTTCGCATTATCGTTAAATATTCCTGACTTTTGGCGCACCTCAAAGAAGTCTATATATAACAACCTTCCTCTTCCTGAGTTTGATGAGACTGGCTTTATGGGGAGAGACAAGGATAGGAAATCGATAAACAGGCTTCTAGCTTCGAATACCAAAGTAATTTCGATAGTTGGTGAGGGTGGAATAGGTAAAACAGCGCTCGCACAACGATGCCTATATGACATTCTAGAAATTTGTGAGGATGAAAACCAAGCCCCTCCTCTTTATGAGATTATAGTTTGGGTATCCCTAAAGACGAACAGGCTAACAGTCACCGGCGTAGAACAAATCCAGAACGCCATCAGTTCCAGTTCAGGTCTATTTCAAGATATAAGTAAAAATCTCGGTGGGGGGGCGACGGAAACTTTGGAATCTGCGTTAACTGAAGTCTCTGAATACATGACCGAATTCAGAACTTTATTGTGCATTGATAACCTTGAAACCATCTCATCTTCAGAGGTAAGAGAGTTTTTAGCGAACATTCCAAATAAATCTCGAGTTCTTATAACTACGAGAATGGGTCTGGGTGAGATTGAATATCGCTATAAGTTAGACAAATTGGATGACAAACCATCAATTGAGCTCATGCGAAATATGTCGAGACTACTCAATCTTGAGTCCCTCGCCACGAAGAAAAATGAAGCATTGAAGCAACTCTGCATGAGACTTTACAACAACCCGCTCCTGATAAAATGGTACGTTCTAGCAGTGGCGGCTGGAAACAGTCCTGCCGATTTGATAAATAAAGAAGGTGTAAACTTCAAGGATGCACTGAGATTTTGTTTTGAGAATCTATATGACCGACTAGGCTCTATTGAAACGAAAGTGATATCCATTATCGCTTGCTTGCGAAAGCCTGTATCCGCAGTTGAGCTTCGCTTCTTCCTTGACGAAGAATCAGAGGCAGCCATTGAGGAAGCTTTAAATCAACTGTATAACTCGAGCATGCTGGAGTCTGTACTGGATAATAACAACCAAGAAAGTCGCTTGTATGGACTTACTGGTGTTGCGGAAGAATACATCAACAGTATAAGGCCAGTTCCCGATGAGCTTTATCAGCTGGTGAAAAATAAGAGAAAGGAGCTTTCTAGGATCCTAGAAGAATCCAATCTAATACAGAATCATTATAATTACGACTTAAATGCAATAACATGGTCTAATCGCGACGAAAAAATTTGTGCAATTTATTTGAAGAAGGCTTTGGTTGAAGCTCGAAAAGGCAATGCTCCAATTGCAGAGGAATATATAAAATCAGCCAAAAGCATAATGCCGGAATTTTCGGAGTGTTATCGAATACATAGTTACATCCTTAAGGATACTTCGCCATTTAAAGCTGAGGCGGAACTTGAGAAAGCAGTCGAGTACAATCCTCAATCCGCCATTGCTCGTTATGCATATGCACAATTCTTGATTCATGAAGATGATTTTGTTCGCGCCAAGGAACAAATAAACAAGGCACTGTCGATTGACCCTTCCGACATTGCATTAAGAACCTGCAAAGCGTGGGTATTAACCCTGAATGGTGATTACTCCCTTGCAGCTAATCTTTATGAGGAGTTACTCCCAGAACAAAACGCCAGGCATAGAAAATTTAGAATTAGCACATATGACCAAGCATCAAATTGCTATAAGCGCATGGCCGCACAATCCATCAGAGACGACGACTGGTCGTCAGCAAAAACAAATATCGGGCGTGCCGTCAGTATACTCTCGGGCGCTATTCACACTAAAGATTTTGATGACGGAACAGTACATAAGTTATGCCAAATCTTACTGGAGTCTGAGTCGTTTTATAAAAAGACAGCCGACACTAGCCTGTCTTTGGAAATTTTAAGCACCATTGATGATCGCTTTTCATATTTCAATGCTAAATCCCTGCAAACATTGAAGGTGGGGCTTGAAAAATATAAATCAATATGTGGGACTGAGAACGCATACAAAGCAGATGAAATTCTGCAAAGGATTTCTCCACCAAAGCCCAAGCTTACCGGGGCTCGAGTTGAAGGCACTGTGGTGCGGGTTGTGAGATCTAATACTGGGGTTTCTTACGGATTTATATATAACTCGGAAAACCGAACTTTATTTTTTCATCGGAAGGAACTCAACCCGAATAACATGCTGGATATAGATTACTTAAATGTAAAAGTTTCTTTTGTAGAAGGTGCGTATGACAAAGGAAGCTGTGCCCTTTCAATACAGAAACTCTAGACATTATGAATGCACTTATTTTGCCTGGAGGCTACAACCGTGACAATGGTCGCACGCACTTAAATTAGTGGGTGCTAGAGTAGGCACCCGATTGGCCCCATTACGGATATATCGTTGACCCGATCAGATTTGCAACCCACTACTTTTACTTGATTCGTGTTGACTTGGTGATTTACTCCCAAGTCAGCACGCGTATTAATCAGTGTTGCCGTTAATGCGTATGCGTCCGCGCATCACGTCTTGTGTCATCAAACCAAAAACCATCTATGCGACAGCAGCTCCACGAATATCCTCCCGCAATCTCACTCACCCGTTACGTTGGCAGGCGCGTGAGGACATCCTTCCAATAGGCCGACGGGTTCCCGTTTAGCCGAACCAGTTGGATCGGGCTAATTATTGCCCACAGCCGTAACCAGAGTATTGCGTCGACTCGGTAACTTTTGAGGTGCAACCACCGAGCAGGAGACCGGCCAACGCGGCGCCGATAAGCAGGTTTCGGGACGAGTACATAGTGGTATGTGCTCCATGGGGAAAGTCGAACTATTCGCTAGAAATTTGAATAGCAGCGCAGAGAACGTAGGTAGCAATGCTGAAATTTCCAGCAAGTAATAACTTGCGCGCTGATGATTCTTGCCGGGAATCGTTCGATTTTTCGCGATGCAATGGCGGATGCCATAAAAATGAGCTTTGCTGATGAATCGCCCCAGGTTTTCTAGACACTCTCCAAGCTCGCTGTGTAACGCTTTTCGGGTTTTACGGGGCGGACAGTACCCCCTACGTTGGGGCTGCCCCAGATTAAGAGCTACGTAAGGCATCGCCTGCACACAAAAGCAAAAAAACACACAAGGAGTGATATCAATGAAAACGTTCCCCCGCATCGCACAGGGCGGCACTGTGATTGCCAGCCTGTTGTTCGCTACCTGCGCATGGGCCGAGACGATCCCAGAGTCGATCACGACGCCCGCCAAGATCGAAACGCGGCTTGGCACCCTCGAATTCAAGGACGGCCAGCCCAGCAAGGAAACCCTCGATAAGGTCTATGATCACTTGGACTTCTCGCACGCAACTCGCGCGTTTGCGGACACCCTGCAAGGCGTCAGCATCCACGCCATCCGCAAGGGGCTGCAAGACATCGGTGTGAAGGACAACGAGGTGATCGTCTTCTCGGAGCTGATGGATGCCAAATCGCTGTTCCTAACGCCCAACGCCGACACGATCTATATCATCTCCGGATTCGACCTCTCGAATGGGCCGATAGTGGTGGAAGTCCCGCCGGGTGTCCTTGGCACGGTTCAGGATGCATGGTTCCGTTGGATCATCGACTTGGGCCTGCCAGGGCCTGATCGCGGCGAAGGCGGTAAGTACCTGATCGTCCCGCCGGGTTACGCGGGTTCCTTGCCCGAAGGCGAATTCAATGTCGCTCACTCCAAAACCACCCATGGCGTTTGGTTTGCCCGAGCATTCATCGAGAATGGCAACGATCCTAAGCCGGTGGTAGAGCAGATCAAGAAGCTCACCAAGGTCTATCCCTACACGGCTGGCGGTGTCGGCACACCGATCGCCGAGTTCCTAGCGGGTAAGGCCAAACTTGGCCCGATCAGCCCGCCACCGCCGACCGTGTTCCATGAAGGCTCGGGCAAGGTTATGAACACCATTCCGCCGAACGACTTTTCGTACTTCGAAATGTTGAACGAAGTCGTGCAGCAAGAACCGGCCACCAGTCTCGACCCCGAGTTGATGGGGCCCATCGCCGAGATCGGCATCGTCAAGGGCAAGCCCTTCGCGCCTGATGCACGCATGAAGAAAATTCTCACGGAAGCACTGGCGGTGGCCAATGCGACGTCACGCAGCCTGTTCATGAATCCGCGCGACCGCAGCTGGTATTACTACCCCGATGCCAACTGGCAGAACATGCTGTTCGCCACCGGCCACGAGTTCGAAACGCCCATCCCGATGATTACCAAAGAAGGCGTTAAACCCTTCCCTCCTACCGGTTACCGCCAGTTGGACGCGCGCCGAGCTTTTTTCTATGGCGTCACCGGCATCACGCCCGCGATGGCCATGCGACTGCCCGGCGTTGGCTCCACGTATTTGTGGACTATGGTCGATGCTCAAAAAGACTACTTCGATGGTGCCAAGACCTACAAGGTGACATTGCCGAAGGACATACCAGCCGCAAAATTCTGGTCGTTTACGCTTTACGACACCATGTCCCGTTCGATGCTCGACACGCCACAGAATTATCCACGCGCCGGCAGCCAGAGCTTCCCATCGCCGGCGGCTGAGCCAAGCACTGACGGCTCGACAACGATCTACTTCGGGCCAACGCAACCCGATGGTGTGAAACGCGGCAACTGGATCCAGACCATGCCCGGTAAAGGCTTCATACCATGCCTGCGCCTCTACAGCCCGCTGGAGCCTTTCTTCGCCAAAACCTGGCGTCCGAGCGAAGTCGAGTTAGTGAAGTAAGCAATAGCGTGGATCGGTTCCTACAGGGATCGGTTCACGCACTCAAATGCGAAGATCACAGACTTGCACATCCCAGAAACGTTAAACGATGCTTCAAATCAGAAGTAGGTATGCGTCTGGGCATCATGCCTTGCGCAATTAAACCGGCTGCCACTTATGCGGAAGCAACCGATCGATTTCACTGGCCCGCTGCGTCGGCAGGCGCGTGAGCACATCTTTCAAATAGGCATACGGATCGTGCCCGTTGAGCCGCGCAGACTGGATTAGACTCATGATCGCTGCCGCCCGTTTGCCGCTGCGCAACGACCCTGCAAAGAGCCAGTTCTTGCGTCCAAGCGCCCATGGCCGGATCTGGTTCTCTGCCCAGTTGTTGTCTATAGGAACGGCCCCGTCATTGAGGTAGCGCGACAGCGCTGCCCAGCGTTTCAGGCTGTAATCGAGTGCTCTGCTGATGCCTGAGCCTTCGGGCACAAGGTCACGTTGGGCGATCATCCAGGCATGCAGCATGTCCATCACCGGTATGGCTTTTTCTTGCCGTATTTGGCGTCGTAAATCCGCCTTCAGGTCGCGGACTTCGCTTTCTATTTCGTAAAGCAATTGGATATAGCGCAGCGCCTGCTCGGCGATCTGACTTTTGTTAGTGGCGTGTAATTCAAAGAACTTGCGCCGGGCATGGGCCATGCAGCCGATCTCGGTCACGCCGAGTTCGAAGCTGGCCTTGTAACCGCCAAAATCGTCGCAGACCAGCTTACCTCTCCAGTCTTGCAGGAAGTTACGAGCATGCTCACCGGCGCGGCTGGGGCTGAAGTCGTAGACGACAGCGGCTGTTTCGCAGAACTGGCTGGTGGCGTACGCCCAAACATAAGAACGGTGGGTTTTCTTCGAGCCCGGAGCAAGCATCTGCACTGGTGTTTCATCCGCGTGCACGACCTGCTGCCCGAGCACAACGTCACGCAGGGAATCGACCAGAGGCTGCAACTGCACGCCCGTCATGCCAACCCATTGCGCCAATGTCGAGCGTGGAATCGCCAAGCCGGCACGACCAAAGATCGATTCCTGACGGTAAAGCGGCAGATGGTCAGCGAACTTCGCGATCATTACGTGGGCAAGTAACCCGGCAGTCGGGATGCCCTTGTCGATGACCTGCGCCGGAACGGGTGCCTGGATCAGCGTTTCGCAGTCATCGCAAACCCACTTGCCACGTACATGGCGTTCAACGGTAAATACGCCGGGCGTGTAGTCCAGCTTTTCGCTGACATCTTCACCGATGCGCTTGAGTGCGCAGCCGCATGGGCAGCGGGTGTTGTCCGGTTCGTGATGGATCAACGTGCGTGGGAATTCTGCCGGCAACGCGGTGCGCTTGGGCTTTTGCTTTTTCTCGGTCGCCACTGGCGCTATTTGCAAGGCTTGAAGCTCGGCTTCAATCGCCGCGATATCGGTATCGATCAGGTCATCAAGCAGACTGGCCTGCTCAGGATTCATCTGCTCGCTGCGCTTGGCAAACTTCAAACGCTTGAGTTGTGCGATCTCGTGGGTCAGCTTTTCGATCACCGTTTGATCGCGGTTGATCTTCTTGCCCATGGTTTCAACCGTCTTGCCCATGGTCTCGACTTGCGACAGCAGCTGCGCAGCGAATGCACGCAGTTGGTCGGGAGTCATTTGATCGAGATTGGGCGCGGAAGTCATGCCGTGGATTTTACCAAAGCAGACCACTGACGACAGCCAGCTAAGACGCTAATTACAGTTTTTAAAGCAGCGTGATTGCACCACCAGCTCCAACACGTTGCCAAGGTAGACCGAGCACCAAGGCCTGAAGTTGTTCGGTATCCAACTGCATTTCGCTGCTTTGTCGAAGGCTTGGCCAGTGAAACTTGCCCTGGTTCAAGCGACGGGCGGCCAGCCAAACACCAATCCCATCGTGTACCAGCACTTTCATGCGATTGGCCCGGCGATTGGCAAACAGATAAGCGCAGTGCGGCTTCGCCGCACCGAAGACCGCGATCACTCTGGCCAGCGCGGTCTCGGTACCGGCGCGCATGTCCATGGGCTCAGTGGCTAGCCAGATGGCGTCGATGCGGATCATCGCAACAGGTCTCGAAGGAAAGCGGCGCAGGCAGCAGCACTATCGGTTGGCCAGCTCACTTTGACGGTGCCGCGCGGGTGCAGAATCTCAACGCTGATATTCGATGAAGATCGGTGCGCAGTTGTTTGCATGGGCAATGGGATGAACGCAGTTTGAAGCGACGTGTTTTTCTGCGCTTGCACCCGAATCCATTTGTGGACGAGGTTAGCGTTGAGGCTATGGCCGAGGGCGATACTGGCGATTGAAGCGCCGGGCTGGGCGCACTCTTGAATCACCTGAGCCTTGAAGGATTTGGAATAGGAACGGCGTGTTGGCTGCATGAAATACCCGCTTAAAAGGTTAGAACTGGTGCCCACTTAAATTTAAGTGCACACCATGTCTTGGCGTTGCGGGGTTGGGTAGATGACTTGGCCGGACGCATACGTTAATGCCAGCTGTTGACCCTTTACAGGTACCCGCTCCAGTAGAATTCATTGAGCTAATCCCTGCTCCATTGAGATGTGTTATGAACGCTGATCTAACTGAAGAAGAAATGCGTCGCGCTTTGTTCGGCACGGCTAAGCCCGAAGATGTTCCTGCGCCAGGAGTGCCGGAGCCTGTGACAGAGGTCGTGTTCACGAAGCCGGTGGCGGCTCCAGTTGCAAAGAAGAAAGTGACAAAAGCTTTGTATCCGCTCCACGAACCCCACATTCCCAAGCGAATAGCTGACAACGGATGCTGTGCTCCCGATTTCCATCAGCCCGCAAGGGCCAAAACCCTGCTTGTCCGGGGTTTGGTTCACGACAGCCGTACCCGGAGGGGCAAGCCCAGAGCGGAATAGTCGCCGGGTCAACCTAGCGGCACTATGAAGTTACCAATGCTTTAAACGCTCTAGGTGCGCCCGTCTCGCGTGCTCGCCAAGGCTGGATCATATTCCTACTCAACAGTTGGCGTGATTCGTTGCATCGAGATGCCCGCTGCTGAGTCGCCAGCTTCTGACGACTCAGCAGCGAACGCTCCCACCAGATCCACACCGTACTCTCCGACCGCCCGAGCGAGCCCCTGCATTCTCGTAGCGCCGGCAATCACCACAGCGCGCCTTATCCCTGCATGTAGCGCATCATCGACAGTCATAGCTGCTCCCAGCGAGCATACAGACTCCCTCACTACCGTCGAATCGATTCGCGAGTATCTCCCCTGCGTTTCGATCATCAACCCACGGTCATCTGTCAAAACTAGCCTGGCAAAAGTGATCCGTTTTGGAAGCACCTGTTTGAGCAGCAGCCGATCCCCCTTGGAGTAGGTGTCCCACCGCGTTTCCAAAGCCACCGGTTTACAACGCTGGCGTACTAACTCGTTGATTACCTCACAGAGCCGGTAGCTGTCACAGATGGCAACAAGGTTGGAATCACTCTCAAGTTCAGCGACAGCTTGCTTTAGAGAAGAATGATCTGAAGGAGGACTTGCGATAGCTCCAAGAGATGGCTGAATGTGGTGATTGGGGAAATAGCCTTGGAGCTGACTGACGATGAGACTATTTACGCTGTCGTCGACCGCAGTTGTCTGGTTGCACAAAAATACGACTCGGTCGCGAGGAGTAAAATGGCCTAGAAGCAGGGAAACTTCAACCGCGCTGTACCATTGAAAATCCCAGACAATAAAGGTTCGGTACTCTCCGCGTCCGTCAGGTATAGATTCCCAATGAACCAGCTGGGCCTCAGAACCATAGCGACCAGCTAAACCCTGATGAACAATGCTCGGTTCAGACCCCCCTAGGATCTGCAGGATGGAAGAGAACTCGTCGCAGAATGACGCAGCCGATTCGTTACCTGAGTAAGTAAATATGGAGAATCGTGAATTAATCGCGTCGTCAACAAGCTGGCCGTGTTCAGAGTCATTAAAGGCTCCGTATAAACTGGAGTACCGGACGTAGGCATACTCGATCTCGCGGTCGGAGTATGTAGGGAAAAAGGCATGGGTTAGCATCTGGAGCTGCGACCGTATCGAGCTTTGGATCAGGTGCTGCCCCATGAGTTGAAAATTGTCATGGTCGCCAACAACCAGATCATTGTCCAAACAATAAGGTAGCGCCGACCTGAGAGATACCGGGAGATCTGATGTATTCAGAACCGTTGCCCCACGCTTGGCCTCGCTGAGCATCTTGGCGACTAGCTGATAACTAGGAGTGCTCTCCAGCTTGCCCGCAGTCGATGAGTCGTTTTGAGAATGTCTAACACCAAGGAATGGAAAGGCTTTGGCGGGCGTCTCAAACAGCGCATGAGCGCCTTCAGGGCCATGGAGGTGGCATATGCTGAGCGCCTGGTAGTGGCAAAATCCTGAGTCAATCAAGAAGGTAGCTGCCTTGACGAGGCAGGACTGACGATGGAAATAGTAGGCTAGTCGGCTTGCATACGGCTCGGAGATGTACAGGCAGAGGGCTCTGTGATTCTGCTGTTCCAACGCTAATAGCGCGGCTGAGATACCTTGGGCACTCAAAGCTAGGAGCCTAGCCTGTTCGCGCTTTGGTAAGTACAGTTCCGGAAAGTAGAAGTGGTGCTTGACCAGCAGGTGCCAATGAGCGGCTGAGGTCGACGTAGGCGTAAGATCGACCTCTCCTTGGGATCGACGCACACTATAGGTCTTACCTGGCAGGACTGCAGTCGTTGGCGCCTGTGCCAGCCTGAGAACCACGCGCCGTTGATTCCAAGGTGATACACCTTTTACGACTGTAGTACCGTCAAGGCGGTGTATTACTTTTACGATCAAATACGCCGCCATTAGTTAATCAACTATCAGTCGCTGGTTGTAAAGATCCTTCCAACGAGCCTGGCTTTTTAGCAGCTCCCTTTTGAGTGTTTCATTTTCTGATAAAACCTTATGGAGAGAAACGTTGACTTTTCCGAGTTTTGGTGGCTGGGAGGATGACGAGCTATCCGCCAATAGCGAAGCGTGTGTGTTTAGAATGTTAACAATCGCTCGCATATCATCATGTCCTCGGCCTGGATAAAAACACTGGCGTGTACAACCTACCAGCACGGCCAGCGACGAAAGATTGACTTCGCCATTATGCAGCGTCAGGTTCTGGCCGCTGCGCAAGATCTCAACTACAGCCTCCTGAAGCTTTATGGCTTTTGAGTTGCCAACTGGCATTTTTAAGATGGTTTCGATGAGCGTATTAACGTCCATTTTTCCACTCCAAATATAAGTTGCAATTATTTTTGATTGATACGAGCTCATCTTCTTCCGAAAATGTCTCCAGGTTATATAAGGCTCCGTTTTTGAATTGTAGGTTTTTCTGGCATTTCAAAATGTCGTCAATAAGCATGCAGAGGCTATCAAGGTCGAATAGGCTAGAATCAGCCTTAACAGTTTTTGGTGCCACCAAAGCCAATTTATTATGCGGGGCTTTTAGCTCTTTTTCTAGGATGGATACCTTTCGAGTGAGCTCGATATTTCGGATCTTAAGTGCATCGGCTGAGGGTTGGTCATGTTCCTTTCCTGGTTTTGAAACCAAATCCTTGACATATTTGTTCAGGAGCTTTCGATGGTCGCTTTTAGGCTTTCTGAAAATAGAGGGGTCAATATCTAACTTTTTACCAATCTCTAATGTAAGCTGGTTAATCGAGCGGAATGGCTTCTCTTTTTTAAGCAATATTAAGCAGCTCTCGATGCTTCGGAGAGTGTTGGTAAGCTGGTTTGCCTGGTAAGCAGCGCAGTTTGGTTTCCGCTTCATTAAAGGTGGTTGCCGATTGAGAGGGAATTGGAATCGATGCGCTCGGCGATGTCAGCCACGGACAGGCTCATGGTTTTCATGATTGATAGAACTTGCCCAACGTATTTGTCCCGGTCAGGGCCTTGTGCAATGGCCATCTTAAGTAGGTCAGGGTTTTTGGCGATTTTTTCAATCATGTAGGGGTAGTTATGTGAGGTGAACTGAGGGTAATCCTTACTGTCGAGCAATTGAGCTATCACGCGTTGTGCAGGATTGTTCATGTCAATCTCATGAGATTGGAAGTCTTTCAGATCCCGCATTCTGGTGATCAGTCGTGGCCCAGTAGCATCCTTGTCGAGATGATCTTTTAGAGCCTGCCTAATAAGGTGGTAGCTACCCAGTTCAAGCTTCGCCACGGTCAGCTCGTGATGGACTGCTTGGATTTCGTGCCTGTTTGCTTTGCTGGCCTTTAGGCTTTTAAGTTTGCCCACAAGGCTTTCCGATTCGCCAGTAAGTTTTCTGACTAAGCAGTTTATCGCGGGCAAATGGTCGATGCCAAAAGCGGCAATGGGGCACAGCCCACAGACTCTAGATCTGCCAGTAAAATTGGTGAGGCTTTTGGGGCAGTTCCCGTTTTTAAGGCAAATGCAGTTTGAGTAAAAGGTGACATCTGGATTTTTTTCTGTAGCAATAATTTGCATTCCGTTTTTTTCATGCTCAATAACTGCTGAGCTTACGCTGATAAAGTTTTGGTCTTGAGATAACTTGGTTCGGTCTAGGCTCCAGCCGGAACTAATGGCATTGGGCGTCATGTAGGTACTGCTGGCAGCTGGCACCATTTGCGACCAAGCGTTACGCATCACAAGTTTATTGGACTCTGAGATCGCCTTAATCGACTCGGTAATATCCGGGATGGTGTAGTAATCTGTGGTGTGAGCGTTTTTATGGGCGACTTGCTGTTGAGCCACTCGAATGTCAAGATGGCCATAGATTCGGGCGTGTGTGAGCCAGGTAGCCCTCAATGAGTGCGGGGTATGGACAGACTTCATTTGTCCGTGTTTGTTATACGTGACGAATTGGTGATGGCGCTCCGGAGGAACTAGGCTATTGTAAACATCCTGTACACCATAAAGTAATTGTGTCCATCTTTCGGAGTAGTTGGAGTCAGAAAATGGCAGTCCATGGTGATTCCAAGGACTGCGGAATAGGGAGTAGATTTTTCCATATTCCTTGGGGTCTTTAGGATCATTTTCATAGTACGTTGGAAGCAGCGGGCCCTGAAACACTTTACGCTGAAAATGCCGCTCGGCGATCAAAGAATCCATTACGTCATCAGGAATCACAACTGGACGATCTTGCCCGTCTTTGTCTGTGTTTACATAGAGAAGGCAGGAATTAAGGATTCGGTTTTCTGGCTTGCTCAGTAGATTGTCGAAGGTGTTGATATCGAGCCACTGACAGTTTTGAAGGCGCAAGCCACCATGCAGGGCAATGGAGAGCATCCTCACGACGCTGATCCAAGGCATGTAAACTTCTGTAGTTGCGGCTCCATATAGGCCGGGATGCCATGAGTAAACGTTAATGATACGCGTCACTGGAATCACCAGGGCGTCATCTTCGTCGTCAGGATTGCTGATACGAATGTCGTGACTCAAACCTAGCTCGGATAGGTCGATCCACTCTGCTCGGCGAACTAAATACAGTTGATCGCCTTTGAGTTTTCCCGTGAGGATCTGCTGCTGGAGGGATAGGCCGACATTTTCAACTGCCTGGAGGTACGCTTTAGCAATCACGGTTGAGTCGAGAGGTAGGGGCACCTTGTCGGTGCTCCCCCGTGCGCCGCTTCCTGAGCGGTCAACCTTCAAGCTAACCGGGTTGTCAAACCCTGCCTCGACAGCAAACTCTCCTCCGGCCTTTACGAATGCCCTGTCGGCAATAATTACTTCGAAAAACTCGTGAATGTTGGCTACGAATGCTGCCTTTGTTTTGGCGGAATAGTTGGTATCGTAATACTGGCTCAATGTGCGGGGAAGGGTGATCCCGTTAAGCAATTTCCCTACACCAAAAATATTAGCTTCAAGATCCTCTTTGGAAATCGTGTTATTCCAAAAAATCACCCTTTCAAATTCGGATGGGCGTTCGGGGAAGCGAACAATCGAATGAGGATTTTCTTCAAACCACATTGGGAGATAACAAAATACATAATCTAAAAGAAAATTAATTGCCTGTGTTTTTTTGGAGCGGTAGCGGGTCGAGTGACTTTGTCGATCTAGATACGAAAGATAATAGTTTGCCGCTGCTAACCAAAACTTAGAAAGTGTGTTGACGTTGATGTGCTCATTGCCGGGATAAAAGTTGTTGTTCAGCCAGGAAAAATTTTTTAAGCTGCGCTCTGGCTTTGGCATGAGTATCGAGCGCTGTTCAATATTAAGTTCCTCTTTGCTGGCAAGCTGCTTAGCAATTTCATTATCCTTGACTTGCCTTTTGAGCGCGGTATTGTTTCTAGCCCATTCAGATTGATATTTTCTTCTAGCACGCTCGCGCTGTTTAGGCGTCATACCCACGGCGTCCTCGAACGGGACTGCGAAATAGTCCTTGAACTCCTCAGTGCTCATTTTAAATTCGTGGGCGGTGCTGGATGCAGTGGCTTTTGCCTGTAGATACTGGTGGTACTTTTCTAGGTAATAGGCGTCTGCAGGCGATATTATCGTCGGGTGTCTGGCTGCAAAAGTTTTGATCCAGGGAAGGTAGCGAAAAACTTTTGGGTCGGACACCCGGTTGTCGCAAACACTAGGGGCAGCTTTCCAGAGTTCTTCGAAGCTTACATCGTCAGCATTCAGCCAGCTAGTTCGGTATTGGAAAACTCTGGAAGCTCTGATGGTCTCTGGAAAGCCTTGTGAGTGCTCATAGACAAAACCTTTGCTTAATGATTCGAGCAAAGGGAATTTCGACCAGATACCTTGGAGCTCAAATGTGTGAGGCAAGGTCGCTAGGCCTTTCGACCACAAGATCACAAACATCGCCCGAAACGATACCCGTAATCCCATAGCGTCTTCTACGAAGACCGGTAGGCAGCCAGTTATCTTTTCATAAAGCGAACTAGCACTAGCATGGTCTTCTATTTTGAGTAATGCCAGGTCATACATTAGGTCGAGGTGAGTTCTGTTGAATTTTTTGAAGCCAGTTAAGCTTTTAAGGATAAAAAGCGAAAATCTGTTCCGATCCTGGCGACTAGAGCTTTCCAAGGCCTGATCAACTTTGTGGCCAAACTCGAGTCGCGTTTGTTCGCAAAGTGTTTCGAAGGCCTCCCGCACCTCTTTCTGAATATTTACATTCGGTGCTAGGATTACTTTGTCGGAGGTATTAATCATGCGGCAATTCGCTCCGACAGGTCATAGGCAAGCTCGGCGTATACGGCGGATCTGATCTGATCAATGTTAGGGTTTCTACCCCACAAAGCTTTCATGCGTTCTGCGGCCTCGATTTCGACGATAACGGTTTCTTCGCTGAGTCGGGCGTACTTTTCCGTTGACCTGATGTCCTTGTGGCCCATCAAAATCTTTATTTCGGGTAGAGTAAGGCCCATCTGATTACGACCAGGGATGTAAACAAAGTTTCTTGCCCATACCCCGTAAAAATGCCTCAAGCTGTGAGAGGTATAGGGCGCACCAGTCGCAGGAGAGATAGTGCCGAGATCCACCTGCGCTTTCCTCAAGGCCCTATTCAGGCTTCTGTTGAGCGAATTCATATTCTTCAAGAAAAGCAGGGGCTCACCGTATGTATGCTTTTCGCTCGAAACGAATAAATAGTCACTGTCAGTTGTGGGGCGGACATCAAGATAGTCGGCCAGGGCTTCAAAAAACATGCTTTTGAAAGGCTCGAACATGACAATGGACGCAAGTGTCCTGCCTTTGAATGGCAGCTTCCGCGCTGCTTTCTCCGCTGCAGGGTTTCGATGGTAGTTGGGGTCTTCAATTTTGATTGTCCTCGCATCAATATCGATGTCCGACTTTCGAATCCCCCAAACTTCGGAGTGGCGCAATCCGCCTCCGGCAATCATTACGGCAGCACATCGGCTTTCAGGATCTTCAATTTCGTTGAGTAGTGTCAGAACATGTTCAGTCGGGTAGCCCCGACTAACTTGGGAGCTCTTGACCTTGCCGCCAGGGATGCCGCCCGGTGCGTAAGCATGGGCATCCTTAGGGGTATTTCCGAACGTCAACGTGTTGTTGTGAATGTTGTCCATTTCGGCTTTGGTACGCCGTCTGTCCTGCGTTTGGGGCAGAGACATGACATTGGCGAATGCGTCACTCTTGGTCAGGATCCGCATGAGGGATGCCAAGTCATTGAGCTTCATTTGGCTCGTGCGAAGGAAGTCATTGACCCCGGCCAAATATGTCTGGGCACTCCCAGATTTTACTGGCGTCTTTCCCAAGGCTTTAGCAGCTCGGCGTACGATGAAGTCAGTGCTGTTAATCCCGTTGGTCAAAAACTCCCAGTACAGGTTAATGGTCTGTTGAGCGACCTCGGGTGGCATGGGTGGGCCTCCCATCACACCGGTTTCGTAGCAGTAGTCGAAGAAATGCGCTACCGAGTTGCAATACTGGTAGGGCACAGACTCACCAAACGCGTGGCCCACTTCTTTCGTCTTGTATCCCGCATACCTGTTGAAGGCGTCAATCGGGCGCCCTGTGGCGACCTCGAATAGGCGAGGTGTATCCATCTGAAGGAGGTAAACATGCTTCACAGGCCTTTCCTTCTGGCCTGGAAGCTCCAAGTAAGCAGTCGGGTATCTGTCTTTGGCGAGGGAGAAGGCTGACAATTCTTGGTTAAAACATTAATCATGTATTGACACGCCGCTCTAAATTGGGTATAAATTCGTGCCGAATTTTACACATGTGTATTTCGTATTGTGTAATTCTATTTCGAAATTAAAATTAGTTCCGTGATGTTTTTCAGGAATATAGGGGGTGATTTTCCTCGTGTGTAGCGTTCAGGGCGAATGCTTATGACCTCTCCGGTTCCGAGGTTTCGTACGAAAATTCGTTGCGTATAGAGTTGCCATCGTGATTCGCTTAAGACCCGCAAGGCAAAGCGTTATCAACTCTCCGGCGCGCCGGGGGGGGGGCAAGGATCTGGTTTCTCCGGAGCGGAAAATGGATCGCCCACGCGGTGATGATCGCCAGGTGCTACACAGGAGTTCTGTGCGCGCGCTGCCTGGCGTGAACTGCCGGAACGGGCCCTGGTCAACGGTATCTCAGCGTTTTCGTGGCTGGCGTTATGACGGTACGTTCGCACGGATACTGGAATGTTTAGACGCCCGGCTGAGCCGGGAGTGACTGGTCTGCCTGGACACTTGGATGGTCGATTTCACGGCGGGGCGCGCAACCCTAGCCTCATTAATCGTCGGGAAGAAAGGGGGCTGAAGAGCTGCTAGACCAGGTTTTGGGTCGCAGTCGAGGTGGTCTTGCTGCCTAGATTCACGTGGTCTGCAACGCCAATGGCGTTCCGTTGCGCTTCATCCTTTCGCCGGGGCAAGCCAGCGATATCCGCCCACTGCCAGCCGCTGCTTGATTAGGTGTGAATTCCCGGTAAGGTCGGGGCGACCGCGCAAATGTAGTCGCTGGTTATTGGCTGATAAAGGCTATGACGCTAAACACCTGCGTCATACTGCGACCGTTACTGAGCGCAGCCGGTGAACCCGCTGCGCCCCAAGCCACGCAAACTCCGGCCAAGCTTGGCCCGACTCTTTGATCATCCAAAGTACCGGTAGCGGAATATCATTGAACGGATTTTTTTGCTGGCTAGAGGAGAGCCGCAGAATAGACATTCGCTACTTCAAGCTGGCCAAGAGCGTGGCTACGGTCACGATGGTCTGCAGCCTACGTTGTATGTGGCAATACTACTCGAACAAAACTTAGGCGATATGTCCCGCGCCATTCTTCGAGTCTCTTGTCCGATTCCGTCTCCCGATCAGTCAAGCACCATCATGCACGCTGCACTGCGAAGGCTGAGTTCCGCTAGGGCTCCCCATGCGACGGCAGAGGCTGTCTGGCTGTGTCTGACCGTCGATGACCGTTTGGCTTTGACGCTCGGTTTTCTTTGTTCACAATCTGATGAGGGCACAGGTGGTCGCTGATTGGCGCGAAGAAAGAGCGGTGTTGCTAGAGAGCGCGTCGGGAGGTGCGAGGGTGCTTATCGGAGAGGGCGGGCGGAGAGCCCGTGTTTGCTGCGTTTGGAGGCAATGTTGTGGAGCGGGTAGAGGGAATCGAACCCTCAACTAAAGCTTGGGAAGCTTTCGTTTTACCACTAAACTATACCCGCATTTTGCGCGTTTCTATGCTCACAAAACGAGATGTCCTATAAGAACCCTCGTTATCAGCTTGGGAAGCTGGAGTAATGCCATTATACGACACCCGCT
>RCUP01000419.1_pt1 | contig 33197 bp, 55 predicted proteins | sample 2166341 | NCBI WGS metagenome assembly RCUP01 (sample SAMN09932325, study PRJNA488358) | compost metagenome | isolation source: compost soil in succinonitrile-enriched | place: Germany: Experimental Botanical Garden | reverse complement strand
TCATAAATTTCAACTCCATTTTTATCTTTCAATCCGGTGAATTGCATAAACGCAGAATTGTATTCACCTATATGATCAAATCCAAGCTTATAGGTTTTATTCGCTTCAAAGTATAGCTGTTGTTTAAGACACTCCATTACGGTTTCAATATCACATAACATTTTAGTGCCGGACCAAAACCGAAATTTTATTTCTCTATTCATATTATTTATTAAAAGTTAATTATTATGATGAAATAACATCATATCTCTGTACAGATCAATAAATTGCTGGCCTGCATATTCTGCCAATTCGCGGCTCTTAAAAACAAGGCGGGAGCCGACAGACTGAGACGAGTAATCATAGACGCAGCCGATGAACGAGAAACCGGCACCAGAACCAACCATTTTAAACCATGGATAATATTTACACTCATTACTATTCCAATCTGGTTGCCATCCTTCGTTTAATGCTTGAACAATAAACTTTAGTTTTTTATAGGCTATTTCATCCTTAGTCAGATTATAGGCACTATCGTTGAATTCATTAACTTCTATCCCTAAATATGATAGTACATCATCAAAAGTTTTAATACGCTTTTGAATTGGCAGGCTTTTTTTATATTCAGTTAATTGTACTCTCAAATACTCGATTTGTGATAGAGTTAGGCCTTTGATATTTATATTCATTTATTATTTATTTATAAGAGTTGTTAAAAATCGATAAATTATTAATACTGCAATCCGTTAATTCCTGAATACTGTCTATTATTAAGACTGGTAATAAACTTCTTAATGCGTTTATTAGCTTCCTTTTCAGACAGTTTAGCTGGCAATTCTATTTGAGTTGTCCTGTCAATTCTATATTTTTTAGTTTTCATTATAATTCAATCTTAAGTGACAAACTATAAGTATTCACAGGAGGATTGATTGTATAAGTCTCGCCTGTTAAAATATCAACCATTTCAATAGGTGATTTAATAGACTTTAAGAATCCTTCTCTTTCTTTTAAGGCTTTATTAGCCTTTTCAGCAGCTTCAAACAATCTGTCATACTCAATGTCACCTGTTTCTGCATAATAAAACTTAGAGGCTGTTTTGGCCTCAGAAAATGAACACTTGAAGCTGATTACTTTAGATCCATTTAAAGCTTCTTGTGCTAATGGCCTTATGTTGGCATCAATCTCTTTGCACATAGTAAGTAACTTGTGCGTGTAAGCCATGGCTTTTAATGGATCTAAATGTCCCTCTTTAACGGCATCAACAATTAATTGAGCCTGTTCAGTAATAGCCTGTTTACTTAGATTCAACAGGCTAGATTGATCGATATTAATTATTTGATTCTTCATTTAATTTAGTTTTTTTGTCAATGCAAAGCTGCTTATATTTCTCTCTTTCTTCTTTTGACATTAAGTTATATACTTCTTTTATTTCGGCCTCTGATTCGCAATTGTTAATAGCATCTTCATAATCTATAATAGATTCATAAGTTGTATCAACTGTTCCCATTTCTTCAGGCACATAGACCGGACCGGCGAATACATCAGGACAATACCATTTAACGCCATTACTGATAGCCCTAGCGAAAAGCATATTTCTTGGGAATTTATCAATGTTCTTGGTTTGGGCTTTTTTAGCATCTTCAATAGTAAAAGTGCTATTACCAACCATTTCTTTGCCTTCATAGAAATCTATGCTGCAAATTTTCTCGTCCTGTTGTAGAACTCTATAATTATACTTACCTGAGCCTTTAACACATGAGGCTATTAATCCAGCTCCTATTACTGGTTTACCTTGAATAATATGAACACCTCCCATTGACGCGAATGGCGGGATTCCAATTTCTTGACCTGCCTGTATTTTAACTATTGCTTGAGCTGCTGTTTTAGTATCCGGGAACATTCCTGATTCAGCGAAAGCCTTTGCCATATTCATAAGTTCTGAAATCGGCTGCTGTTGTGTTTTAATTAAATTTGACATAATATTTAAGTTTTCTTATTAATCGTTTAAGTTTTGATAATTCTGGAGTAATGTGATCTTATACCATTATTTCTTCAAGCTTTCTAATAATCTATTCATTTCGTTTGCTGCTGGATGAAAATCAATTTCGTCAAGTTCATATTTTATTTTAGGTATTGACGAATATTCTGCTTCAATGCAAGAGATATATTTTTTCCATCTCTTATATTGATCTATAAGCTTACCTGATTCTAATGAATAAGGCTCTTTATATGCCGGTGGTAATACTGTTTTTTGGATTAGTAATGACATGTTAATTATTATTAATGTTTTCGATTAGTTTTATTATTTCAGGTATATTATTTGTAATACCTGGAAGTCCTTTACAATTTTTATTTATTGCTTCAATTTCCTTTTTAAGTCTTTTGTTTTCCTGTGAAGCTGTGAACCAAAAAGCTATTGCTATTAATCCTACTATTGTTAATATTAAGTATTGCATAATTTTTTCGTTTTTAATTACATCACAAACTAAGTTAATAAAAATGACATGTGCAAATTTATTTTAATATTTTTTATTTATAATTTATTTGCATTATTAATATATAGTATGTATAATTGCAGTATGATTTGCAAGACAACTATTACTCTGGATGACAAGGTCAAAAAAGAGGCACAAAACAAAGCAAAAGAATTAAAAATAAGAGGCGGGCTATCTGGATATATAGAATATCTTATTAATAGTGATCTAAAAAAAACTAAAACTAAATAATTATGAAACCATTAGAAAAGTATGTTATTTATAACCCTTATGAGCATACTAGGGCTTTGAGTCCTAATATGATTAATGATTTTAATAATGCTATTGAGAGGCAAAAGGAATTATTGAAAAAATCCTTAAATATTAAAATTGAAGGATTTTGCCCACTTGGACGAGATCATTATTGTATTTCTTTTTGTCTTTCAGAGTTTGAAAGATCTTATTTCGCAATGAATTGGGAGGTTGTTGTAAAGAAGGATGTTTTATTGAAATGGATTGAAAATTATTGTTACTTAGATGTTTATGATAATAATGATCATCACATTACCACATTGAGCGCTTCCGAATATCTTGAAGATAATGAATATGAAGTTGCTAAAGTATGGCTTGAAGAACAGGATTTGAATACTTTGGAATATGTTTAACTGGATATTAGGCTATTTAATAATAGCAATTTATTTATACTTATTTTTAAAACATTCAGATAAATGAAAACAATATCAATAGAAATACCTGAGGAGTTAGCTCAAATTTTTGATAGTTCAAGAATAGCTTATATAAAAGCAATTGATAAATACCCTAATTTCGCCTCAAATCTTTTAGAAATGTGTGTAATACTTAATGAAGAAGCAGGAGAAGTAAATAAAGCTGTTTTAGACCGGTTACATTGCGAAGGTACTACTGGACAAATTAAATCAGAATTATATGATACAATTGCCGTTTGTTATAGAGCCTTAATAATGTTGAAGCATGCATAGCTCAGAAAAAATAAAAGCCGCTCAAATTGCAATGTCGTCGTTAATGTTTTCCATTGAATTAACATTAACTATTATCGATGAGGTTGAAAAGACTTGTGTTTATAGGCATGGAGTTAAACAGGCTCTTAACAATGCTAAGAAAATATTAGAGCCTGATTTAGATGGAGCATATTTAAAACTTCTAGTTCAAGATGAAAATTTGGTAATGGGTATATCAGATAAATTAAAAGAACTTGCACAACAAATAGGACATCTTGATATAGGTCAGATTTGTGCTGTGTCTGAATCAATCCCAGAAATATTAAAAAAAGAAGTTAATATTAAACTTAAACAATTGTCAGCCTAACGCCTACTAACTAAAAAAAACGTCTCTACAATTATCAAAGCTATAGCGATTAATAATATTGTCTGTAGCTTTTTTCGTTTATGTTCTTCTTCTTCAGCTAGTTTAATTTGTTTTGATAATTGATAACCCAATGAAGATACTTTAGCTGTATTTTCTTTAATAATTGTATCAATTCTGATTATTTCCTTAATAATGGTTTTTGAAGGCGGGCATTTAACATAAACTTTATCAACTCCTGGTTTAATCTCCGGACATGGTATAGAATACTCTGATATTATGGTAGTGTCTATTCTTGTTATCTCTTCACCCTTAATATATTCAGTTTTTACAGGGTATTCAGCCGCACAAATAGATGATAATACCTCAGGATGTGTAATCATCCAGTTTGTGGCTTTTCGTTCTGTAGTACATGAAAAAAGGCACATCAACAACACTATCGACATGCCTATATTAAAATACGCCCTCATTACAAATTTATGAAAAATATAATTCCTTTTCATCATGTCTACGATTAATTAAACCAGTTAAAACTTTGCCACCTCCTTTATTCCATCTTGAGAATTCAATACCTATTGATGGGTCATTAGGATTTATATTTACTTTTTTAAGCAATGTTGAATTATTGAAAGCATTTATTCCAATATTGTAAGCTAAAGAAGTCAGAGCACCTAATTGATTTTCATTAATCGACATTTTTACAACATTTCTAACTTGCATTGAAAATCGCTCTACTATATCTGACAGATATTGTTCGGCTTGTATCTGTGTGATTATATCACCTTGTTTAACTTTCCCACCATTTGGGTAGAAAGTTGTTCCATATCCAATGGTCCATACTTTGGCAGGACATAAATAAGCAGTTAATCGAAGTCCTTCATATTTCTTAATTAAATCTATAGTTGCTTTATTTATCATCAGAATATAATTTAGTTATGAACTTGAATATAACCAATGAGCAATTACACCCAAGCATTATCCAATATTTTGAATTTTCTTGAATTGGTGCTGAAGGAATAGCGGCCGTTAATATAGGTATTAGCATAATTGCTAAATCCCCTAATACTTTTAAATGATATGGTGTAGGCTTATGGTAATTTTCTAATTTCATGCTGCTTCAAATTGCTTAAGTCTATCAATTAACATTTTATTCTCTATTTTTAATGTACGAATTTCTTCATCTTTTTTCTGTATTTCAATATCCTTTCGTTCATTTTCTTTCCTTAGAATACCGACTTCAATCTTAAGTTCAATAAGTTCCTTAGAGAAACCTTTAACATCAGTTCTAAGACTTTCAGTTTCGCTCTTATAGGCCGCTGTAGCAAGCTCAATTAATTCCAAGTATTCTTTACCTATAGCAACAACAGATGTATCATTGTCGATCTTCTTTTGGCGCTTAGATTTAACTAACCACGCTAATGAGCCAGCTCCAAATAAAGTAACAATTATATTAAAAGCTGTATTTATATTAGAAGCTAAACTTTCAGGCATTAATCAAACCACATTATAGGTAAAATAATCATTATCATAACACAAAACGACATAAAAAACCAATCTATTACTGATTGCTCTGCTAAAGGACAAATACAATACATTAAGCATTGTGAAACGTTAACTAAAATAGTAATTATTAGAAAACGTTTATCTGTATTTGATATTTTATATTGAATAAAAATAAAATAAGCTAATAAGCATATTGTTAAATTCTTATAACATGCCCAAAATACATCGAACCATACTGAAGCAGTTATATAATCAACATTTATTAAGTTTTTTCTTGATGCAATAGGCATAAACGTAGATAACAGCACACAAATTAAGTATGCTGTTATTATAATTCTTATCTTCTTGCTTTCCTTAACCATTATCTATGGCTTTGGTTGAGATGGATCATGAGGCGGATCACTTGGAGTTGGATCATCAATTGAAAAAGTTGAAATAGCATCATTCAAATCAACAACTTGTTTTCTATCGAAAGCTCCTCTTTGAATTGCGATGTCAATTGCTTGAACTAAAATTTGTAATGCCTGATCGGGCGTGAATTTTTTCTTATTACTCATAAATTATTTTTTATAATCAAAAATACTAATTTAAATTATTGCTACGAAATAATTGACCATGTTGTGCCATCTGATTGAATTGTTATTGATTGATTAAATGTTGTTATCGTAAATGTTGCTGATCCATCAATTAATTCAGCTCCATTTGGATCAACAGTAATATCATTAGCACTATTATTGATCTTCTTAATATTAAATACAATTCCAGTTACTGTTGAAGCTGCTGGAAGATTTATTGTAAATGCTCCCGATGTAGCATCACATTTAATAGTCCAATCACTAATTAATGCGGTTGTCGTAGCCGTTACTGTTCTTATTGGTTTTACAACTCCTGACACAAATGTCATTAATCCAGAGACTCTAACCGTGCCAACTACATCAAGTTTAAACCCAGAATTAGTAATAGTGCCAATTAATAATGAACCATCATGATCTATTCTTATTTTTTCAGTAGCTATTGTTCCACCATTATTAGTTGTGTGGATCGTCCATCTAGCGCCTCTAGTTGTATCGGTCCAATTTTCAGATGCTTGACCTATGATTCTAACACCAATATGAGAATTACCTCCATCTCTAATTCCAACACCTTCAAATGAAACAAACATATCACCTGATTGAGAATTAGTTCTAGAAGCTAATGACCCCCTAAAAGAAGCTCCTCTGAATGAAGGAGGATTAGGGAATAATGTAGCCAATCCTTCTATGAACATGAAAACATTAGAGTTATCGGTAGGTACGCCCAATCGTAATCCCCAATTTTGAGGGCTAGTACTAGCATTTGGGCCTAAAAATAAACTTTTGCCTGTAAATACATGCTCTGAAGTTGATCCCGATGTATTATATAAATTACTTCCAGTTAAATTATTTTGTATTGTAAATGATGTAGCTCCTGCAGATGTAAACCCAATTAATCCACTCCTTATATTTGATGTAGCTGTTCTGGCATATAATCCAATAGAAGCAAAATCAGCCCCAGCAGCATTAGTTCCAACTTTAAGAGCCTCGCCACCTCCGCCAATCCAAGCAACAGTATTTTGAGGATTAAATGTTTGATTTCTAACTCCTAAAATATCAGTATAATATTGCAAATCTTTAGATTGAATATATCCATTATAATTATAAAGCCATCCAAGTCGTTGATTTATAAACTCAGCTACTTTAGTATATCCGGCAGCGTTTAGGTGTATTTGATCTGATCTTAATGAAGTCGGAGGAATATCATTAGCAAAATCTATTAAATCCTGTGCTGTTTGATTGTGTGCATTAACTAATAATTTTCTTATGTCAATATATTTTTCACCATATAATGCTTGGAGGTCATTATTTAATTGAACTATAATATTATAATTAGTTTGATTAATATATTCACTAGCAAAATCGCCATTTAAAATACTTAATACTAAATATCTTGTATGGCCTATAGTGCTAATCATAGTAGCAATATCAGCTTTAACGGTTGTTGGATCAGTATAATTATTTCTTCCTGCCCATATAATTACACTTTTACTATAATTAAGTGGTTCAGCAACGAGTCTATTTTTAATTTGTGTACTTGTTTCGCCTCCAACGCCTTTATTAGATATTGTGAAATTAGTTAATACAGATAATGCACTTGGATATGTTGTTCCTCCTCCGCCTGATCCAATAGTTAAACTATCTCCCCATGCTAATACTTGAGATAATGAAAAATCAAATCTCTGTGCCTCTGGAACTATAGTTTTATATTCTATTTGACCAGTATATGTATTTCTGGTTATAACCTCATAAAATGTGCCGCTCACATTAGGAAGTGTTGAAATATTAAAATTACCTACTTCTCCTAATCCATTTATTCTATAATTTGCTGTTTGTACTACTGAATTTTGATTTAATATTGGATTGGCAACAGGATTAGCAGAATCAATTAATGTCCTCCATGAAGCAGATGTTAAATCATAATATTCTAAAGCACGACCAGTTAAACTATTATTTTTTCTGAATAATCCATCAACTAATGAAACTGGACGTTGAGCTGTTGTACCTGTATGCAGCTTAAAGCCTCCTGTAGTGGTTGTGATGATATCGCCATTGTCATCAATATGTACGGAACTATCCTGAATAATATTACCGGTAATACCATCATATCTAGAAATAGCATTATCAGTCGAAGATGCTGGCCCATCAACAGGAGTATATCCTAAGGCAGCAATAATATTAGCCGATGTTAAAGCACTCCCAGCATTGCCAGTAGAACCGCCGAATTTAGGAACTTCTAGAAATAAGGCTTGAGCAGAATTACTTAGGTCAGTTGCATTTCCCTTAAGTATTAGATAAGCCCTAAATATCCCATTAGCCGCAATATTAGCTTCAGCTGCAAATGCTTCACTAAATGCAGCAGCTTGGGCATCAGCTAACGTAGAATATAAATTCTGTCCATATTGAACCCTTGTAAGTCCACTTTGGAACATTGTTATATGCTGAATTGTAAATTGATTAATACCAACAGCTGTGATAGTACCAGCATTATCATAGCTACCTGGAATAATATTAGTAGTATCTCCAGAAACTTCACCATTTCGTGTTCTATATCTAAATGTTACAGGATTACCGGCAGATTGATTAACTTGGTGAGGATTAGTATAATCTGAAGAATTACAACCAAATTTAAATATAGTTCCTGCTGTTTTCTGAATAGTTAGATTTGTCGATGCTGCCGAATATTTATTTCCTGTTAAATTCAAAGGTCCTATAGCTTCAATTAAATCATGTAATTGATTTGCAGGAGCTAATATTGTTGATCCTTGTGAATTTACTGCATTAATATTAGTTAAATTTGTATGTATTAATATGCCTAATGTAGCAATACTTCTTCGCTGTGTAGGAGTAAATGGAGAGATTTGTTGTACAATAGTTCCTGAGGCATTAATACCAATATATGAACTGGGAGAAGTAGTAAGATTAGTTACTGTTACTGCTGTATTTGGACCAAAGTTTATAATACTAGGCTCTGTAGGGGGGATAGGACTTGTATAATCAACAAATAATCCTGTCCCTGCACTTATATTAAATTTAGTAGCATCAACATTAATTGTTAATACTCCTCCCTGTATAAGACCTGTACTGTTACCAAAATTTAATTCAGCTTCAGATGGACTGCCACCGCCAAACAATAAATAAGGATCATCTCCACTACTTGATGCCGGAACTATGGCCTGATCTATTAAAATAGTATTAGCCGGAAGAGTTGGAGCAACTGGGCTAGATTGAGCCGTTCCAACTTGATATAAGATATTATTAGACGTATTGGCATAAATATTGTCTATACGTCCAAAGTTAAGGTCTGCCGGATCAACAGATAATTGAGTCTGTGTGTTCTTTTGATAAACAGTATTATTAATAACCCAACCTCCTTTAGTGGCTGTTACTAAGAATCCTGCAATTGATGTTCTTACCGTTAAATTGCCTTCAGGCAAAGTAAATCCTATAGGCAAACTAACTTGTAATACCCAAACTCCTGAAATCTTACGATAAATCTCAATTGGATTTGTCTGTCTATAATATAAATCAAGGTCACTACCTAGCGAATTACTTGGAACTCCAGAACCTGATAATAAAGCTTCATTATTTATAGAATTTATATAAGGCTCTAATAAATCAGCCAAATCAGTGTATCCAGCTCCTACAACTTCAGGAGGGATGCTATTCGGCGTTGTTTGAGTACTTATGTCATTGTTTATAGCGTTATTGTACGCTGTTTTATCTGCTGTATATCCCATTATTTAAATTCTGTTGTAAACTCTTCAGTAAATATACGATATGTTGGCAATAATGGCGGAGTATTAGGATTATTGCTAATTGGAGGCTCTACATCTCCAGGGAATGAAGGCCCAGTTACATCAGTTGTTTTAATATATTTATCAAATATCTCAACCATATTAACATTGGTCAATGTGCTTGATTTTAAATTCATATCAAATGATAAAGGAGCAAATATTTTTTCTCCAAAATTTGGAATACAGTCAAATGCAAATCTGAATGTGTTTAATGCCGAAACATCATTTACATAGAAAGACCCTGATATATATCTAAATGGTTTCTGATATGATTTTAATATAGATTTAGCTAATAATAATCCTATAGGAACTCGACCTGATGTAGTCCCGAATTCATACCAAGTTGATGAATAACTTAAATCGGCTGTGTATATAGCATGTATATTATCTGTAATTAAATTAGAGTCAATATTTTCATTATCAATTGAACCAATAAATAAAGATCCATTTTCAAAACCAACAACAGTAATTTCACCACCAGAAAAAATAGTAATATTTCTTGATATATAATCACCAAATAATATTTCTATTTTTTCTGGCTTTTGAGTATAAAATCCCTGTTGCTCCGAAATAGAAATATCGCCTATCTGCTCTCTACTATCAACTTTTGATTTACTAGATACAGATAAATTATCAATTGTTATATTAAAAAAATTATCGTTCTCAATGCCTCCGTTAACAGTTATTGTATATTGTTGCGGGCCAAATAATTGAATTACCATAATTGAATTCTGTGGTACTTCAGGGGTATTAAGGACTATACTTCTAATTCTAGGCTGAGGTAATTGAGTTATAATTGATGCTAATTGTATTGTACATGTAGATAATGACTTAACCCATTGATAATCATATGCATTATTTGTATTTGTTAAATAATATTCTCCTGCTTTTATTCTCATTTTAATAGCTCCTGTATATACAAGAGTTGAAATCATATCAGACGTGTAATTAAATGAAAGTTGAATTACACTTCCTCTTAAAACAACCATAGGATTTGATTGTAACCATTTATTAGCTTGCGCCCGTTCATTGAATAATAATGCATAATCTTCAATTGGAATATTTGCTCCTCCTGATCCTGTAATTGACAATTGAACTCTGTCAATATTTATACCTCCGTATTTAGTCCAGAATGCAAAATTTTCTCCATCCCATTGCTCAAAATCTCCATTGAATATTAGGGTTGGAATCTGTGAAAATTTAGTTAATACGCTAACCCTTTTATATGGATTACCTATTGTTGTAAATTGATCCTGTGAAAATGGAAAGTTCCCATTTTCAGACATATTAGATAAATCAGCAATAGGATTAACTACTTCTGATCGAATAAAAAATGCTTTATTGTTATAAAGCCTTGTTCTTGCTACTTCTTTAGCTAATTCATCAAACCTAAATACAAACCATTCACCGTTTACCTGTCTTATAGAGGCATTGAATAATTTAAGCGTTTCTTCAAGTACTTCATAACTATTAAACACATTGCCGTTATTGCCTGTAAACCTAAGAGGGTTTACAAATCCTTGCGTTAAAGGGTCATTGTCAGGGCCATTAAGCATTTTTGTTTCATAAATATTGCATAATGTCCTAATATTTAATGTGAGATTAGTTGCAGCCAAACAGAATGCTATTATCTGTAAGAAGCTTTGTTTTAAATCAATTTTAGACCCAAAAGGTATTGGATATGTGATGTTTTTTAAAGCTCCTAATGAATCTGTGGCTCTAATAGTTACTTCATATGGAACAGGGGCAAATGGTTCACTACAGCTATCAGGGATGATAAACCCTTCAAACTTTCTATTGCCATTAACCGAAACAATTACTTTAAATTCACGTTCATCATTAGTATAAAATTCCTCTAAACCGAAATCTTCAGTACATAATAAATTTATTTTACATTCAGTAGGATAGAATCTATTATATTTTTCATCTTCTCCTTTAACACTTAATATAATAGGTTCATCACCCCAATTTTCAATAAATACAGGCTCTACTACCGGTATTTGACAAGCTGGGAAATCATCTTCTTCGATTATATAAGCAAATGGTGATTCTCTTTGTGCATATATTTTAAGATTTGTTCCTGATTCAAAATCGCATATCTCAGTAATTAATTCATCAGGGTCATAAGTTCTATTACTATTATCATCATTCTGAGCTGATCCAATAGCTATAACATTATGCTTTATCCTATCAATAAAAACAATAATATTTCGAGGCCCAAAAATACCTGGCTTTAAAAATTGATCTACCTGAACAATAGTTTGAGGTTTTATATAATTAAATTTCTTTAATATATCTAACCTAACTGTTTGCCCTTTATCATTACAGAATTCTGTATATTTATAATTTTGATATTTTAATGTACCGTATGGATTAGGTGGATCGGCTGGCTGTGGTAAAGGCTCTTGATATCCGCATTGTGGCGCGTTTAAATCAGTCTCAGCATATGCAAAAGGAGCGCAATCACTGGCATATATCCTATAATTAGTAAATGTATCAAGATTACAATATTCTGTAATTAATGAAGATGTTTTTTGATTTGTAGGTGTAGAAGGAACACTTAATGTAAATGTTCTATAATTATATTTATATTCAGTAATACAGAGATTAGGAAATGGTTTGCCTGGTACAGATTGCACACTTACATTGCCGTTTTCATCAGTATAAACAGCAGCATATCGAGATGATCCGCCAGCAGGTCTAACCCTGAATTCTTCTATTTTCCATGATGCCATATTATAATCCTGATCTTGAATTTAAAGCTGTTGTTCTATTATAACTTACTACTATATCTGTTCCTTTAATTACCGTACTTGGGATGAACGTCATAGGTCCTGAATTACCAGTTCCTGCTACTGGAGCTGAAGGATTGAACCCACTTGATACAATCTGTGGCCCTAATCCTCCTACATTGCCTCCGCCTCCTCCGCCACCAGAAGCAACTGATTTAGAAAAGGCTTTAACTGCCGATCCTATTGCTACAAGTGCAGTACCAGCAGCAATAGCGGCTATTGCTGAAGCCGGATTTAAAGGATTAGATAATGCTGCCGATAATCCAAGTGCGGCAACACCTGCAGCTATAGTAAGTTTACCAAACTGTACTAAAACATCTCCTAAAGTTCCAAGTACAGCTTGACCTAATGCATCCAATGCGCTTATCCCATTAACTATTGCTTGCCCTAATGATTCTCCAATTCCTGAAAACGCATTATTTAATCCATCTCTAACTATGGCACCTAAATCAATAAAATCTTGTGCTATCTGAGAATTGAATTCTAATATTCTTTTTCTTACATCTTCAGGGATTGTAAGTGTAGGCGCAATTATTGGAGGCAATTTTATTTGTGTATCCCTTAATCCTAAGAAAAATAATTTCTCTCTTTTGATAGTTGCTTTTTCAGCTATATTACCAGTTGTTTCAATTATCTTCCCGCCCTTAATTAGATTAGCATTAACAGCCTCTATTAGTTTTAAATTTTCAGCATTTAGCGCATTGTTTTTAGACCTTAATTCATTAGTACTACCAATGCTTTCAGCTACTTTTTTTTCTGTATTTAATGCTCTTAATGATGATGCTAAGTTAACAATTCTCTCTCCATTTTGTAATTTTTGAGCTTCAGCGTCTAATTTTCTTGCATTAGCAGCAGCCTTAATTAAACCAGGTCTTTCAGATTCAATTTTAGATATTTGTTGCTCATTTACTAAAATCTGTTGTTGATTCCTTGCTATTAATTCAGATGCAGCTCTAGCCCTTGCAGTTGCAAGAATAGATTGCGTTAATTGATCATAAGCAGCCTTAGTTCTTTTACTTGCTTTTTCCTCAAATTCAATATTTCCAAAATAAGCAGGGTATTGTTCTTGTAATTGAGAATATGCCTCTCTACGTTCTTTTAATGGAATATTCGCATTTTGATAGGCGCTAAATAATAACTTTAAATTAGTTAATTCTTCTTGTGCATTTAGCGTTCCTTGAGTAGTTGCTTTTTCAACTCCTTTTAAAGAATTAATATATGAATCTATTGCATTCTGATCTGATTTAACAGCTTTTTCATTTTCACCAAATAATTTAGTCCATGCTGTTAATCCAAATGAAGCCAAAGACAAAGCAAGTGTTAAGCCCCCTAAGGCTAAATTTAAACCTCCTGCGCCGGCTAGTGATTGAATTAAAGTCTTACCTATACTTTGACCTGATTCTTTAGCTACCTTACTTAAATCAGTAAAATCCCGTCCTAGTTCAGCTAAGTTATTGGCAATAGCTCCAGGACCGAAAGCAGCATCTTGTAGCGTACGACTTAAACCTTGAAATGAAACCCCAGTTTTCCTGTTTTCTGCAATAGATACATCTTTCAGCCCTTTTATTTTCCCTTCAGTTACAGATATTGCGCGATTTATCCTATCAAAACTTTCTTTGTTGGTAGCTAATTTAAGACCCTCCTTAAGTCGCCTAGACTGCGCTTCTAATTCACCTAATGTCTTACTGAATCTTACTACAAGATTCTCTGCTGTATTAACACCGTCTTTCAATCCTGAAACATCAGCCCCAATCTCAACTTTTAATTGTTCTGCCATCAGTTAACTAATTGTTTTTTAGCTAAAACTTTTTGTTTATATTCTTCTCTTGCAATTTCGAAATTTTCGAGCATTCTTTTAATATCATAGTCTATTATTGTTTCTCCATCTTCATCTATTGGCATATATTGATTAATAGATTTAGGCCGTTTTTTAGGATTAGCCCATGATGCGCAATAATTAGCATAAGCAATAAATCTTGTATGATACCATTGTTCCTTTTTATTATTATTATGCGATTCAACCAATAGCATTAGATCATAGAAAGATAATAAAAAAAAGTCGCCGAGTGTCATACCCATTTGAGCAATACACACGGCGAATACATCTCTATCAAAATTAAACTTTACGCTTCTTGTAGTTCTTCCTTTTTTTTTGTTTCAGGAATATTAAATGCTGATAATACCCAATTAGTAATAGTTTCTTTGAATATATCCCCGAACATACCACCTTCTAATCCATCGATAAATGAATAAACATCAGAATCTGAAATTTCTTTAGAACCATTTTCAGAAAGACCTAATTTGATCATATCAAAATTAAGATCATTCACTGAAATAGTATCTAAGCCGTCAATACCATGCTTACGGTAAATATGCATAATTGCATAAGAACCTAAATTAATGGTATATTCTTGTTCTCCGGATCTTATTTTATGAATATGACTCATATTATGTTGTTGCAAATGGATCAATATTTACGGCATCACCATCAATCCCAAATGAAACTGATACTTCTGTATTACTTTCACGTTCAGCAGTAATTTCAATGCTTTCTATGTACGCTTCAAAATATTTCTCAACAGTTTTATTCGTTATTTCAGACGATCTGAATGCATACCATGCTTTAGTCATGTTATCAGCTGCATCCTGAAGCGCATTATAATAAACCTTATCAGTTTCTTGAGTAGCTTTCGTTACGATAATTAAATCAGCACTTGATGCATATGTTTTGCTTGTGGGGCGCCTACGAGTTGATTCATCACATTTAGTAATTGATTCTAGGAAATTAAGGGTAGTACTAAACGAGTTTGATACTGCGCACGCGATAGGCTCCCATTCCATGTCTATCGTGTCCCATTTATAAAGAAGGACATCTTTACCTGCTAAATATTCTTCTGCCATTTTATTGAGTTATATAATATTGAAACCTTATTAATTGTCTAAACACATTTGTTGTTGTGCCTATTGTCGGCAAACTGTCCGAAGATAGTAATTCTCTTTCATTAATTTTAAATCCTCCACCTAAAATAATTGTATTTTCTAAATTAATTACCTGTTCTTCAATATCATCAGCCAATAATTTACTTCCTGTATTTCCTGTTGCCGGATATGTAGTGATAATATCAATTAAGATTGAACAATTCCAACGATCTGAACATTTAGTATATTTATCCTGAGATTTGGTTTGTGTTGATAATAAAATATAATGTGGTTCTACTACTGATCCAGTCACACGCTCGTCAAAACAAGGTATAGTATATGTATTAACAATAATATTGTTCAATACATCAAAAAAAGCTTTTCTAAGATATTTATTTGGATTACCCTGCATTGTTGAATTTATTAGATAATACTTTCAAAGTTTTTTTCATATCCTTAATCATCTTAGCCGATCCCTGTTTCCATGCTGGAAATAAAAATGGCCTGGGCCTTAATCCTTTTTTTAATATACTCATTAATATAGGCCATGCTGCTCGTTCATCAATTCCCTTATTTCTACACCAATCTTTAATAGATTCAAATGCTTCATGCATATCTCCTTTAGGATTGTTTTTAATAGCATTAGCGATATCTTTCATTTCATTTGGAATCGAAACCATTACTCCAGTTCCAAATTCAATATATCCAGCATATGAAGCATGGGCAATTATCTCCCAATTTAATTCATTTATCTTTTCAGGTTGAATAGATTGTCTCAATTGTCCATTATTTGCCGGAGCTTCTGATTTAGCAATTTTAGAAATATTTCTTGCTCCTGCCTCAACTTCTAACGCAAATTCTTCTTCAGCATCTTTACCAAACTGCTGAAATTGTTTTAAAAGCTTATTTATTCCCTTTACTCGCATTATGTTGTTGCTGGTATCAATGGAATATCAACAGGATTTGCTTTAGTGCAGACTATCTCTAATTCCCTATGAAACATATCTATATCAGTAATAGATTTAATTACATATTCCTGATTGTTATAAGTAAGTGATAAGTTTCGACCATTATAATTTAAATCATTTCTAAATCTAATCTTAAATATTAATGGTTCGTATAGATCGCTTATACCTAATGATGTTAATCGTTGTGCAACTGACGAACTTGAGTTAACCAACTTAGACCAAGTATTACCAAGGCTAATAGAGCTTACTATATTACCTCCATATCCATCAGGAGAAGATATATACTCCAATATTTCTATTCGTCTATTATATTCCCTGGCTAACATATTGGAAATCTTCTATAAGGATTAATTGCAAACTTTACTGAATCAGGTATTAAATTTGATTGAATAGTTTTTTCACTATTGTAATACCAAACTTGAATAATTGCAAATGCAGCCTGAATAAATGGTTCCGGAATATCAGAAACTGCATCATAACCTAAATTAAGTTCTAATACATCGTCATCAATAATAATAACTGATTTAGTATTATAAGACTTGTTCTTGATGATTAAATCAACATCTGAAGGCTCAATAATTGATACAATAGGGAAATCATAAATATCAAATCGTTTATCATGGCAAAAATCATAAACAGCAGAAGCAAAATATTCTTTATTCTGCTCAACTAAAATATGATTTGTATATTTTTCAATCCATTGTAAGGCAGCATTAATACAAGATGTTATAAACGAATCATCTTCATTAAGCGTATCATCTATGCGTAGATAAGTCTTAGCTTGTGCCAATGATATTATGTCTGTATATGCAGCAATCATGATTTTGTAAAATTAATTTCATAAAAATCGCCCTCTTTATTATAAATTTCAACTACATATAATGGGATTCCAAATCCTTCATTAACTTCTTCAAATTGTTCACTAAACCCAGTATATATAATATGTCTATATCGTGCATTTATATCTATATGACATGGGATGAATTTACTAAACAATGCTCCTAATATTTTTGCATTTTTAAGATTTAAAAAATCATCAGATATCTCTATTCTCCCTAATTTATTCATCATTTCTTTTCTAGTTGTATCCGTTCTTGAAAACTAAGATAATGCAATTTAATATCTATAACAAGCTGTTCACGTTGCCATAATATTTTACGCCTCTTTGCTGGACATGTCGTATTGAATGGCATGTGCTTTTCAGCTATTTCTTCGGGTGTCATTATAATAAGTGTTTAATATCATTATAAGGGTCTTTGCTTCCAAGTCTATACATATGAAACACATATAAACCTTGTGCAATACCTATTTTAAAATCTTTTTTAGCTGCATCAATGCAGAATATTATATCAAATCTAAGACTATTTTCCTTGAATTTTATCTTTTCCCATGTTGATTTATGAAATATCATAAACATACCTGCTATTGATTGAGCCGAAGTTATTTTATATGCAAATTTAGACCATCTAAGCGCGGCAATTTCTTTGTGTTTAAGAATGTCAGTTTCTTCTGAAAAATTGCCATTATGAAGCTGTTTTTCGTCTCTAAGCCTATTAGTCATACATCCTATTATATCATAATAGCCCCTGTTTTTTATAAGCTCATGAACTTTGCTTCCAAAGAAAGGGTCTAATGGCAAAACATCCTGATCCATCAAACATATCCATGCGTCATTAGGAAGCTCTGAAATACGATCATTATATTCTTTGCCGAAATTCTTATCCTTGGCGTAACAACTCAGAAAAAATATCTTTTCTTGTTTCATTTACTTTGATTAAATCATAATGTTTACGGCAATGTTCTGCAAGTTTTTCACCTATATCAATTGTATAATTCGGATTATCTTTGCAGTATTTAATCTTTGATTCCCATTCATTATTATTAGCATAAATAACATATTCATCATCTCTTCCGTTTCTAAATGGATGCATATCAGAACATATAACCGCAGCATGTCCACAAGCAGCCTCTAAAGTCTTTAGATTACTTTTACATTGATTGAATTCATTATTTTCTAAAGGGGCTAAACAAATGTTAACTCCTTTATAATGATCCATATATCTACTTATATGTAATTGATTTGGCACTGAATACCCTTTTATAAGATTAATATCTTTATAATGACTCATACCTCCTATAAATGCTGTTTTACCGGTATATTCTTGTTTACCTATATTAAACTGTTCTTTATCATAAGGTATTGCATTTGGAACTATAAAGACATTCTTATTATGCTCTTTCACTCGATCCGCTAACATTGAATGTGTAGTTAAAACCACATCAGACATTTTTAAGGATTCAATGATCCGGTTTGTCATTCCACCAAATTTGAAATGATTGTATAGATAATGATGTTGATAAAGCTCCCAATAATCATCTATATCACAAACAATCTTAATGCCTCTTTTTTTTATTTCTTTAAGATCGTGACCCGGTATTCTATTAAATAGATATATTTTAGCATGCCCTGGCTTATCTGTTTTAGGCATGTCTAAATACTTCATCGGCAATGTTACCCTATGATGATCGCAACTACTATCTCTCAGTACTGAGTATATCATGTAATTGAATTGGTGTTAATGATGGAATGTGATTACTAATTATTACGGCCTCCGGATTCATTCCCCAAGTCATGCCTATTTGATTAGTAAGTAAATAATTTTTTACTCCTAAGTGATAACATAGATGAGATATTCCAGTTACGATAGAAATAACCCCATAATTAGCATAAATCATTAAATTACATATTTCGTGAATATCTCTATCGAAAATATTTGTCACATTTGGCAAATAATCAGGAAATTCTAAATCATGCTTAGAGCTCCCAAAAATAGCAAATTGTTTGTCAGGCATTAATTCTATCAGTTTAAGCCAATTTTCAACAGGCCATTTTTGCTCATTTGGGGCTGATCTTCCGAATGGAGCAATAATATAATCGTAAATATCAACATCAACCTGTTTAAGGCTTAATTCAGCCTTACATGGCAAATTAGGAATAGGATATCCCATAAAAGGATAATGAGCCTGTGACATATAAACACCATGTTGATGTGAAATAGTAAAAGCACCTGATAGATTCAATTCCTGATCAAATTCTTGTCGCTCACATAACTCTAAATCAGGAATTAAATCATATACCCATTTAACTTCTGGATGTGGAATAACTTTTAAATCAGGATTATCTTTATTTAACTGTTGAAGAACAGGAAATGTACCTAAAACATCACCTATTAAGCCAATTGGATTATTTACTATCATCATGATTTAATTAAAACTACACAGAAAGAATTATTTAAATCAGACCCTGTAATGATAGAATCGTGTGACCATTTTATCCGACACCACCAATTTTGATTTAAATATTCTTTAAACATTGATTCATTAAATGAATGTAAATGTTTCCTATTATTCAATGGATGCCAATATTTCTGAGATTCATGAGGCAAATAAAGAAACAGTACGCCTCCCGATTTTATTTTAGTAGCCCAGTATTCTAAAGCGCCAACCCAATCAGGAAGATGCTCTAAACAATGTGAGCTGAATATATAGTCTACTTGTTGATCAGGTAAATGATATGCATCGTATTCATCATCAATAGTAATATCAATCATTTTTGCACCTGGATATGCCCACTCTTCACGATTACATCCTATATCATAACCTTGACCTTTGCACCATTCTTTAGCAAATGGCATAATCCATTGTGCGGCATTCCCTTTGGCCTGATATTCAGGATAATAGTGTTCTTTGAAGTTTATGAAGTTCATATTGTTTATTTGTTTCGATAAAGATAATAAAAAAAGCCTTACAAGTTAACTTGTAAGGCTAAACAAAAACATGAACGAAATTATTATGTAGTAACAGTCAATGATCCGTTAACAATTGCAGTAGGTAATAGAATATTCAATTCTTCTTGACACTCTAAACGAGCAGTAATCAAGTTTTTCTCAAAGTTATCTTTATTCTGATCTGAGAAACGAAGATTCATTCCAACAACCTCTACACGTTCAACATAGTCAGCATCAAAGATTAATACTTTGCCTGTAGTTGCCCAGGATGCGCGAATAACTGGAATACCATCGATTTCAACCTGACCTGATACCGGATTATAACCCAAAATAAATGGCACTGAATAATCCATTGGTTTGGTTAATGCTAAAGTTGAGAATGTTGCGTTATTCATAACCACATAGCTAGGCATATAGTTAGTATCTTTGAATTTCATCAACAAATCAACTAATTGCTCAACAGCAACAGTGTAAGCAGTTGTATTTGGACCAGTCGCAGAAGTCAACATTTTATTATAGAAGTAATCGTTTTCTTTCTTGAAGAAATCACGCTGTAACATTCTATTAAGACCTGTTTGCATCCACGGCAAGTTAGTAATCATTTGACGTGAGAAGTCAACAGTACCAGCAAGGAAATTATTAACCAACTTAACTTCTGTGAAATCATAATCAAGTTGAGATTTTTTAGCCCCTTCGGTAGTTTGAAAATCAAACGAACCTTCTCCGCCTGTTTCACGATAAGTAACATATAAACCTGTTGAACTTTGAACGGTAGGAACTAAATCACGGAAATTAATTGCTTGAGCTGGTAAAGTCCCCTGACGATTATTATAAGTTGCAACTGGGTCGCCTGTTAAGTTATTGGCGGTAGTCATAGTGCCAACTACTTTAATAACATAATTATCACCTCTTGAAACTTTAGCAATCTCGTCAGCTTTTTCTTCCATTGCATCAGCAATAGCCTGACCAATAGGTTTTAATTTTTGTTCTTGTTTTTTATTGCCTTGCTGCAGTTTTAAATCTAGCTTGTCAGCATGATCTTGAACTACTTTTATAGCTTCTTTATATTCAGCGGCAATTTTTTCATTTGATTCTTTAATTAAATCGTTAACCAATGTTTTGGTTTTAGATTCAAATGACTCAATAGCCAATTTAATTTCTTCTTTAGTTTTGCCCTCTAACCCTTCTTTAAGGGATTTAAGCTCTTTTTCTAATTCCATTATGATAATAATAAAGATTTTGTAAAGTTGTTAATTATTTCTGATTGATTAATCGGCTCTTTATTGTCATGAGTGGAATTATCCGGCTCTGAATTTTCGAGTGATTGCTTACCTAATTCGAATGAATGTAATTGTAATTGTTTTAATGCTATTTCCAGAATTCCGAATGTTTCATCTGTTAATGTACCATTACGGAATAATTTACAAATAGCTTTTATTTGATCTTCTATCTGTTTTGGATTCAATGATTTAAATCCTGTGAATGGAGTTTCAGGATTTGCGCCCAATGTTACATTAGAGCCTTCAAATAATTTAAGTTCTTTGATTCTCCTAGTATAATTACCTTCTGACCAATTGCCTTTAGAATCTGCTTTAATAGTTTGGAAACCTATTGAATGCTGTATAACTATGCCAGCAGCATAAAGCTCTAATGAATCATTTGAATAGGTTGTGTTTGGCATTTTTCCGCTTTCGAAGTAAATACCTTTAGTATCACTAATTAATAATGAAGGCTTGCCATGAGGTTGAGACCAATTATGTTGGTTAAGAAAGAATATTTCATTTGAACCATTTGGACCACGCTCCATAATAGACTTTGCCGCGGCTCCTTCTTCGATTATATCATTGTCATAATCTTTATTACCGTAAGAAGCCCAATAGCCAGTAACACGCCTTCCGATCGTGTCAATGTCCTTTATTTCAGCCGTGAAATATTTATATTCTAATAATCCATTCATCCATGTAAAAATAATTAACTAAATAATTTTTAAATTATATTTTGTTTAACCGAATAAGTTAATATATTTGTCATATTAAATTATTAAATATTATGAAAACAGAAATTAAAGAAATCGAAGTTAATGGAATTAAATATATTCCTAAAGATTCAGCTTCAGAATTAGCTAATCCAAATACAGAAGGATTAAAGCCGGTATTAATCCGCAGTTATGCTGCTGGTGTTCATTTTGGATATCTAAAATCCGAAGAATTTACCCAAGCCGGGAAAGTTGTAGTTCTTGTTAATTCACGACGTGTTTGGTATTGGGAAGGCGCAGCGTCATTATCCCAAATGGCATTAGAAGGAGTTAAAAGTCCCGATAAATGTAAATTTTCGGTTCAAATTGAATTAAATGAAATAGTTAATGTTATAGAAACTATTCCATTAACTGAAAATGCTTTCATTAATCTATCAAATGTTCCAATATGGAAGAAATAAGTAATTATGGCTATGGCTATGGCAATGGTAATGGTGCTGGCTGTGGCGATGGCTCTAGCTATTTCGATGGCTATGGCTATGGCGACAGTTCTGGCTTTGGACATGGCGCTGGCGATGGTGCTGGCTATGATTATGGAGATTTCTGTAGCTCTGGCTATGGCCATGGCCATGGCTCTGCCTATGGCTTTAGTTCTGGTGCTGGCTATGGCGATGGCGATAGCTTTGGCGATGGTTATGGCTATATTGATGGTTCTGGCTAATATTAATGTATCTAATATGGAAGAAATAAGTAACTATGGCTTTGGCCATGGCCATGGCTGTGGGTATGGCGGTGGCCATGGCTCTGGCTCTGGCGCTGGCCATGGCGCTGGCCATGGCTTTGGCTCTGGCGATGGCCATGGCTCTGGCTCTGGCGCTGGCTCTAGCGATGGCAATGGTGATGCCGATGGCGATGGTGATGGCAATGGCTATGGCTATGGCTCTGGCGATGGTGATGGCAATGGTGATGGCTCTGGCTATGTCGATGGCTAATATTAAATAATATTGCCTAAATAAATGAATCTAAATATTAAAAATATAATACTATCGGTTATGAAATATTTTATAAAATCACTTCAATTTATTTTTAAACCTCATTATTGGATAATGAATAAACCTTTCAATGATAAATGGGATAAAAAACTTAATTTATTAATGAATGAATATAATTTTGAATATATATCTGGATATACAGCAAGATTAGGAGGTTATGAAATATGGGTAGAAAATCATCCATATTCTAGTTTTACATTGTATCCTAAAGCATATTATCGTCCATCTCGACTAACTATCCAAAAGGCCATGAAAAAATATCAAAATGATGTTATTGACAAAATATATGACAACTAACGAACTATTTAATCACATAATAAGTACTCATAAATGGTATGCAGGTAAAATATCGGCTCAATCAGCATCTAGAATTAAGAAGAACCATTTCAAAGGCAATTATAAAAACTATGAATGGTTTTTTGGATTGTTTGGATATGAAAAGCAACCTGATTCATGGACTTTAAGATAATAAACCGATTTTTCTAACTAGCCTACCCTCTTCATTCCTTCTCGGAATTAAACTATAATTACAACGGCAATTGATAATCTCTTTTGCCGTTCCGTTTTGATCACCTGGATATAATAAACGATCGCCTGAACTCATTATAAATTGTTCATATTGCCCAACAATTTGTCCGTTCTCCAACAAATGAGAATGCCTAGTTCTATCATCTACTACTGATTGCCATTCTTTATCAAGAATTAAATCAGATTCTTTAGCGGCTTCAAATGCTCCATGATTCGCAGCTGTTGTTGATTCAGTACGAGAAATACGCAATGAACGCATTCGATTGAATGCAGCTGAATTAAGTTGACGCTGCAAATATAATCTCATTTGAGTGATAGTATAATTACGGTCTAATCCTGTTTCAAATAAATCTTGTATTAGTTCAATGGTATATTGATTAACATCTGTTATACGTGTGCCTAAATTGGTCTGTACCCATTCGTAAATAGATGACAAGAATTTAGAATCATAAATATTCTTTACAAACTCTTTCTCATATGAATTCAGCTCTTTGCCTATGATATTACCGTGAATCAACCCAATTTTAGTATAAACTTTAACATAGGCATTATTAATAGGTTGTGATGAAACTAAAACATTAGTAAGACCTATATAATTATTATAATCTATCAATTCAATAGAATCTAATAAAGGTTGATAAGATTGCATTAAAGCCTTTCTAAATATTGGCCTAGCATATCTTTCATATTTACCATGAAGTTTTAACCACTGGTCTAAATTCATAGTTTATTATCATTTAAAATAGGTTCATCAGTAATCATAATATCAATTAATGGTACATATCCCTGTTTTATGATATGCGTTTGCATTTCTGCAAGTCCAGTTTCAGGATATTTAAGGGCTGATCTATATTCATCAGGAGTAATAATTCCACGATCTAAAGCATCACGTAACCATTCTGACATTTTAGACATATCCTGTTGCATTTCAGGCATTTCAGATACATCAAATATTTTAACAACGTTTTGTGTTTCTCTAAATCGTGGATAGAATTGAGTATTCAATGATTCAGCAAGAATGCACAAATCAGGCTTAATACGATTAGATAATGCCATTCGCCATTGAATATCCATATTATCATATTTAGGTTCGCCATTAATAGATAATAAGCCGGTCGGCCACCCAAAGACATTACATATTTCCGTTGCTGAATATTTAAGAAATTCAAATGGCTGAAGTTCATCAGTGTTCAATGATAGCTTAGTAAATCCAATAGGTACTGAAGAACCTTTGAATCGATTTAATACTGCATTATCTCGTTCCATTTCCACTAAAGTATCTTTTAAGGCCAATACTTGTTCCGATGTTAACGGTTCTTTTGCGTCAGTACCATGTATAAATCCGTATACTCCACCATTTTGCATAGTCTTAATATTCTGAGCAACAGCAGAATTATTAATATTAAGTTCATTTAATGCGGCTCTTAATGGAGCTTGTCCATATAATTGAGCTCCATTTAAATCATAATTAGGATTAGGATATTTAGTATGTATTATTGTATCAGCCGGAAATTCTATATAGATATTACCTAAAATAAGACAATAATAATCAATAGGTGATTCAAGACTAAATTCAGCTTTATTAGTTTCTTTAAGAACTATATCAACATAATGAGAAGGTAACAAAAATACTTGTAATGGTCTACCTGCATTGGCTCCTTCCTCTGGCATCATCATATATATATATGCATTGCCGTTAAGCATCATGAATGTTTCCCACAAGGCATAAAACTCAGGCCATGTTTGATAATAGTTGGGTCTTGATAATGGCTCCTGAATCTCTTGTTCTTGATAAGCTTTAGTTTCTAGAATACGTTTTTTAGCCTGTTCTGAAGGCTGTAATATGCCATTCTTCCTTAAAAGAGAATCTAGTTCTCGTTTATATTTCTTGTTTTCTACTTTTTTTAGATATGTAGGAACTTCAGTAACTTTAGTAGATGCCTGACTAATAATTGCATAAACTGTAGAATTAAGATTATACCCTTTTTCTAAATACGTTATGCCTTTAGGATCATATGAAGTGAATTTACTACCAAAGAATGCATATAAAGCCTGATTAAAGTAGTTTTGTATATTTTGAGGGTTATTTCTACCCAATAATGCATTGCCTAAGTTTTGCAAATATGTTACCGCCATTTTAACTATTTTTCGATAAATATATTAAAAAAAGAAAACTTCTTTCTTAGGTATACCCAAAGTCATCATTTCATGATAACGCCAAGCATCAATAATGTGATTATAAGAATCGATTGGTTTATTTATTCGTTGGCCTGTTTTATCAGAATCCCAGCAATATGATCTAAGTTCTTTAATTAGATTTGTTGATCTTGATGTAACTAGATAATCGTTAGCTTGAATAGTTTGAATTCCGAAATTAATACTATCTGCACCTTTTATAACTGCTTTTATAGTAATTCCTTGTCTTTTAATTTCTTCTATTGATTTAGGCTCGGCAGAATCAGCATAAACAATTGGTTTTCCTTTCAATTCTTTGGCTATATCTGAATTTACCATTCCAGTACGATAGCAAACTTCATCTAGTATTCTTTTGCCATTCCATTGATAAATATCAATTATGGCCGTAGGATCGTTAGTATATCCAAAGTCTAACCCTGTTCCTATTAGTCTTGCATCTGATGGAAGTTGATCTATTTGTTTCCAATTGCTAAATATTACGCCTTCTAATGATCCAACCTGACCAAGTCCGTACACTTTCCACCAATTATTCCAATAAGATGATGTTTTAGCTTTTTCTTTAGCTTTCTCTATCTCTTTTATAATCGATTCTGGTAGCCCCTCATTGTCTTTATATGTCAATGTTAACCATTCAGCGTCAGGATCGTTTTTAAGCTCTGTATAAGCCCAAAATTCACTACTAGGATTGAAGTCTAACCAAACCTCATGACTAGTTCTAATAGCTAATTGATGATAAGTATCGAAGTTAATGTTATTACATTCATTTATATATAGAATATTACGTCTTGGGCCTCGCACCTTATCTTCCTGATCCGCACTAAAGAATTCAATGTATGAACCGTTTGAAAAAGTATATATAAGTAATGTCCTATTGAAATTAGCATCAATATACCTGCCTGTAGCCTTCATGATCTTAAGGAAGTCTTTTAAGGCTCCCTTCCTAAGATGCGGTATGGATTCTGATACAATGGATATTTCAATAAGTGGCGTTCTAGCTGCTTTATCTATAAGTATAGGAATAATTCCGAATGTTTTCCCAGCTGACGTGCCTCCTGGGATAACTTTTATACGCTTAGTTAGTTTCCTAAGCTTCTTAATAGCTGTTGTATATTTGAATCCTTCTACACTATTAATCTTCATCACCAAACATTGGTTGTTCAAACTGAACTCTTTGCTCTGACTTATCAACTAGTCCGTTTAGGCGCTGTGTAATAGATGGATTGTACATGCCTAAAAGCCCTCCAATTATCTGATTTTCGCGTATTTCTTCTTTTATCGCATGGCAGATATGACAGAACTCATTATAATAATTATCTGTATTTTCAAAATAATGTCTTATTTCTCCATAATTGTTACGACAAAAACGCTTAAATCCCTCTAATGTCATTGGTACTTTTTGTGAATCCTCAACTCTTGTTCCATCTTTTCCAACGTAATCATATTTAATCCATTCATTGGATTGTTTTTTTAAATCATATTTAAACTCATTCCATGCCTTTGATAATTCTTCAGGAGTATGAAATATACGTGTTGGGTGTGCCATAATATCAAATATAAAAAAAAACCGGCTATCTAATGACTGCCGGATTAACAATTAAAACCAAACCTTAACATTCTATGAAAACATTATAAATACTTATACGAATATAAGAATTAAAAGTTACGATCAAAAATTGTTTTGTAAGTGCAGAACACTGCGAATGCTAATACTATTGAAATTGCTATTGTCATGATATATAATTATTTGTTGTTAAATTTAAAAGTATTGTTTAATAATTTAATAGTTTAATAGTTTAAAATAATGCTTTTAGTAAGCACACTCCCTTTACGAATTATATATGTATCTGTTATATAGTGTTTATCAAATGATATCCTCTTTAATGTATGATAACGTTCTTTCTTAATTATGTGTTCATTATCACTACAAAGAGCAACCAATGAGCCATAATATTTATGCTCACCAGTTAATTTAATTTCCAAGTGTAATACTTTTCTCATAAATAACTTTTTTTACTGGTAATCGACCAAATCTATAAGTATCACCCAAAATTGAAATTCCTAAAAAACTATCTCTTTTTATATTGCCTTTTCCGATAGTTCTCTCCAGACCATCATTACAAATAATACTATCACCTATTGAAATAGTAGAGATGTGAACCTCTACTATCTTTTTTATTGTTGCCATACTTAATAAATTGTTCTGATACATTCGGCAATTGTTTTTACACTTGAATATTGTTTAGATGCATAATCAAAATGCATTTCAACCATTTCAATTACTTCAATTTCATTGTTTCCCCATTTAATAAGTTGAGCAATTACTTTGTTTTTTACATTTGTTTTCATAATTGTTTCTATTTGTTGTTGCACAAATATACAACATGTTTACAAAATGCAAAACTTTTTTATAAATATTTTTAATAATTTGTCTGTAAAATAAGTCGATTCATATTTTAATGTTTTTAATCGTTTTAAAACACTTTAATTGTTCAATGATACTTTATATCAATTAAGATTTATATTTAATTCTGAGGCTTTATTTCGGCATTGTATTTGATTCTCCATACTCCTATTAAGTGTCTATCATTTTTATAATATTCATACGGATTGAAACTCACAAAATGGAAGCTTGTTAGATCACCGAAATTAAATTGAATAATAAACTTCGGTATTGTTGCAATTTTTTCATAGTCTATTCTCATATTATTTTTTATTTAAAATAGGTGAAATGTATCTTGATACTGTTCCTCCGCTAACTCCAAGCATATCGCCAAGTTCTTTAAGAGTAATATTGCCTTTTAGACTTTTAAATATGCTGATAGCCTTCAATTTATTTTTCTTGGCTAACTTCTGTTTTTCTTTTAGGGTCATGATTTTTCTGATAGTTTATATTCTTCAATAATTAAGTTTAGTTCATTTATTTTAAGTTTAAACTGCAGAGATTCTCCATTAAACTTATTTCTTTCCTGTTTAATCAATTTATTCTCTTTTGTTAATTCATCATAAAGCATATCAAAATATTCCAAGTTCTGGCAAATTGATGATAATCTCTTAGCCTCTTTTAATCTTTTATTTGCAATGCATTTTGATTGAAGCTCTAACAAGTATATGCGATCATCAATCAATTTGAATTTTAAATGTTCAGTTGTCATATTTAGTTAGTGTAAGTTATAGTGTATGATTAGTGTAGGTTTAAAATATAAGATACACTCTAAAAAACATCGTTTAAATCGTTTAAACAGTTATTTTATTGTTTAGTGTAGCAGTGTAGGTTATATGCCTATTTCTTATATATATAAAGAAAATATAATAAGTGTTATAACATATAAGTATAACTTACTGATTATTATATAATTATATATTTTTCTTATTATAATATATTAATATATAACCTACACTACCTACACTAAATAATAAAAAACAGTATTTAAATATATAAGAAGGTCCTTTTTTCAGTGTAGGTATATAATTTTTAAATCTACATCAACCTACACTTAGTGTAGGTGAATCTATATAAATTTCCATGCCATTAGCTACCCTTCTTTCTTGAAATGATACAGATATTGATTGAAGATAAGACCTAAGTGCTTTAGAAAATCTTTCAGGAGAATATTTAATATCTTCATCTGAACTCTTAATAAAATCTTCCCTTAAAGCTCTTTGGCTAATCCATCGATCATACATTAATGAACTATCTAATGTTAATTTTCCTTCAAATTCGTAGCTATTAAATTTAAATCTAGCCCACTTAGCAAACATGTCACCATAATTTGATATGATGTTCTTCATTGAATATGTTACAGGTAGTTGAGTTTCGATGATAGATTCTCTTAGATAAGCCTGTAAACAAATAATCATAAAATTGTAAAACTTATTCCATTCTTCATGGTCCCATTCATCAAAAAAGTTTTTACCGAACTCCATTTTAGGCGTATTAGACTTATTGTAATGATTTGAAAGAGCCATTATCTTTGTTCTACGCCTTGTATGTTCTTTTGACAATTCAAGTGTGTAATTTGTAGTAAAGCAAAATTTTGGAGACTTAGAATATGGTATGAAGTATTCAGATTTATTCTTTTTATTAATATTAAGGCCATCAGTTATACCAACATAAAGAGGCTCAAGATTGAACCGCTTTTCAATGTCCTGTATAGCTATTAAGTTTGTAGATGGTTTTACCTTTTGATATGCAAAGTCAGATGTTGCCTTCCATGCCTTACCGTTCTCCTGAACTGTGTTTATAATTCTAGAGATAGCATTTACAATAATACCCTTTCCGCTACCTCCTCCATCATCTGGATTCTCATTCTGCTCACATATTAGAACTGACCAAGGTTTTCCAGGGTCTTTATATTTATGAAGTAAATATCCGATTATGGTCACAAATTGAGCAAACATTTTATTGTCTCTACCTGAAACATTATATATGAATGTCTTAAAATCACAATCAATATTATCAATATCTATCAATTCAATATTATGGTCTATTACTTGATCTTGCCAAACAAAACCATCGATTGAATCATAGTAATAGGAATACATTTTATCTTTGTTAATTCCAATGACAACATTTTTAAAAGGTATAAAAGACCATTCATTATCATCATAAAGCTCTGAATTTCCGACAAAATCTATGTTTTGAATCTTTTTTTCGGAGAACAATGATTCATTGTGTTTTATAATTTCTGCTAAAACCTCGTCATATGTACTATTCTGAATATAATCAAGCTCTTTAATCCATTTAGACACAGCTTTTTTAATTTCTGTAATCGATGATTGAGAAGCAATATTATTTTGTATTCTAATTATATCATAATTTATATTGTCAAATTTATATAGTTTAAAACCTAAATTATTAAGCAGTTCTATGAATTTATAATGATCAAATTCTGATTTTATATTACCTTGTTTTGTCTTGGTAATTTTAAAGAATATATCATTACGTCTAATAGGAATTCTCAATTCTTTCATTATGCAATCCTCCAAATATAAACGTTACATTCATGCTTCCTAGTTATGAATCTCATACCTTCTTTTTTAAGTCTCCACGCTGTACCAGTAACAGTTTTATATTTATTAATAGGGAAAGTTAAGGCTAAATCGTCATTGACTTTCATTTGCCTAAGTTGTTCGACCGTTTTTTTAAATTTTGATAACGTTAAATTTTCCATACCACAATAATACACAAAGTTTTTAATCATACCACAAATTAACTAAATAAAAAGGCGAATTATATCGCCTTTCCTGTAAATTCTGACCACCACTCATAAAACTCATCGAAAGACCTTACTATGATATAAACACCTCCTGCTAAGTCAATAGACTGTTCATATAGTTTCTGAAATTCAGATTGCTTATCTTTCTGTTTAATCTCTATCTTAACTGAAGCTGCGTATGTGCCTCCTAATGGAGTTATAGATGCAGATATATCAGCAGAACCTTTAGTCATTGAAGATTTTATAAACTGAGTAGACCCTATAGTTTTCTTAAATCCCATTGAATCTATTACAATTTTACGATTGTCTTTGAATTGACCTTGAACTGATATTCTTTCGGCCTGACCTCCTGTTAACTGTATGAACTTAATAACAGATTTAGTAAGATAGTTAGCAGAATTATCTTTATAACTTGGCATTGCTCTGCAATGATCAGGAACAGAAGGGAATTTAATCCTCTGTTCCTGTAGAGCTAGGTTATTTAGTTTTGATAAGTGAATTGATTTCATTATCATAATATTTATTGAAACAATCAGAAATAAATCTAGCATGTTTTAATGCTTCTTTTCTTTGATGTGAATCACATTCATCATCATTAAATATATAATAAGGGCATCTAGCTATTTTAAATTTCTGACCACCTGAATCGCTTATCACATTCCAAGCTGATTTAGTTTCGCTATGTACTACTTTAGTTTTCATTTCTTTTTATTTAAATCTTCAATTAAAAGATCATTTGTTTTTTATTTCTATAATACCTCCGGTTTTGATGGCATTGGTTGCCAGTGAGTAATATTTATCACCTTGTCAAATACTGGTCTTATATGATGAAATTTAGATTTGTATAACCATCCAATTGATATAGGTCCAATTCTTAAATTATCATCTTCAAATTCTTTTGAGTATACCAAAACTTCTTCTTCTTCTTCAGGCAAACTATCCTCAACTTTTATCCAATTAACATTCATTTATGATTAGATTTTGAATGCATTTACATATAAAATATCTGCTTAAGCTTTATTTATATCCAAATGCATATAGTGTTTTATTAAAATTGTTTTAATTATCAATTCGCTAATTGCGAACTATGTCAGTAGAGAAGGATTTTCATGAATGTTACCTATAACAGTAGCTCTATTTCCAAACCAAACACACATTTCATCAATACCGATATGGCCTTCATCAGTAAACATGCATTGCCAATATCCATCGTTACACCATACGACTTTTACTAAGCCGTCTGAATGTCCGTCCAAAATATCACCCGCATAAATTTCAACTCCGTTTTTATCTTTAAGTCCTGTATATTGACAAATTGAGTTCTGATATATTCTATAAAATCCACCTAATGCCATACAATCGGATAAAACTTCAGCTCCATCTTCATTTATGTCATTTAAATCTCTTGTAGCAAAATAAGTATTTGGCATTACCATAAATTCACCATCAATATATTTAGCTAAATCACCAATAATCCATTGGTTATTATCTACTCTTTTTCCTCTAAATTTTATTTCTCTATTCATTTTGATGTTTCGTTAGTTAATCTACTCTGTGATAAATTCAATTCCTTAGCTTTTTCTGGATGTTCTTCAATCCTATCATAAAATTTTCAAGGGGCTTATCTTCTGTTTTCATGGTACACTAAAGGTCTAAAGTAGTGAGTTAAGTTCTTTTATTAATGAATTAGCCATTATAACAGCTTCCTTCGCTATTTCTGCCATCGATCTAGAATGTGTATCGTTTGCAAGTATTCCCTGCATCGCCATTGCTGCAAAGTATTCACGTTTAGTTAATCCTGCTTCGCCTCTTCCATCTAATTGTACATAAGGTTGTGCTGCATGATTAGGGTCTGTTTTTGGGGTTGTTTCTGTTTTCATAATAATTCTGGGTTTTCGTAGGTATTGCCGATGATTTCGCAGGATTCAATCCATTCCCTTGTGTATAGGGAAGACTGCGTTTCAGAAACGGTAATTTCAAAGAATGGCGCATTCCATTTTACTATTCCCCAATCGCCTCTCGAAGTTAGAATTATATCTCCTTCATAAATTTCAACTCCATTTTTATCTTTCAATCCGGTGAATTGCATAAACGCAG
>RCUP01000415.1_pt1 | contig 33410 bp, 38 predicted proteins | sample 2166341 | NCBI WGS metagenome assembly RCUP01 (sample SAMN09932325, study PRJNA488358) | compost metagenome | isolation source: compost soil in succinonitrile-enriched | place: Germany: Experimental Botanical Garden | reverse complement strand
TTGGATGAATTGCTTCATCCTTTATTTTTGAATCTCACCGAAGTGAAATTCACTCACTCGTTGTTCAGTTTTCAAAGATCAAACTCTTCATTTCGTCACCGCGTTGTTTCAGCAGCGACCTTTATAATATATCACAATGCTTCTTTGTTAGTCAACACTTTTTTTCAACTCTTTATTTAGCAGCCGATCAAAGCGCTTGTCCCCTCAAAGGAGCGATTTATAATGTAACACACAAAGCAAGCAATCGTCAATCATTAAACTAATGTTAATTTTATCCCTACCAGAAGCGCAACCCCAGGCAGTCCCAATAGCAGTACCGCAGTCACCGTGATCGGATTCAAAGGAACATATAGCTCAGGCATAACGCCTGAGAAGTTCACGATATAAATCGCAAGGGCAGCCAGCACAATATGCATTCCCAATCTAGTCAGCCAAGCGAAGCCAAGCTTCCGAGTTATCAGAATATATACGATGAGCAATAGAGCCACAACGAGTATCCCCGTAAATAATAACCTCACAGCTTCCACCCTCCTCCAATAATCTCGAAATTAATAAGGGGTTCCATATGGAAGCGGCCCCCAGCCGACTTCTTCCTTTTTAGCCTCTTTCAAATGGATCTGGTATCTTCTCTCTGCCGCCTCTAAGGTATATACAGCAAAATCAATCTCGTCTTCTCCAACTGCCTCCTGAAAAGCCATGTATGCCCGCTCCCACTCCACCTTTGCTTTGCGCACTTCTTCATAAATATGGACCTTGCGCTGAAAGTCCTGATTCACCTCCTGCTGCCGCTTAATCTTATCCGTCCATTTGCTCAAGAACCCCATTCTCCTACCCCCTAAGCGCAAACAAGTGGCCTCGGGCCCCGTTATGGACTCAAGTTGTACTCCACCTCTTCACGTTCATTTATTCCATACATATCGGGATAGGGACAAACTTAGAACAAAAAAGAAGCCTCCAAGGAGGCTTCTTCAAAATATGACTCATCGTCTATTCTAATTTGAGCTGCATCTACTGAATCAACTGAGTTCACGGCGTCCTTCAAGGGCTTTGGATAGTGTGATTTCATCAGCATATTCCAAATCGCCACCAACAGGCAACCCGTGAGCAATTCTTGTGACACGGATGCCGAAAGGCTTAACTAGACGTGAAATATACATCGCCGTGGCTTCACCTTCAATATTCGGATTGGTTGCTAGAATCAATTCCTGCACCCGTTCATCACTCAGACGTCCCAGTAACTCCTTAAGCCGAATCTCATCCGGGCCTATCCCCTCCATGGGAGAAATTGCACCTTGCAGGACATGATAATACCCGTCGAATTCCTTCGTTCTTTCCATAGCCACCAAATCTCTCGATTCTTGAACTACACAGATCACAGAAGCATCACGGCTCTTATCCTGACAAATTCGGCATGGATCGGTATCAGTAATGTTACAGCAGATAGAGCAATAGTGAAGATTCCGCTTCACACTGACCAGTGCTTTGGCGAAATCGACAACATCATCGTCTTTCATACGCAGCACATGGAAAGCAAGCCTAGCCGCTGTCTTGGGCCCAATTCCCGGCAGGTGCGTAAATGCATCGATCAGCTTAGCGATCGGTTCGGGATAGTACAAATTAAGCGTGCTCCTTCAGTATTATGATTAGAACAATCCTGGAATTTTCATGCCGCCTGTGAATTTGCCCATATCCTGGTTAGCCAATTCTTCAGCTTTGGTAAGAGCATCATTTACCGCAGTCAAAATCAAATCCTGAAGCATTTCTACATCGTCCGGGTCCACTGCCTCTGGCTTAATATCGATAGACAGCACTTTCTTATGGCCGTTGACTTTTACATTCACAACGCCACCACCGGAAGTACCCTCCATCACTTTATCTCCAAGCTCCTCCTGAGCTTTCAGCATTTGCTCTTGCATTTTCTTCACTTGCTTCATCATTTGGTTCATATTGTTCACCCTAAACACTCCTTTAGATTGGTATACAAAAATTATTCTTTTATAACTACAAGGTCATCTCCAAACATTTGGAGCGCCTCATCCACCCATGGTTCCTTGCTTGCCCCACCTTCATCAGGTCCCGGCTCAAGCTCAAAAGGCTCTGGTACCGGAGTCCCCGCACCCTCAACAGCCTCATTCCAATCCTTCTGCATCATGCTGACAAGACGGAAAGGACCTCCGAGCTGCTGCTCTAATATACGCTCAATAACTTCTTTGTTAGCCGGCTTCTCGGTTGTCTCCCGGTGAATGTCATTCTTGAAAGCCACGAGTACGTTGTTATCCAGCACGGAAACAGGTTCCCCATTCATAAACCAAGCATGGATCGTAACCTTCTCTTCTTTCACACGCTGCAGGATCTGATTCCATTTATTCTGAATCGCAATAAATTCAGGTGAACTGCGCTGCCCAATATACCGATCAATATTTGACGGAACCTTGGCAAGTGACGAGATCCTTGGCGAAGGAGATCTGCTGGCTTGCGAGCGTGGTGGGCCTGAAGAATCAGAGCCGCCTGCACCAGACGAAACCCCGTTCTTCAGCGCCTGATCCAGCTTCTTCTCAAGCTCAGACAGCTGCCGTCTAAGCTGCTGAACCTCGGAAGCATCTGCACTCTTGGCAGGAGCTGAGGTCTGGGCAGATAAGCTTAGCGTCTCTTCCTGAGTGATACTGCACAGCTTAAGCAGGGCAACCTCAAAAAGCATTTGCGGCTGTGCCGCATACTTCATCTCGGTCTGGTAATGGTTCAACGTGTCGATAATACCGAAGAGCTGCGGCTTTGTAAAGGCTTTCGCCATTTCTTCAAAATCCCGTGCATCCAGAACCCGCTCGGTCATATGCCCAGCCTTAGGCACCATCTTAATCATCAGCAGATCACGGAAGTAGTAGAGCAGATTCTCCATGCATTTATCCGCACTCTTGCCTTCCTGCATAAATGCTTCGATCATCTGCAGCATTCCGCCGATGTCCCCTCGTGACAGAGCTTCTGCAAGATCGGCGAACTGACGTGACGGAATACCTCCAGTCATGGCCAGCACTTGTTCATAAGAGACATGACCATCGGTAAAAGAGGAGATCTGATCCAGTATACTTAATGCATCCCGCATCCCACCATCCGATAGCCGGGCAATATACTGTATGGCTTCATCATCGGCGGTGATATTCTCCTGATCACAAATCAACTTCAGCCTGTCGCTTTGTTCCTCCAGGGACACCCTGCGAAAGTCAAAGCGCTGACAGCGCGAAATCACCGTGGCTGGAAGCCGGTGAGGCTCCGTTGTAGCCAGAATAAACATCACATGTGGAGGCGGCTCTTCCAGCGTCTTAAGCAGCGCATTGAACGCTTCCGTCGTCAGCATGTGAACCTCATCTATGATATACACCTTGTGCCGGACCTCTGTTGGCGCATATTTCACCTTTTCACGGAGGTCCCGTATCTCTTCAACCCCCCGGTTGGAGGCCGCATCTATCTCGAGCACATCCATTACGGCTCCCGCCGTAATGCGTCTGCAGGATTCACATTCATTACAAGGCTCGGCTGCAGGTCCATTCTCACAGTTCACGGCCTTGGCTAATATCTTCGCAGCACTTGTCTTCCCGGTTCCTCTAGGCCCACTGAACAAGTAAGCATGAGAAAGCCGATTCTCCCGAATCGCATTCTGAAGCGTCCGGATAATATGCTGCTGACCTACCATATCTTGAAACGACTGCGGCCGCCAAGCGCGGTACAGTGCGATATGTTCCACTTGCGGCACCTTCTTTCAGACTTCCCGTTAATTACGTTTATCGCATACCTTTATTATACTATACTCCTTGGACGAGAAAAACTTTTTAATCCATGGAAGACAGGTAAAAGCATACAAAAAAACATCTCCGCCAGCTAAGGCAAAGATGTTCGTGTTAGTTATAGGTGTACCGTGCACCTATTATCGATCATTGCGATCCAAGCGGCACCCTTGCAGATCAACTCGGGCTAGGCCACCCTCCGGCACAAGAGTGGGACTGCTTATGGCTGCTTCCTTCCGGACCTGACCAGGTTCACAGTTACTCATTGCGGAGGACCCAGCCGTCAACATTGACTGCAAGGACCAAACCTCACATCGACAAGACCTCTAATAGGAATTCAACCTCGCTACAGCGGATTGCGAGTTACAGGGCACCGCTACCTCCCCATCTAGCACGGTGAAAATAAGTATATCTCAAGCTTGTACAAAATGCAAACGATTAGAAGAAGTTAACAGATCAGCCGATACAATCCTACAGCCTCGTATAACTATATCTTCCAATTAATGCAAAACTATTGATATAATTTGATAGAGGTGAATGATAGACTCGATCCCCTCCTGCAGCAACCAGTAAGAAGCAGCGATGTCGGTGATGTACACTGGAAGTCTGACTTATATCAAACTAGTATTACAAGGAAGGTGGCTTATTTCACTATGAATCCATTAAAAAGATCTAAAGCTATTCTTTGCCTGACCTTGGCTATTTCAGCATTTGGGGGACTTGGAACAAGCTCAGCCAGCGCAGCCGGCAAAGTAAATATTATTCTGGACGGTTACTCACTGCCATTCCCAACCCAACCGACTATTGTGAAAGGAACAACCCTCGTTCCATTTCGCGCGATCTCTGAGGCACTTGGAGTAACGGTGAATTGGGATGAGAAGTCGAAGTCTATTACAGCTACCAAGGAAGCTGGTGGCGATACCAAAAAAGTAACCTTAACACTTGGAAGCAAGAACGCTTCGGTTAACGGACAAAAGATTGCTATCGCACTGCCTCCGCAGACGATTGGCGGCACCACAATGATCCCCCTCAGCTTCTTCAGCCAGCAATTCGGGGCTGCAGTTAAATGGGACGGGCCATCGAACACGGTAACCATCGTTTCGCCCCGCGAGAAGCTCTATACATTGGCTTTCTACGCAATTAACTCATTTAGCGAGTCCGCGTTGATTCCAGACTTTGATGCTGTGGGATTCGGATGGAGCCGAATCGATGCCACAGGGGCATTCACCACATCAGGAACAGACTTCAAATGGCCTAAGCCAGCTGGCGAGGTTACACCTGAAAGTCTGGTTACAGACACTTCTGCGGCAGGAACATCTCCTTACCTGCTCGTCTACTCCGGTGACACCAAGGGAGAACTGACTAAAGTCGTAGAGGACGAAACCGCCCGGGAAGATGCGCTTCGTCAAATCATAGACACCGCAGTCAAAAATCAATTTAAAGGTGTTCTCCTTGACTTGGAGGGACTGGGTCTGACAGGTGACGCCAAGACAGTACAGGCTTCATACAACAACTTGGTCAAAGAGGCTGCTGACGCTGCACACGCTGCCGGTCTAAAGCTATCCCTGGCACTACCACCGCTTAATGGATCTTATCATGGTTATGACTATAAGAAGCTTGGTGAGCTGGCGGATGAATTAATTATTATGGCCTATGCTTACACGGATGAAAAGCTGCCACAACCGACGGATAAAGTAGATAATGCCATCAAGCTCGCGCTCAAATCCGTCTCCAAGGATAAGCTTGTGCTGGGTGTGAACTTGTACAGCGAGAACGAGAATACGGTAAATACCAAGATCGGCCTTGCCAAACGATACGGTCTGAAAGGAATTGCCCTTTGGAGACTTGGATTCGGCAAACAGAACGTATGGAACAAAATCAACGAGTCGATTGAGCTTAAAGGAAACTAACTCCTATCTGATCTTGACAGAGAGTTCCTATCCAGCGCCTATCATGCCAATAATTTAAATAGTTATCCCTTAAAAAACAAAGAAAAATCCCCTCTGACGAATCAGAGGGGATTTGCATATATCGATCAGGCTGCAAGGCAGCAGATCGTATTAGATTCCGTATTTCTTCTTAAATTTATCAACGCGGCCGCCAGCATCCAGGAATTTCTGTTTGCCTGTGAAGAACGGGTGGCAAGCGGAGCAAATCTCCACGCGAAGATCTTCTTGAACAGATCCTGTTTCGAACTTATTACCGCATGCGCAAGTAACAGTAGTCACGTGATATTTCGGTTGAATAGCTTGATTCATGACTTTCACCTCTTTCCGCCCTGAGTCTCATGCGTACCCAGAGTTATAATAACCAACTATGATTGTATCATAGTCATAACACAAATTGCAATCGCTTATTAGGCATTACGAACACCGTTCTTGAACCGCTTTAGCTCAGCTGGAGGGACGTGGGAGTAAGAACCCATCACGACATCCGGCAGCTCTTCCTGGAATATCTCAATCGCCTGCTTCATGCCAAGAATATCTCCCTTGGCCTTGGGAATCAGCCCTAGATAACTCTCCGGATCAATATTCAGGTTACGCCACTGGATTAACCGAAGCTTAGTGCGTCTAGCAAATTCGATCATCGCTTCGATCTCTTCTTCACGATCCGTAACCCCAGGGAAGATTAAATAGTTAATCGAAGTGTAGACTCCTTGTTCCGAAGCGTAACGGAGGGACTTCTCCACATTCGCAAGGGTATACCCTCTTGGCTTATAGTACGCATTATAATGGTCATCCAAGGCACTGATGGTGCTGACACGCATCAGATCAAGCCCCGCATCCACAATGCCCCGGATGTGATCACTTAGGCCTGCATTCGTATTGATATTGATATAGCCCATATCTGTTATTTGACGGACTTGACGGATCGCATCGATAATCAATTTCGCCTGTGTGGAAGGTTCACCCTCACACCCCTGACCGAAACTGATAATGGATTCGGGCGTCTTCAAATGCTCAAGCATCACTTCTACGATCTCCTCGGTCCGAGGCCGGAAGTTCATCCGCGTCTGGGGCGAGACAAACCCGCTGTCATCCGGCTGCTCGGAAATACAGCCGAAACAACCCGCATTGCAGGAATACGACACAGGTACCGCACCTTCCCAGCGGTTCAGGAATGTGTTGGAGGCCGTCAGACACTCATAGCCTAGGGCACAGTTGGATAGATGCTCATAGAGCCGATTCTCCGGATATTCTTCTCTCATCCGCTTCACTTGACTCTTAAGCTCCAGCGGATCGCAGTTCAGCGGGTTCCATTTCTCTGGATCGTCAGTTAGGCGTGCCGTTACATAGAACTTTCCCTCATTCCATACTACCGCAGAATACCCGAACAAAGGCAGCTTATATTCCTTGTCCGTCTTCACATAACCAGGCAAGCATAGACGTGTGAAGCCCTGCGGGAGCAGCGCCCCTACAGCCTGAACATTGCCGGGAAGAGCCTGCATCTCACCACTCTCAGGATCAAGGCCTACCGGGCGGGTGCTTGGCAAACCCACCAGCGTAGCCCCATCAGGCAGGGGGATTAACTCATCTTCCATTATCTCAACGATCATATCTCCACTGCGGGCAAGCCCGTACAGGGAGGGATGATCGAATACATTTCCTTGTTCATCAGCGTATACCAAATACATGTTGTTCTCCTCTTTGCTTAGTAGTCTTAAGGACAGGCTGCTAAGCTGTTTGTTAGGTGCTTAAAGGGGACGGCGCTTGACGGTTGGAACGGCGCGGGCTAGTGCTGCCGGACGTTGTGGGTGCCGAGGCGCTGCTGCCAGCAGTATCAAACGAGGCAAGGAACTCGGCATTCGTCTTGGAGTCACGCAGTTTCTTGAGGAAGCCCTCTACAAAATCGTAGCTCTCATTCATATTCTTACGAATAGACCAGATTGTATCCAACTCTTCCTTCGTGAGGAGCACTTCCTCCCGGCGAGTACCCGAGCGGCGGATATCGATCGCCGGGAAGATACGCCGTTCAGCCAGCTTCCGATCTAGATGCAGCTCCATGTTCCCTGTACCTTTGAACTCTTCATAAATAATATCGTCCATCCGCGAGCCGGTATCTACCAGCGCAGTAGCCAGGATCGTCAGGCTGCCGCCTTCCTCCACATTCCGCGCCGATCCAAAGAACCGCTTCGGCCGGTGGAACGCAGCCGGATCAATACCTCCGCTCAGTGTCCGCCCGGATGGTGGAACGACGAGGTTGTATGCACGCGCGAGCCGGGTAATACTGTCCATAAGAATGACAACGTCTTTCTTATGCTCGACCAGACGCAGTGCGCGCTGCAGCACCAGCTCAGCGACCTTGATATGGTTCTCCGGCAGTTCGTCGAAGGTGGAGGCGATAACTTCTCCTTTTACCGAACGCTGCATATCCGTTACTTCCTCCGGGCGTTCATCGATAAGCAGAACAAACAAGGAAATGTCCGGGTTATTCGTAGAGATACTGTTCGCAATCTCCTTAAGCAGCAGCGTCTTGCCTGCCTTCGGAGGCGCCACGATGAGTCCACGCTGTCCAAGTCCAACCGGAGCTAGCAGATCCATAATTCGGGTAGACAACGATGTGGGCGAGGTCTCCAGCGAAAGCTTCGTCTGAGGGTATAATGGCGTTAATGCTGGAAAGTGAAGCCGTTCTGATGCCTGAGCCGGGTCCTCACCATTCACGGCATTGACTTGAAGCAGGCCGAAATAACGCTCATTCTCCTTAGGTGTACGACATTTACCAGATACCAGATCACCGGTCCGCAGATCAAATTTACGAATTTGGGACGCGGATATATAGATATCCTCCGTACTCGGCAAATAGTTGATTGGACGCAGGAACCCGTAACCTTCCGGCAGAATCTCGAGTACGCCCTCCATAAACATAAGACCGCTTTGTTCAGCCTGAGCACGTAATATAGCAAAAATCAGTTCTTTCTTCTTCAGCTGTCCGTAATACGGGATTTGGTACTGCTTGGCAAGCTTGTACAAATCCGTCAGCTTCTTTTCTTCCAAATCAGCAATTTGAAGATCCATGTAATTAACCACCTATTCAATTTATAATTCATTGTAATGCAACGTCGGGAGTGAAAGACAAGAAAATGCTGGCCAGAGTAAACGCACGAGGGTGATGTGAAGTTCCAATCCGAAGAGATGGAGCATGATTCTATGAAAGCCAGAAATCTATGATGACAACTTAAGAGTTATAGAATAGTTATACCCGTAGTGGGGGGAGTTATGCGGACAAGAACAAAAATCTTCCATAGAGGGGCTATACTGAGGCAATCTCCCAGGAGCAGCCCGTCCATCAAGCAGCTGCCCCTAGCGATTCCTTAGAACTATTCCGAGAACTATTCTGTCTGCCGCCAAACATCTGCACCGAGATCACGCAGATTCGTGACAAGATGATCATATCCTCGATCAATTAATTCAACACCGGAGACTTCGGTAATGCCTTCCTCCACCGTAAGTCCGGCAATAACCAGCGCTGCACCTGCTCTCAGGTCAGCCGCTTTCACCTTGGCCGCATTAAGCTTGCCGCCTTCAATAATCGCAGACCGGCCCTCAACCCGGATCTTGGCGCCCATACGCACAAGCTCAGGAACGTGTTTGAAGCGGTTGCTGTATACAAAATCGCTAAGCACACTGACCCCTTCCGTCTGTGTCAAAAGACTTGTCATGGGAGACTGCATGTCCGTTGGGAAGCCAGGGTATACCAGCGCCTTGACATCAGCATGCCCGTAGGAAGCCGCGCCAATAACACGGATGGATTCATCAAGCTCCTCAACTTTAACGCCCATTTCAATCAGTTTAGCAGTTAGTGCCTCCAAATGCTTGGGAATAACATTATCAATAAGAACATTACCACGGGTTGCTGCAGCAGCAATCATATAAGTCCCCGCCTGAATCCGGTCAGGTATAATCGAATGCCGGCATCCGTGCATTTCACGGACTCCTTCGATGCGGATCGTCTCGGTTCCGGCTCCTTTTATAATCGCACCCATGGAATTCAGCAAAGTAGCTACATCTATAATTTCAGGTTCTTTGGCAGCATTCTCAATAATAGTGGATCCCTTGGCTCTGGCCGCAGCCAGCATTATATTAATTGTCGCGCCCACACTGGACACATCCAAGTAGATCTTCGCACCGAGCAATTCCTTCGCATGAAGGTGAATTGATCCATGTTCATTGGTTACTGTGGCACCGAGTGCTTCAAAGCCTTTGATATGCTGGTCAATCGGACGGGGTTCAAAGTTGCATCCTCCTGGAAGTCCGATCGTCGCTTCACCAAAACGGCCGAGTAGAGCACCCATCATATAGTACGAAGCCCGGAGTTTCTTCACAGGCCCATTAGGCATAGGAATAGATTTAATCGTGCTTGGATCAATCTTGATCTGATTCCCGGACCAAGTTACGCTCGCACCCAAATCTTCAAGAATTTCAGTATATACAGCTACATCGCTAAGTTCTGGCAAATTGTCCAGAACGACTTCCGATTCAGCTAGAATAGCTGCTGGTAGAAGCGCAATCGCACTGTTCTTGGCCCCGCTGATCTGAACGGTTCCCTTAAGCGGGCGTCCGCCGCTGATCATTAATTTTTCCATCAAAGTGAGGTTCCTCCTGCAGGCAAAATAATTCTGACAATTCCTTTCCATAATACCACTTCTGCCTCATAAAAGCACCTTTGTCTATATCGCACGCAAAAAAAGAGGAACTCCGCTCCAGGCGGAATCCCTCTTCTTTATTTGAAGCTTATATTAAGCTTTGTTATTGGAACCGAACTCGCGGATCTTGCCGATTACGGTTTGTTTGATCGCTTCGCGACCTGGTACGATGTATGTACGCGGGTCATAAGCTTCCGGTTTGGCAGCAAGCACTTCGCGAACTGCTTTAGTGAACTCGATTTGGTTCTCGGTATTCACGTTGATCTTGGAAGTACCCAGGGAGACAGCTTTCTTAATGTCATGAGTTGGGATGCCTGTACCACCATGAAGAACCAGTGGAAGGTTAACCGCGTTACGGATTTCTTCCATTTCAGCGAAACCAAGGTTTGGCTCACCTTTGTATGGTCCGTGTACAGATCCGAGTGCTGGAGCCAGTGTGTCGATGCCTGTCTCTTTAACGATACGTACGCAATCGTCAAGCTTCGCATACATTACGTCAGCTACAACATCGTCTTCTTGTCCACCCACAAGGCCAACTTCAGCTTCAACAGAAACCCCTTTGGAGTGTGCATATTCAACAACTTTCTTAGTTGTCTCGATGTTATGTTCGATCGTACCATGAGAAGCATCGATCATTACAGAAGTGAAGCCAGCGTCAATCGCTTCTTTACACTTGTCAAAGCTTGAACCATGGTCAAGGTGGATAGCTACAGGAACTGTAATTTTCATATCATGAATAAGGCCTTCTACCATCTTAACTACTGTGTAGAAACCGCTCATGTGACGTGCAGCGCCTTCGGATACGCCAAGGATAACTGGTGACTTCTCTTCTTCTGCGGCAGCCAGGATCGCTTGGGTCCACTCAAGGTTGTTAATGTTGTATTGTCCTACAGCATATTTCCCCTCAAGTGCTTTGTTCAACATTTCTTTCATGGATACTAATGGCATGGTTCGTCCTCCTAAAAGTTGGCTTATATATAATACTACCCGATTCTCACACCTGCATATTATACCACATAACCGACAAAATACTAAACAACCTTTGGAGTCTATTCGTGACAAAAAAAAGGACCCCGCTTCCGGAGTCCTAAATCATTGCGCCGCCTTTCAGCTGCATATTGACTGCAATGCGCATCTCATCGATATCAAACGGCTTCGTGAAATGCATTAAAGCGCCAAGTTCTGTCGCTTCCTTAATCATGTCAAGCTCGCCATAGGCCGTCATCATAATGACCTTAATGTCAGGATTCACGGCTTTGATATGCTTCAAAATCTCCAATCCGTCCATCCCCGGAATCTTCATATCCAGCAATACCAGATCCGGTGATTCACTGCGCACGATCTCTAAAGCGAGCTTACCATTTGCTGCTTGATACGTCGTATAGCCCTCGCTACTAAATACTTCCATCAGCAAAATCCGGATACCATTCTGGTCATCAACGATCAGAAGCTTCTTATCCATTACAACACAACCCTCCCGAAATCCTCTAATCATCTTAAAAATACCACCGACGCGGGGCAGCCTGATGTGTTAGATATTCGCCTAAGAATTTGAAATTCCTGCTAATTTCGGGAACCAATTTTCATTTTTCGAAACAATTGATACAGGATTAAGAATTATGGGTAATAGAAGCTTTGACAAACTCACGGAACAAAGGCTGTGGACGATTCGGACGAGACGTAAATTCCGGATGGAACTGTACGGCGAGGAACCAAGGATGATCCGGACATTCCACAATCTCAACTAAACGGCCATCCGGTGAGGTTCCCGAAATCCGCAGACCCGCCTTCTCGATCACTTCACGATAAGCGTTATTAAATTCATACCGGTGACGGTGTCTTTCATATACCAGTTCATCGTTATAGCACTGCTCTGCAAGGGAACCCGGTGTAAGCTTACAAGGGTACAGCCCCAGACGCATCGTTCCGCCCAAGTCTTCGATATCCTTCTGCTCTGGAAGCAGATCGATAACCGGATATTCTGTAGCCGGATTAATCTCCGAGCTGTTCGCGCCTGTCAGACCTGCCAGAGAACGGGCATGCTCAATGACAGCGACCTGCATCCCGAGGCAGATCCCGAAGAACGGAATTTTCTTCTCACGAGCATAACGGATGGTGCTGACTTTACCTTCAATTCCCCGGTCACCGAAACCGCCAGGAACCAGGATGCCGCCAACGCCGCCCAGCATCTCTTCCACGTTCTCATCTGTAACTTCTTCCGCATGCACCCAGCGGATCTTCACGTCCGCATTGGAGTCAAAGCCCGCATGGGAAAGAGACTCAACCACACTGAGGTAGGCGTCGTGCAGGGCCACGTATTTACCGACAATGGCGATCTCTACCGTCTTCTCAAGCTTGTTGATCCGGTTAACCAGGCCTTCCCACTCCGTCATATCCGGAGCCGGGGTAGTCAGCTTCAAGTGGTTGACTACGATCTCATCAAGCCCTTCTTCGCGAAGGTTCAAAGGCACTTGGTAGAGTGTATCCGCATCACGGCACTCCACAACCGCACTCGCATCGATATCACAGAAGAGGGCGATTTTGGCTTTCATATCGTCAGACAGCTCATGCTCTGTACGGCAAACGATGACATTCGGCTGAATCCCGATACTGCGAAGTTCTTTGACACTGTGCTGAGTCGGCTTGGTCTTCACTTCACCGGCAGCCTTGATATAAGGGATCAGAGTAACGTGAATATACATCACGTTCTCGCGTCCAATATCACTCTTGATTTGGCGGATGGCTTCCAGGAACGGCAGACTTTCGATATCCCCAACCGTGCCCCCGATCTCTGTAATCACGACATCCGAGCCAGCTTCGCGGCCAGCACGGTAGACACGTTCTTTGATCTCATTCGTAATATGGGGAATAACCTGAACTGTACCCCCGAGATACTCACCACGGCGCTCTTTACTGATGACCGAAGAATACACCTTACCGGTCGTTACGTTGCTGTTCTTCGATAAGTTAATATCAATGAACCGTTCATAGTGGCCAAGGTCAAGGTCTGTCTCGGCTCCGTCATCAGTAACAAATACCTCTCCGTGCTGGTAAGGACTCATTGTCCCCGGGTCTACGTTAATATAAGGATCGAATTTCTGGATTGTAACCTTTAAACCTCTGTTCTTGAGCAGTCTACCGAGGGATGCAGCAGTAATCCCTTTACCCAGGGAAGAGACCACACCCCCGGTTACGAAAATATATTTTGTCACAGTCTTAAAACCTCCTATAAGTAGTCCAGTAAGTAGTCCAGAAATCCTTGAAGCTTGTACAGAAAAACGATCAGTATCCAATATAGCGTAACCCAATGAGATAGAAATCACCCTCAAAAAGGCACGTAAAAAAACAAAAAAAGTGACACCCGAACAAGACGGGGCACTTTTTAAAATTGATCATATTTATAGGTCTGAATCATAAGCCCAAGCAATAGTTTACCTGTAACCGCCCCCCCTGTCAAGTAAGGCAGCAGAGCGATTATGGGAACATTTAGGACAGGCCTACAGCCTAAGGAGACTACTTATCTTCGAGGTCATCCTCTACATCTTCTTCGTCTGAATCCTCGGAGTCGTCGTCCTCATCTTCGTCCAATTCTTCATCCAGAATCTCTTCGTCTTCCACATCGGCGTCATCGTCTTCATCCGGGAACAGCTCATCCTCACCGTCTTCGTCAACGGCATCGTAATCGTCGTCATCATCGGATGCGTACGTCTCTTCCTCTTCAACGAAGTCATCTTCATCATCATCTTCATCGTTAATAATGCGCGGACGCTTGGCATTAGCTACTGGATCTTCGGAACGCTCGATTGGATACCAGCGCTTAAGTCCCCAAAGATTCGTACCTACACAGGCAAAACGGCCGTCGATATTAATCTCAGTATATAACTGGGCAATAGCATCATTAATCTCGGCTTCCGACATGCCGCGAAGCTTAGCTACCTCATTCATCAAATCACGGTAGTAGTATGGCGTATTCGCCGCTTTCAAAATCATAAAGGCCAAGTCGACCATCGGAATTTCGTGCACTTTCTCCGGATCAAACTTCAAATTGAGCGGTGTACTCACTTACACACGTCCTCTCACACAATGTTTCAAGCAGAAGATGGAGGGGAACCCCCCATTCATCCATTCTGTTCTTTATCACACATAAGTAAAACCTATTTGGCAGCAAAATGCAAGTTTATTTAGGCGAATTCCTCTACCAAATCACGGAGGAATCAAGTGGCCCCGTAATAACCTGTGAATTTATGTTCAAAGAAAAGACGGAGAGCAGCGCCCTCCGCCTTTTTGACTGTATCCGCTCTCTGAAGAGTAAGTCGCGATCTTCAGAAATCGCAAGCTGAAAGCCGGTTCAGGCTCTCTTCACATCCTATGTGCTTTTCCTGCTTTTGACACGGATGATTTCACCTATCTTCAAATAAAATGTGTCCCCCGCCTATTTCCCGGTGTATAGGGCATGTTCCCACTCCTGTCCGCCAGAGCGTTCATACAATACTTTTACAACACGCTTTGTCAGGAGGGGCTGCTCGCAATGGACTATGCCCGATTCCTTAATTTTATCAAGGAAAAAACCGGTGCTGCCGCACAAAAGGAACAACGGACCATTATCCGATTTGCCCGCCCGGCAGCTTATCAGGAATGCCTCAAGCAGCTTAACCGGATGAAGCGTTCGCTCCCCCAAATGCGCCTCATCCGCAGCTCTTCCCTACTGCATGCCTTCATCTGTCCATTCTCTCTCACCGACCTGCCCCAGAGCTGCAGGAAAGGCCTCATCCTTGAGCCTGATGCCCAGATCAGCGTCCATGCTGTACCCGCCAGCGGCATAGTGAATACTCCTGAGATTCCCTGGGGAGTCCGTCATATTCAGGCTCCTGACGTCTGGTCTTCTTCAACAGGCTACCAGGTTCGTATCGCCGTCATTGATACGGGGGCTGACTTCAGCCATCCCGATCTGCGCCACTCTCTGGCCAGAGGCGTCAATCTCTTAAACCCCAACATGCTCCCCCATGATGATAACGGCCATGGCACCCATATCACAGGGACGATTGCGGGCGCTGGAGGCATGCAGGGGATTCTGGGGGTTGCCCCACGGGCAACGATCTATCCGGTCAAAGCCTTTGATCACAATGGAGCCGCCTATGTGTCGGACATTATTTTAGGTATTGATTGGTGTGTCCGAAATCAAGTGGATATTATTAATATGAGCTTTGGCATGAAATCCAAAAACAAGTCTCTATTCAATGTAGTCAATAAAGCACTTCAGGCCGGAGTAGTCGTTGTAGCGTCTGCTGGAAATGACAATAAGAGCCGCAGTGTGGATTATCCCGCCCGTTATCCGCAGACGATCTCGGTAGGAGCGACCGACCGCAGCCGAAGGATCGCCCGCTTCAGCAACAGCGGCCCCCATGTTGATATCTACGCGCCAGGCGAGAAGATCTACTCTTCCTGGATCGGAGGTAAGCATAAAGAGATGAACGGCACTTCGATGGCCACGTCGCATGTCAGCGGCTCCATTGCGCTGCTGCTTGCTCTCCGGCCGGGCCTTGCACCGGCTGAGATCAAGCAGCTGCTGCGCAGGAGCGCCCGGCCGGTGCTCTCGGCCAGGAAGCGCTCTTCCCGCGGGGGAATCTCGCCCGCGGAAGTGAATGCGCTGCGGCTGATCAAGCGGGGAGCTCCTTGAGCCTCGCTTCTAGGCCGCGGCGCGTGCGGCGGATGTGCGGCCGCGCTGTGTGTATGCGCGGTCCATGCGGCAGCCGCTTCACGCGGAGCTTCCAGCGCGGGGCAGCCACGCATGGCGGTCAGCCGCATGCGAGCACGGACCTGGAAGGAGCCGGTGCTAAGCTCGGCTCCTTGGTAGAGACGATAAGGCCCCGCCCGGGAATTCCGGGGCGGGGCCTTATTGTTGCTGCGGCGGCGGAAGCTGGGCCGCCGCAGATCCGCCCAGCGGGCGAAGCCGCTGCGGCGGGGCTTGCCGCATGAGCCGGTGGTGTCCGGCTACATGCGGTCTGGTGCTTCTACGCCGATGAGCGCGAGTACACGCGCGATGACGCGGCGGGTAGCGCCGAGCAGCACGAGGCGCGCAGCGGTCTGCTGGGCGTCTTCGGTGATGACGCGCTCGGCTCTGTAGTAGCTGTGGAACAAGGATGAAAGTTCATACACGTAGCGCACGAGACGGTGCGGCGCAAAATTAATCGCCGCTGTCTCAATCTCCTCAGGCAGCTCGCCGATCTTGCGGAGCAAAGCATATTCATGCTCGGCGGTCAGCTTCGTCAGGTCAGCCTCGGCCGGAGTTGGAATGGCAACCCCCTGCTCTTCAGCCTGACGGAAGATACTGCAGATCCGGGCATGCGCATACTGCACGTAGTAGACCGGATTCTCGTTGGAAGTGGATACCGCAAGGTCCATATCAAAGTCCAGATGCGAGTCCATGCTGCGCATCGTGAAGAAGTAGCGAATGGCGTCCACGCCTACCTCGTCCATAAGGTCAACCATTGTAACGGCTTTACCTGTCCGCTTGGACATTTTCACCTTCTCGCCATCCTGGAACAGGCTGACCATTTGGGCAATCAGAACAGTCAGCTTGTCCGGATCATTGCCCAAGCCTGCCATAGCGGCCTTAAGACGCGGAATATAGCCGTGATGATCGGCTCCAAAAATATTAATCATGCGGTCAAAGCCGCGATTGAACTTGTTGCGGTGATAAGAGATATCCGGCGTAAGGTACGTATAGGTGCCGTCATTCTTAACAAGCACACGGTCTTTATCATCGCCGTAATCGGTCGTTTTAAGCCAGGTAGCTCCATCAAGCTCATAAGTCTGGCCTTTGTCCTTAAGCTCCTGAAGAGAAGCTTCCACCTGGCCGTTCTCATAAAGGGAAGTCTCACTGAACCAGCTGTCAAAATGAACCCGGAAGCGGCCCAGATCACGCTTGATCTTAGCCAGCTCTTTATCGAGGCCATATTTACGCAGAAATGCTGCACGTTCCCCTGGCGTGCGGGAGAGAAGGGAATCCCCTTGCTCTGCAACGAGCTCTTTGGCGAAGCCTTTAATATCTTCACCATGGTAGCCGTCTTCCGGCATCTCGGCAGGCTGTCCAAGCTCCTGCAAATAGCGGGCTTCAATGGACTTCGCCAGATTATTGACCTGGTTCCCGGCATCGTTAATATAATATTCGCGGGTTACGTCATAACCGGCATAGTCAAGCAGGTTGCACAGCGCATCGCCAACTGCCGCGCCGCGTGCATGTCCCAGATGCAGGCTACCTGTCGGATTCGCACTTACGAATTCGACCTGGATCTTCTGACCTTGGCCAAGATTAATTCGGCCATAATCATCTCCTTGCGCATAGACCTGCTCGATGACAGGATACAGGTAGCTCTTGGTCAGGGTGAAATTAATGAACCCCGGGCCTGCGATTTCGGCCTTTTCAATAGAGGCGCTGCTGTAGTCGAGATTCTCAAGAATGGCTTCGGCAATTTGACGAGGGTTCTTCTTCGCAATCTTAGTCAGCTGCATCGCCGCATTGGTGGCGAGATCACCATGTGTCTTCTCCTTCGGCACTTCGAGCTTAATGGCCGGAATTTCTTCCTTGGTTGCGAGGCCCGCAGCCAGGATGGCCGCCGTGATCGCTTCCTCTACCTTCTGGTTAATTTCCTCTAATGGATTGTGTGTCATTTCAAGCTTCCTCCTGTATATGTAAACTGATGTCGAACTGTCCAGCTAATTCATCATAGACATATAAATCATACTTCCACTTGGCGGTCCCCGATAATCCATCCAGATTCAAGGTGAGGCTGTGGGTCTCCGTGGACAAGTTAAAAGATGTGTATGCCGCCCGGTAATAACCCGGAAGCCTTCGTCCCGCCTGAAAGGTCTGTGACGATTCGACCGTTCCGTGCCGAATGAGCTTGAGCTCGCCAGGGGTTATCTTGACGGTAGCCCGAGTGACCTCTTCGCCTGTAGGTCCTTGACCGTGTTCCTCATATTTGAGATAGATCGCGCCGCCTGCGCTGAACACCTGGCCCTGGTAGCTCTGAACCGTCTCTGCCCCATCCTGCAGGCTTGTCAATGTAATGGACGCGGGTTTGTGGTCCGGCATGGTCACTGCTCCAATCTGTTCTATCTATTGTACTATATGGCATGAGCTAAAGAAATGAGTACTTCACACCCTTCGCTTTAGCCTCTTACCATTGTTCATTCCATATACTATATCCAGTTCGCCCGCACAGTTCAATGGGACACGGGGATTTTGTACGTTTTTGTAGTGTTAACGGCAAAGAAAAACCCTCCATGTTAGCAAAGGAGGGTCTTCCACATCTGTGATTATAACGCTTATTCCGATGACTTGGCTGAGACAGCGTCAGGCAGTGAGAACTTCTTATTCCACGAACCCCCGCCATCATGCGTCACATAGACCGCCGTCTGCGTCGGACTTGTAACCGCGAGCCATCCGGTCCTCTCGGAAGGGAAGGAAATCCGGGCATCGAACCCGCTTAGTACAGCGGGAATATTGCTCCACGAGCGGCCTCCGTCAAAAGAACGTCCAACCCCCACCTTACCACCAGCCGGAGATCCGCCGGCCAGATAAGCCGTACTTCTCCCGATCAGCTGCATATTCCCGGGATGCCCACCAGGGTTAGCAGGTCCCTTGTAAGCGAGTGCAGGTCCGTTACCAGGGGCTGGTCCCCCGCCCGCAGTGCTCTGGGCAATGACACGATTCCAGTGGGAGCCGCTATCATGGCTGGCATACAAAGAGTAGGATACCTGGGACATGCCGGACTCCCCGTAAACAAGAGCCCATACCTGGCTTCCTTTGCTGTAGAGTTCCCCGCCAAAGGCGGTCCCAAATGGGATCGTCAGCACCGTGCTCCAGCTGGCGCCTCCGCTAGTTGTCTTATGCAGCTTGTAGCCGGTACCTGGATGGACCGTAAGCGACCACCCCATGCGGGCCGCTTGATCTGTGAAGACAGCAGCCCGGGTATTGGCCGGCGTCTTAATCTTCGCCCATGTTGTACCCCCATTCAGGGATTTATAGGCTCCATTCGAGGTATAACCTACAATAGTATCCGTTCCCAGCACATCAATCTTCTTGAATTGTTGGCCTGAGGTGCTGAGGATGCTCCAATGAGAGCCCCCGTCCTTGGTTGCGATGAGCTTAACCGGAGCCTCCGGAGATATTTGGGCCAATGCCCATCCGTCCACATTATTCGGGAACACAATTTGATCGAACTGCCACTGTCCTGTATAAATCTCCTGCCAGTTACAGCCCCCGTTCGACGTACCGATGAGGAAGCCATTCCCCGCGGCTCGTCCCGTTGTATCACTCAGAAAAGCAACATCCGTAACATGAAGCGGATCCTGGTCTGCTGCCGCGTGCTTCTTCTGAAGATTCTGGAGCAGTCCATGATCTCCGCTTGCGCAGGGTGCAGATGCGGCGGCTGCCTCAGTTCTCTGTATTACAGTGGTATTGCTGCCGATTCCAATGGATAGAGCAAGGGCAGCGACTGTGAGTAATGTGGATTTGAAATATCGTTTTGCCATAGGATGATACCTCCTCTTTTCCAAGTTATATGAATCGAACCGAGTTATCAAGCATGCTGAAATTAAAAAGCACTATATATAAATTTACCCATTCTTCGGGCAAACCAACAATATGATGAGACGGGTAGGTCTGGACAGTTGGACTTGGAAAAATGAATGACTTCAAATGGGAACATGCGTTTGGTATAATGTATGCGATATGGATATTTTGCACTTCGTTCGTTATCTCGTTACTAGCTTCATCGTTATTTAATTCCTAACCCCGAGGGAGGGTACTCGTATCATGCCTGAGACCACTTATGAGCATGTTGATACCAAGCAGACACTTAACCGAGTGAAGGAAGAACGGATGCCCTTCGACTGGTCGATCAATCCTTACCGGGGATGCGCCCATGGGTGCAGCTTCTGCTACGCCCGGGCATTTCAGTCCTTCATCGGCCGAGGCGCTGAGGATGAGTTCCAGCACCATATTGTTCTGAAGCAAAACGCACCCGAAGCGCTGGAGGGACAGCTGTCCCGACTGGCGGGGAAGTTCGGTTATGATATCGAAGCGATGCGAAGGCATATCGGTCAGGTCACGATCGGAACAGCCACGGATCCATACCAGCCGATCGAGGCGAAGGCCCAGCTAACCCGTGAATGCCTGAAGCTGCTGGCCAAGTACCGGATAAGCACCAGCATCACTACCCGCTCTCCACTTGTGACAAGGGATCTGGATATTCTGACTCAAATGAGCGATCTCTCTGTGAACATCAGCATCAATTCACTGGACGCCGGGCTTATCCGCCGCATCGAACCTGCCTCTCCGCATCCTCAGATGAGGCTGGAGACCGTGCAGAAGCTGGCCGAAAGCGGTGTTCACGTTGGAATCTTCGCAGCGCCTGTTCTGCCGCTGCTGACTGATTCCGAGGAAAGCCTGGAATTGCTGCTATCAGCGGCGAAGAATCGTGGAGCTAACTTCGCGATGATCTCGCTGCTGCGTCTGTCCAAGGACGTTAAAGCTTGGTATATGAGCACGCTCCGCACCCACTATCCGGAGCTTGTCCCCAGTTATGCCGAGCTGTACCGGCAGGGGCATTATGCCGATCGTCAGTATATCGACAGCTTCAAAGAAATGTCGGGTCGTCTGCTTCGTAAATATGGACTATCCGGGTTGCCTGGAGGGTCGGGAGCAGACGATGGCAGCAAGCTTAAACCGGAAGAGGCAGTCCCTGCCCCACCCGCTGCACAAGCTGGAAGATTCCCGGTTCCCGACGCTGCCATCACGAAAGATGAGATTCAGCTTGAGGTGGAGCAGCTGTCCTTTCCGTTCTAGGCGAGAGTGAAATAACACAGGGCCTCCCTACTTTGGAGTAATAATCGGATTCTATATATAACTTTAAATTAGGTTTTTCGATTGTAGACAAGCTGCTTGTTCTGTAGGCTTATCCCGCGGCAGGTATATCCATCAGATCTAGATCTGAGGCTACAGCCATCCAGATTGTCAATTACGCAAAAGCACCCCATTCTAGGCCAAGAATATGGCTAAGAATAGGGTGCTTTTCTTATTTGTCTTGATTACTCAATTATTTCACAAATCCAAGCAGCATTTCACGAATCAGCTTGGCTGCGACAATTTGAGTCTGCTCTGTTGGATCGTAGATCGGTGCAACCTCTACAAGGTCACAGCCCACCACGTTCACATCGGAGCCGGCAATCAAATGCACGGCTTCGAGCAGCTCTTTGGATGTAATCCCGCCAGCTTCTGCAGTACCGGTACCCGGTGCGGCAGAAGGATCGAGCACGTCGATATCGATGGTTACATAGACAGGACGACGGCCGATCTTCGGCAGGGCCTGCTTGAGCGGAGCCGCAACTTCAAACGGATAGAAGTTGATGTTCTCGCGCGCATACAGGAATTCTTCCTTGGAACCGGAACGGATTCCGAATTGGTAGATATTCTTCCCGCCCATAAGTTCCGCGGCTTTGCGAACCGGTGTAGAGTGGGACAGAGGCTCTCCTTCATAGTTCTCACGCAGGTCTGCATGCGCATCGATATGAATGAGCGCCAGGTCTGGATACTTGGCGTACACTTCCTGGAAGATCGGCCAGGAGACGAGATGCTCGCCGCCAAGACCGATCGGGAATTTGCCGTCATCCAGCAGGCCGCGCACATATTCCCCAATGACTTCCAGGCTGCGGGCTGCGTTGCCGAACGGCAGCAGCAGATCGCCAGCGTCGAAATAGGTCATATCGACGATGCTTTTATCCAGGTACGGGCTGTATTCTTCAAGCCCCACTGAAGCTTGGCGGATACGGGCAGGACCGAACCGGGAACCCGGACGGTAGCTGACCGTGAAGTCCATCGGCATTCCATAGATTACCGCTTTGGACTCTTCGTAATTGTCGGAGCTGCAGATAAATACGTTGCCGGAATAGGCTTGATCCAGTTTCATATGAACAGCCTCCTATTTCACCAGATCTTCAACGAATTTAGGAAGCACGAACGCGGCCTTGTGCAGGCGCGGTGTGTAGTATTTCGTATTGATCTCTGGAATTTGAGTCTCGTCAACTTGCAGCGGATCATGGGTCTTGCTTCCCATCGTGAATGTCCACAGACCACTTGGGTAAGTAGGAATGTTCGCACCGTACACACGAACGATTGGGAAGATTTCCTTGACGTCTTTGTTAACCTTTTGGATCAGGTCAGCCTTGAACCAAGGATTGTCCGTCTGAGCGACGAAGATACCATCTTCCTTCAAGGCTTCATGAATGCCTTGGTAGAAGCCGCGCTCGAACAGCGGAGCCGCAGGGCCCACTGGTTCCGTGGAATCGACCATGATGACATCGTATTTATTTTTATTTTCGATAATATGCATATATCCGTCATTCACCAGAACCTCTACACGAGGGTTGTCCAACTCACCGGCGATTTCAGGCAGGTATTGCTTCGAGTATTCGATAACCTTGCCGTCGATCTCAACGAGTACCGCTTTCTCTACACCAGGGTGCTTGAGAACTTCACGGATAACCCCGCCATCTCCACCGCCCACAACGAGCACGTGCTTTGGATTAGGATGGGTGAACAGCGCCGGATGCGCGACCATTTCATGATAGACGAATTCATCTTTGATCGTAGTCATGACCATGCCGTCCAGGACGAGCATGCGTCCAAATTCCTCAGTGTCAATCATCGCCAAATCTTGAAAATCCGTCTTCTCCGTTACAAACGTTTCCCGGATCTTCGCTGTAATGCCGAACGCCGGAGTCTGTTTCTCAGTAAACCACAATTCCATCGTATATACCTTCTTTCCGTCAGAATAGTGTTTAGCCGCCATATAAAGCCCCTAACCAAACCGGGTTCTCCAGTTACACTTCTCGCGAAAGCTTCACTTCCTATATTGTACCAAACAAATTGTATAATAACACAAGATGAACCCGGATGCGACCTATGTTATGGCGGTGTAAATTGGAATAAGAATGACAAATGGCCCGTTCCACAGCATGCTGCAGATACGGGCCAATTAGGATGGTTAACTTTCTTATTATAGCTTTTGAATTTGGTATACGAACTTCCACTCTGCCGTATTCCCTGAATATCTGCCCCGGTTCTCTTCAACCACGACACTCAATGACTTGGTTATACTTTTGCTTATAGAAGAGACCTTAACCGTGGAGCTGCTGCTTCCGTCGTCAGGAATGCTATCTTGTTCCTCTGCTGCCGATTTCAGCGTAAAGCTGCCCGTCGATTTCAAATTAAGTGTAACTGACTCTCCTTCTTCAATCGGCTTCCCGTTGATGAAACTCTCCGTATACCATTCGTTGCCGACATGATTGTTCTCTATCAATTCTACACTTACAAGCGTAATCTTGACCTTGATGGTCTTGCTGGCTGCGGCGGATAATGGCTGGACAGTTAATACAAACACTAGGACTACTAGACATATTGTTCTGTATAGAGCTTTAGTCACTGAGAGTGCCTCCCTCAAAAGATTAATATAGTTGCTCTCTATATACTTCTATGCCTTAGTCGCTTCTCCTTCTGTGTCTGGATCACTGTTCCCATACCCTTTGCAAAGCCGCGTGGCTGCCGTTTATTTCAATTAAATACACGTCAGGATTGGATAGCCTCTTCCATTCTTCAAAGCCAAAGTCCGGTTGATAGTGTCTAATTAACAAGGATAACAGCCCACCATGCGTTACTACGGCAAATGTTCTCTCCGTCCTTGCCTGCAGTTCCTGAAGAACAGCCATCCCTCTGCTCGCAGCCTCCGCGGTGGATTCACCGCCTTCAAGAGCGAAGTCCTCCTCAGCGTAGGTTCGCTCAAACAGTTCCATCCAATTCTCAAGCGGGGCCAGGCTTAGTACTCTCTCCTTCAGACGCTCATCCGTATGGATCTTAATATGGGCAAGCCTGCTTAATGGGCGTATTGTATCGATCGCTCTAACGTAAGGGCTTGTGACAATATACTCGATCCCTCTATCTTTAAGGAAACTGGCCAGCTTCACGGCCTGAGCCTCACCTGCCTCAATGAGTGGAGCTTCAGGCTCCTGGCCTGCTGCCGCCGCGTGACGGATGAGATAAATATGCTTCATTTCCATCACTTAATCCTTTTGTAGTAAAAAACCGTAGCTTCCAAGGCTCCCCCGGCCGACTGCGCGAACTCGGGGATACGGCCCGCTTCGATATAGCCTAATGACTTGTACAAGTCATTAGAAGGATCCCCCTCTCTGGTGTCCAGCACCAGCAGAGTTCTTCCCTCTCTCCGCGCGGCTTCCTCCAGGGTATTCATGAGCAGGCGGGCCACGCCGCTTCTCCGGCTGTCCGGGTGAACCATTAATTTGGCAACCTCGGCTCGGTGAGAAGCGTTCTTTTTCCCGGCTAAATGGAGCTGCACGGTACCCATAATATGACCACCTTGAGTCGCGATCCAGAGCTTCACGCCCGGCTCGATCACCTGCTCCCAGTATGTATTCGCTTCCCCTATCTCAAGCGGTGGGAGGAAGCCAATGGAGGCGCCTCCCTCCACGACACGAACCAACAATTCGGACAGCTGCTCTAAAGCTGCAGGCTCTAATGTATGGAATTCTGCAATCTCGATATTCGGTTTCATGATACACACTCCTTGGGTTTAGTAATCTCCCGCTGATCTAATTGTAGGCCGGATTAGGTTAACTCGCCTTTTACCGTTTCAAACTGCTTCGATCGCCTCGTATACACCATGAATACTTCGTCAAGGCGTTCTCACTGAGCCCTTTCGTATTGCGCCACCCATTCCTGCGCTGTAGACCAATCCTTGACCGGGCTTGCTTCGCCGAGAATGTCATTGCTTGCTTTGGCCATAATCCACGCTTTAAGGCCATTGCCGTCAGAGTTCTTAAGCTCCTGGACTAGATATTCCAGCCCGGTGTCGCCTTGCCCAATTATCTGATCATACGCTTCCTGGTGAGCGGCAATATACTCATTCGGATTACTCGACATGGCTATCTGCTGATCATTTATGATCGTATTGATACTGTGATCAATGATCTGAGCTGCCTCGGTATGTCCACCACCGGGTTGGCATGCGGTTAACATGACCGAAGCAAGGAGCAGGATGAATGCTAGTCTTGTCATTTTGACACCTCTAGATCGTAAAATTATTAGTTCCCTTGGAGTTAATGCGGAGCATATGGAATGATCTGAACTATGGCTAAGGCCAGTAAGCCGACTATTAGCGGCAAAGCCTTTAGCAGGAAGGAATGTTGATATCTACTGAATATGAAATATAACACGGAGAACAATAGAGACCCGTAGAAAAAGACGTAGCCGATCAACAATAGCGGCACAGTCATAAATAGTGTCAATTCATCTTGGATGAACCACTTGAGAGTATGGAAGAAGACGATTAGAGTGCTGCTGAATACGCTGAGCATCAGCGTCAGCTTATATAGAACCTTGGTCCTCTCCAGCTTAACTAACGAATCCATTTGTACTCACCTCGTTCCACACAAGGATAATCGTATTTTAGTCAGTGGCTTTGTTCAGGTTCATGAGCCATGATTATGAGGATTGCTCGGCGTCGGCACAGCCGGATCACTCTCTCCTCCCATTCTTCGCCTAGACGTCTCCATTCTGCCCGTAGCAGGCACATGCCTTCCCGCCTTAGCTAGGCCAAATACAGGCATGTTCCCGTAGATGCATTCATACTGTCCGGGTTCGATCTTGTAGGTCTCATGGTATATTCCTACAGTTCCATCCGTACCCACGGCTTGATTGAACTTTTTCCATGCCTTAAGGTGGATTCCCCCGCGGGCGTACTTCTCCAGCTGCTCGTAGCTTTTCCAATATTGAAGAACGGTGACGCCTCTTGAACTCAGGAAGGTCTCAGAGCCAAGGAACCCGATCTCAGGGTTCTGATACAGCTCTTTCAGCATAGGGCCCATGGCTGTGGCTACTGGCCACCATTTATGAACGGCCCAGATCCGATTGATTCGCATTCCAATTACAAAAACAACGAACGGCCCTTCGATTTCAGCAGCATACCTTCCCGAGATTACTTTGGCCACAATAGCTCCTCCTCTTTGTCTTCCTCTTGCCGCTTAACGGGCGTTATGAATATAAGGGTTATCTAGCCCCGTCCATTCTTCCGCCAACCACACTCCACTTGCCATCTGCAAACCCTGTATTCTTTCTCTTTAACAGCAGAACTTCATCTTCGTTTCGATAGAATAAAAGATAAACTACCCCATATAGAATAGGCTCCTCCATAATTCCCCCCCACGTCATATCCTGGCTTGCCCTATCTGAATTTAGGCTGCAACTGCAACTATAACTACAACAAAGCCTTAATAACCGCCAAATACTCTCTAATCATATTGATCGGCTTAAGATACAAGGGCGATTCCCCGGATATGCCATAGGCTTCATAACCCAATGTTCTCGCAATATATTTCGCCCTGAACATATGGTAGTCACTGGTAACTATCATGATTCTGGGGCGGCTGCCCCCACTGCCTTGCATTAGAGCTTTGGAGAAAATCAGATTCTCCTTCGTGCTTGTCGATTTATTCTCAAGCTTAATTCGACCTTCGGCGATCCCCCAGCTTATAAGATACTTCTTCATCGCCGCTGCTTCGGTGATGTCTTCACCCGGTCCTTGACCTCCGGATACGATAATCGGGATCTCAGGGTGCTGGTTCACATAAGGCAAGCTTGCATCCAATCGCTGCTTCAAGGTTAACGACAGCTGTGTCCCCTTAAGGCCAGATCCGAGAATCACAACATAATCGGCATTGGTTATTGCACGATCATCTGTACTGAAGCCTGACAATACAAAGGACTCCACGATCACAAAAGAGATTAACAGCAGCGCGGAGCAAGCAATCAGCGCTCTTCTTAAAATAACGTGCTTCTTCAGATCAATCATTCTCAGAAGCATCACGGCGAAGGCTACAACACATATAAATGCGAGGGCAAAGTTTTCTCTGAAAAGAAACGCCAGAATCAAGAAAACAATGGCCATCGATAATTCCAGATAAGACGTGGCGCGTTCAGTTTCCGGGACGAACTTCATGCATTTCTCCTTCCAAATTTTTTTTGGGGGTAATATTCTATTCATTTATAAGGAGACTCGGCTTTGATTAGAACATATGTTAGGACGGAAGCATGCGCTCCACCGAAGAATACTCGCCTTCCAATATTATACACTTCGGGGATTGGAAGGGGTAACTTTTACAGGCTCCCAGGTTTTCTCGACCTGACGAAAAAAATAACAACGAAACTCCACTTCTAAGCGTTCATATACTAAGACTTACAGTAAACTACAGGCGGTGATGAAGTGAAGGCAAAAGATCTTTTTTGGTCCATTGTGCTTAATGGGTTGCTGGGTTATCTCTGGGTGCTGTTCTTAAGGGACATTACGGAGTTAACCCGGATGTGGGATCACTTTCTGGCTAAAGGCGCTGTATTTGTAATTGGAACGGCCCTATTTGGCGAGATTGCTAACAGGGTTGTGCCTTTGCATGAATACAAATGGTCTAGCCCTGTAAAAATAGTCGGTTTTGCTTCTTATCTATTGGTAGTATTAATCTGCTTATATGCCAAATAATCCCTTCCAAGCAAGGGGTCTCAATCCGGCACTTCAATATATTCCGACACCCTTGCTTTCAATATCTCTATCAGTTCCTCATCCATAAAAGGGTAATCGTCAGGGATATCCAGCCGGATTATCCTTTTGCCGGTAAGGCTGGAACCGAACTTCTCCTTAAGTCTGCGTGTGTGCTTGGTCTCCATCACAAAAATAAGATCGGCCCATCCGATATGGCCTGATGTCACCTTAATTCTCGCGTTCTCTTCAGTACCCGCGGATCTAACCTGGTACATACTGAACTGCTCAAAAACCTTCTCCGCTGTTAGGCTTCTCCATTTATTCCGACTGCAGATGAACAGCAGTTTGATTGAAATCACCCCTATCTATGGTCTTTTCTTAAACTTGTCCCACATTTGGTTGAAGAAGTGCTGTTCCCCTGCTGCCCAGTACTGCTCCTGCTTAGGCACTTCATCAAGAAAATCTTGGTATAGCCCCGTCCACCCATCAGGAACATAATGCTCGAATGACATCGGTTCAGGGAACAGGGAGTAGAGGATTCGCTCATCAAAATTCACATAAATCGCAGGGATGAATTCCAGTACCTCGTCATAGCTTTCGAACACATCCCTCAGGTCTTCCAAAGTCTGTGCTAACTCATTTGTAGATACCCTAAGATCATCAATTCGGTCTAAAAAAGCTCCCGCCGTAGTCTCATCCAGTATTTCGATGCCGAACCGATCTTCCATTTCCGTATTGAGGAACCAGTATTCCCTCTCCGTGATATACCAGTTCCAAGTCTCTCGAAAGACAACGCCTACGATCAACACTTGCGCATATTCAGGCATTAGCTTCATAAGCGGCTCCTCTCTTAGAAGTTAACCAGCACTTCGGCTCCTAGTACAACACGGGCCCAGCCTAATAATCTCTCTTAGACCGGGCCTGCGGATTAACAAATCTATTAGGCATTTTCTATTCACAAGTCTTTGTCCCCACTGCAATCCATCTTCCACCTTTGTTCATGCATCCGATCTGCCGGGTCTCCAGCCGATTTCCTGCGACCATAGATGAGCTTTACATAGAATATCCCAGACGATAGGGCCCTTTCCTTCCACATACTTGGGTCTTTCGTTCTTGTACAATCCCATCAGACGATGCTTCTCCTGGACGTACCTGGCGCAATCCTCCGGGTGCACTCTTAGGTAATCGCGGAAAAGCAAGGTTATCTGCTCCGAGAAACTACCTGCTTGTCTTACATGGATATGTGATCTTCTGTGACCAGGCAATTCCCGGAAATACTTCTTGGTCTTATCCGGATTCTCTTTACGAAGCTCAAAGCCTAAGCTTTCGATAGCAGACTTATAATCTGCATCAATGTCAATATTCCCCACCGAGATTTGAATATCTATGATCGGCTTCGCGTCCAAGCCTACCACGGATGTAGACCCGACATGATCTATTCGTAGTGCGGCACTTCCCAGGGAGGCTCTAAGCCTGGTTCCCAAATCAACAAACAATCCCGGCCACTGAGGCTCATAAGGTGCTATTCTCCACTGATCCATGTCCCGCTACTCCTTCGGTTATGTATTTAGGCTTTAAACTCAGCGATCTCCAGCTCGTTCAGGATTTGGTACCATTCTTGCACAACCGGCGGCACTCGTCTGATCTTTGAATCGAGGTACAGATTAAGTTCAGGAATGGGGCGGGCGTATTGCTCCCGGATCAATTGGTTAATTGAGCTTAACTGCGTGTAAGCCCCCAGTTCAGAGAGGTCGAACCCTTTTTGAGTCAGAGTCTCAAATACGGACTCGCTTAGCAGATACAGCTTGGAGAAATCGAGCGTTACCCTGCGATACTTGTTATCGAACTCCTCTTTCGTGCACAGAAATCTGTTGTAGTATTCCTTGGTACTCATGTGAATCTGGTACCTGTAATTGTCGTCATCGGTGCAAAATATCTCCGCATGACAGACATCACAGATCACCGTCCCGACCTGTCCATACCGCGATCCATCGTAATGGTACAGCCCGCCCGTCTGATTGCTGCACGCCATGCAGTATACGGGAGTTATCTCGGTATCTACAACAACCCGTGTGTTGTTATAGAACTTGACGTTCACATCATATTCATAGACTTGTTCCTCTGTCAGTTTGGAGATTCCCATGGTTCCACCTTTTTTCTTAGAGTCTACCGTCCTCTATTAACTATGAATCCGTTCATGAATCGTGCTAAAAAGTAATTGAAAATACTCCGGCGAATTCAGTGCAATATCATCCCTGCCGATCTCCCGTGAAGCCGGGTTAGTCACTCCCTTGAGCTCATCGTGAAGGACACCTACAGCCGTAATGGACTTGCACTCACCATCCAGAAGCTGTTCAAATTCTTGGAGATTAACCAGGAACAAGCCTGAAATCTCACTCAGCTGAAAGTTATACTCCTCTACCGGCTTATCACATTCATATACGAAAATATGATTAAACTCGCGGTCAATGAGCTGCTCTGAAAGTACATACTCCTCAGCCACCCTGCCGCAATAGATAAGCTCGCTTATGGCAGCAGACAGCCCGAGTTCCTCCTCCAGTTCGCGTACACCATCCTGGACGGTCTCTCCGGCCATAAGGTGTCCGGCGCAGGATGTATCGAACATGCTGGGGAACGTATCCTTATTCCTATGGCGCAGCTGCAGAAGAAGGCTCGGCCCCCGCTCGGCTGATTGGTTCAGAACCCAGCAGTGAAAGGTCTGATGCCACAGCCCTTGTGCATGTGCTTCCTGCCGGCTGGCTGTCCCCAGATGGTTCATATCCTTATCAAAAATATCAAACATTTCGGTAGTCATTGGCGGTTCTCCTATTGTTAATCCAGGGATTTGGGTTGATCCGACGGAATCAATCCTTCGGCTTTATTATGATAAATCCAGCAGATCATAGTGGCGCTATCCTTGGTCTTATGCTCATGCAGATGTTCAAATATGAAATTCACATTTTCCTCCAATTCCCTGCCATTTACTAGAGAAGCATACAAATGGGCTGGGTTTTGGTAGAACTTGTCCGCAGAATCCAGAACTCCATCTGTCATTAATACAATATAATTACGACCTGGCCTTAACTGCCTCCTACCCACAGTATAACCTGGAACAGGCAATTCAAAGGTGTTCACCTGTCCAATCCATTCATAGAATTGTCTCTGGTTCAGGCCATACTGACCTAATCTCGCCAGTTCAGGATGCAGTAACAAGGCCATGCAGTCCCCTACAGAGAACCACCAAATATATTGATTTTTCTGAAAAACAATGAGGCAGGATGCTTCACCCGTTGTCTCTCTGCAAGCTTTTTTAAAGTCTTCACTTGTAAAAAGGTCTACGAAATAGGCTTCTAACCCCGTAAACACATCTTCGCTATCCAGTAAATTAACGAGACTTTCCTTATGATTATTTAGCATCTCAAGTATTAACTCAGCACTCTCGGCCGTGTGATGGGCATCAAGAAGAACTGCAAAGCTCCAAAGATGATTCAGACTCTGAATGAGCATTAGCCCATCCTCGTTCTTATTAGCTCCGCTGCTTACATTCCCGCCATATCTGCCCACGATAATATTGCTGTGACACGTAACCCTGACCTCATCCAGCCCCGGTTGGTTACTCCCCAGCCATGAATACTCCATAAGCTGTTCCTCCTCACAGATCCCTTTGCAGCCTGCCGAGCACATCCTCCCACCGTCTCTTCATCTCCTCGCGAACCTCTGGGCCGGACAACTTCTCCTGATGGAAGCTGATCGTGGTCTTATGGTCACCAGCAGGTATAGTTCGGATCTGAAGCGTCGAGGGCTTCGCCCAATGCTCCTTGGTCCATGACAGCCTCATGTTCTCCAGTTCGTTCACTACACGGAACTCCCCCGTGATCCCTTCCTCAGTCTGATACAGCTGGCCTACACGCACATCCAGGGAACCCGCCTCGCCCAACCAAATGTTCATGCCCTCAGGAGACGTAATCATCTTCCACGCCTCATGGACAGGAATGGGAAATGTTCTTCTAACTCCAACTTGAAAACCTGCTGCCGCCGTTTGACCTACCGGTTTCGGACTGCTCACGATTATTCCTCCAATATCGATAGGGTAGCTTAACTGACTTGAATCGTATATTTACGGTAACCCTCTTTGATCTCTCTAGTTAATTTATTTTAGCACCGGAGTAAATTTTTGTAATCGCTTATGGTCCAAAAAGAATACGAAAAATACGATCAAAATATTGATCGTATTTCGCACGTGATGCTACTTTCTTTTACCCAATTTGTTGTGAAATACGATTGCCACCGCTGTACCGACTAGTATGAAAAGGACGATAGGAAGAATGAGGTTCTCTCCTGAATACGAAGCTCCGGCTGGGCTATCCTTCTCAGCCTCCGTATTTTCCCCACCCGCTGAATATTTGCCCTGGTAATAAGCTTTTACATAAGTGCCATCCCTACTCTGCACGGCAATCGCCTGATCCAACGCGATCCCCTGTATGCGGAAGTACGGTGTACCTTTTGGCAGTGTATTGGAAAAGTTACCTCCGTAAGCCCCCTCCTCATCCGAGTAGTAGGATACCTGCCCAATCTTGTCGCCAAGCAGGGACTTGTTCACGGTGTCATTCGATAAGGAATAGGTCTTCCCATCATTAACAACAAAGGCAAAAGCCCAGCTGGCTGAAGCTGCTGTCGCCGACAGAACATATACCAGCAGAATGAACATAGCTGTTCGGAGCCATCGGTACAGGTTAACCACCTCTTCATTCATAGTATCCCAGTTGGGGGCTAGGTGGATCTCATTCATATCTTATGTTAATGCTCTATCAGGTCGTAATCCCCCTGTATTTCGCTGTTCTGAGCTCCTGGATATATTCATTCAGCAGAGGCATTCCCGCATCGACAGCCTCTTGAATGGCCGCTTCGATGTCATACGTTACCCTCACAAACTGAATATTCAGATCGGCCGTGTCCCGGCTGCCGTACTCCCCCTCCAGAATTACATAGGAGGCGCTAGTCAGATCCAGCGGATTCCCGACGCTTCCGGTGTTGAACAGCGTCTTCCCATCCAGGTGCTGAAGATAAGCATTATGAATGTCTCCGTACCCGATCACATCGGCGGCTCTTGGGTCCTTGCACAGCTCAGATCCCTCGCACAGGGAGAGACGACTTTCGTGGCTATCCCAAGGCTGGATACGCTCGTACAGACTTCTTGGGGAGGCGTGAAACAGCCGAATGTATCTGCCGCTCATCAGGAATTCGATGGAAAAGGGGAGCGAGCCCAGATACTCCAGACGTTCCGGTCCCAGTCGATCCTGGTGCCACTTTAATACGCCATTCGTGGTCTCTTTTCCAATAAAGTCATCCCAGTTCCCTTGAACCACCCGTTCACAGCTCGCC
>RCUP01000412.1_pt1 | contig 33732 bp, 37 predicted proteins | sample 2166341 | NCBI WGS metagenome assembly RCUP01 (sample SAMN09932325, study PRJNA488358) | compost metagenome | isolation source: compost soil in succinonitrile-enriched | place: Germany: Experimental Botanical Garden | reverse complement strand
CCGTTGCGATTACCAAACGGGCATGGAATACGGTAGTCATGGAGCGTGGACTGAAAGAGAGTCTGATCCAAGACATCGATCTGTTCTACGAATCCCGTGAGTGGTATGAAAGCAAGGGCCTGCCTTACAAGCGCTGTGTGCTGTTCTATGGGCCACCTGGAACGGGTAAGACGTCCACAATTAAAGCACTCGCTTCGTACTATGGGCGTAATGTCTTCACCCTGAACCTATCTACGGTTTCAGACAACATGCTGCAGCGGGCAATGGGGTCGATTCCAGAAGGTTCTATCCTGTTGATCGAAGACTTCGACACCAACAAGACCACGGTAGCCCGTGCCCCCACACTGGTTGCTCCAGCGCCAAAACCAGCTTCAGGTGAACCGGAACCAGCGGCACTTGCAGAACCAGGCAAACCCCCAGAAGGTTTCGTAGCCCTGTCGCTATCGGGTTTACTTAACGCACTGGATGGCATCGTCCCTCTCGACGGTAGCCTCATCTTTCTAACAACAAACGCCATCGAGAAGATCGATGCAGCGTTGCTGCGTAATGGGCGGGTAGATAAGCGGATCCTAGTCCCTTACCTCCGTGATCCAGAAGTGCGCGACTATATCGAACTCATGTTCCCGGGTACTCAGGTATCCGTGGACATTTGCTTCTCGCCAATTGCGGGTTGCGATCTGATGTCACTGTTCTCCGATAACCGAGACGACCCACAGGCATTCATTCAGGCTATCCCACAGACCACATTGAGTGGCTTGCTGGGTCAGGCCTTGGAGCTTACTCAACGGTCATCCATTAAGTGGGATGTTAGCAATGGCTGAGCTTAATGAAATACTGGCTGAACTTAATAAATTGGAATTCTTAGTTGAGGACCGTGAAGCGGCACATCAGTGTCTGGATGACTGCGGCATCCTTAAGGAGATTGATGGTCAAACACTGTCCACTTGGGGTCGTATTATGGCCTACGGTGATCAGCGTGTGGCTGCTGTTGGCTTTACCCAAGGCTTAGTTGTAGATCTACCAACAGCATAAACCGACGGGGCCTACAGGCTCCGTCTATGCCGTCTAAGGAGGCTATATGGTTAAAAAGTACTCAGGTGTCTCATGATGTGTTTAAGCTTGGCCTCTGGGGCCTTCAAGCTTTTATTCGGTGTAAGACCCGGCCATTACTACGCCATCTTCGTAGTAGGCCCTCCTAACCCTGCGTAAGCGGGAAATAAGGCTCGGTCCAGCGTTAGCGGTTTAGGAGCCGCGTGATACAAAAAGACGCCCGTCAGAGCCAAGAGACCTTTTACAATGGCAATACGTCAAAGCTACACCATAGCCCACGGTGGTCGTTACGATCTGGGTCCACATATCGGTAAGATCGGGAAGGTGCGAATCGTCTCGATTACCGTCAACGGGAAACTGATACGCTACTCAGATCTTACCTACCGTGAATCGGGCACACCAAGCAAACATTACGTCGAGATTGGTAGACAGTTCTGTCCCCTAGTCGGCGGCATGGTAATGGTGAACAAGGATGCCCACGTCATCGAGACTTTCATCTCGTCTGACCAGTTCTACGACAGTGTCGTCGTAACGCTGGATATCTATGAGGTAGGGGAGTCGTAAGACTCCCTGCTTTATGTTCGCCTACCAGATTTCAAGACTATATCACCTAAGCGATAGATAGAAACGTGGAGAGTCGCAATGGACCTTAACGAAGCTGATCTAAAGATCGGTTTTCTTCGTGACGAGATCGGCAAGCACGATCATCGTTATTACGTACTGGATGACCCGATCATCCAAGACCAAGCTTACGATAGCCTGATGCTTCAGTTGCGTACGCTGGAACAGGCATTCCCAAGCTTGGTCATCCCGACTTCTCCTACGCAGCGCGTGGGTGGTTGGCGCAGTAACCAGTTCGAAGCGGTTACCCACGACTTCCCCATGCTTAGCTTGGGTAACGTGTTCACCATCGAAGAACTCATCGCTTGGTGTAAGACGATCCCATTGGGGACTCACTTGATCGGTGAGTGGAAACTGGATGGCTTGAGTCTGAGCCTAACATACGAGGGTGGTATCCTCGTGCGTGCAGTTACTCGTGGTGATGGGGTGATCGGTGAAGACGTCACAGTCAACGCTGTGCACGTAGCGGGGATTCCGAAGAAACTCAAACACGCCAGTAAAGCATCGGTAGTTACGGTGCGAGGTGAAGTTGTCGTTAATAAGGAGATATTTGAAAAGATACAGGCAGAGCTGGAAGCGGCAGGAGCGAAGAAGTTCGCTAACGAACGTAACTATGCTGCGGGTAGCCTGCGTCAGAAGAACCCTCAGATCACCAAAGAACGTCAACTGCACTTCATAGCCTACAGTTGCCGGTCGACGGATGAGACCTTCAAACGTCATAGCGACTCGATGAATTACGTGCTCCAAAATGGCTTCCACCTGGTTACCGCGTTCGGTACTTTCGACATCCCGGTTGATGAAAACGAGTTGGCACTGTCCGTGGGGGTGATGAGCGGGCTACGGGAGAAGCTGCCTGTGGTGATTGACGGTTTGGTGTTTAAGGTGGATAACCTCGACATCCAGCGTCAGATGGGTTTCCGTTCACGTGAGCCTAAGTGGGCGACGGCATATAAGTTCCCAGCGACTCAGGTGACCACCACTTTGGAAGCGGTGGACTTCCAAGTCGGTCGTACGGGTAACATCACCCCGGTAGCACGCATCAGTCCAGTACGGGTACACGGGGTTGTGGTGACCAACGTTACGCTGCATAACCCAGATGAGATTGTGCGTCTGGGTGTGGGGATTGGTAGCAAGGTGATCATCGAACGACGTGGGGACGTTATTCCGAAGATCATGGGGGTTGATCCGGACTACAAGGTCAATACCACACCAATCATTATCCCAACGGGTTGCCCGGTCTGTGGTGCACCAATCGCTCCACGCATGCGTAAGGCAGGCAAAGAGCAAGAAGTCAGTGCGGTAGTTTACTGCACTAACCACAAAGCCTGTGAAGGCCAATTGCAAGCCCGCATGGAATACTTCGTTGGTAGCGATGGTCTGGATATCGAAGACCTCGGTGGTGCCACAATCCAAGCGTTGATCTATGAAGGTAAGGTTGGGCGCTGGGGTGACATCTATCGCTTGACCTACGATGACTTTGACGGAATGGATGGTTTCGGGGATACCACGATTACCAAACTGTTGAAGAACATCAAGCTGTCTAAGGTCACCACGCAGCGTAAGTTCCTGACCGCACTGGGTATCACTGGTGCTAGTACGGGCACCTGTCGCCGTATGGTTGAGGCACTCGGTAGTATCGAGCGTATCTTCCACGCCTCGTCCCAGACCCTAGAGCAGATCCGTGACATTGGTCAGGACACAGCCGAAGGGATCATCGAGTGGTATCGGGAGAACTACGGGGACGTACAGGATCTGCTGTCGCACCATTTCACCTTCAGCGATGTCGGTGAAGTAGCAGCTGACCTCAAAGGCACCTTCACTGAGAAGGCGCTTATGAAGCTGGCTAAGCGTGATAGTTTGAGCAATGACGGGATCGAGGTGTTGCGTCAGCAATGGATCGATTGGGGACTCCATGAATCCTGCGAACGCGTTGAGCGGCTTAAAGGACCACTCGATGGTCAGACTTGGGTGCTTACCGGCAACTTCTCTCACTTCAGTCGTAATGAGGCAACGGATAAGTTGCGGCTGCTAGGGGCAACTGTAACCGATAGCGTATCCAAGAACACCACTTGCGTCATTGCGGGTCCAGGGGCTGGAGCAAAAGAAGCCAAGGCATTGGCGCTCGGTATCCCTGTGCACGGAGAAGCCTATCTGCGTGCAGTAATCGAATAAGAGAAAACGGACAAGGAAGTCCAATCGTTAGGAGTTAGCGATGCACGACTTTGATGAGCGGTACGGAGCTATTAAGCGTAACATGTCTGACTACAGTAATCAGACATCCGTACCTCAGGGGAGGAGATTCATCTATGCTTACGTGGATTTGACCAATCGGATTATTCACTTAGGCAAAACGATTTCACCAGTCAACATTGCCTCGTACTACCATGCCTTCAGGCGTAAATACTCAACGGCAAAGTTACCTGCAAAGCTTAAGGGTAGTGACAAGAATACCCGTCTGCTTTTCTTTATCAAAGACGACCCTGATGGTAGTGTCTACCAACGAGTCATGCGCCCCAGCCGATGGTGACCGACACAATGACCAATCCAAACAACTGTGATACCTGTGACTATAAACAGATGCGGGGATCCGAACACGACGACAAACAACACTGCTACATGTTTTACGATTCCCCTGAGGAACAATGCATGCAGCACACCGGTCACCGCGTGGCCGAAACCAGTCTTACTAACGCACTGCGTGACTTCGTAAAGTTCATGCCTAAGGATCTACTATGACCACCGTCGTACTTACACCAGACTTTATTTTGGCTGATTGCCGCGTGACTTGCAAGATCGATGCTATCGATGCCTTGGGTAAAACCGTCAAGCTCAACTGCGCGTCTGATGAGTTCGCTAAAATCGGTGAGTGGCACATGACCAGCGGCGACATCGAATGTCACGGCTATGTGCTGTTCGGTGACATCGAGGTTGCTCAAGCCATGGTCAAGTACCTCAAGGTGGTTGGTCTGACGGACCTACAAGAAAAGATGGATGCCTTGGGTGGCTTCAAGATCAAACTCCCACAAACCTTGTCTGGTGTTGCTTGGGTAACTGAAGACAAACAGATGATGTGGGTGACCTTGGATCTTCAGGGTTATCAAATCAACGTGGCCAAAGAGGGTACGGAGTACGTGGCTTTGGGTAGCGGCGCATTACTGGTCGATCAGTACTATCAACGTCCTAAGGACATCATGTCGGCCTTCCTTTATGCGGCCAAAGAAGACCCATTGTCGACTCACGAGGTCTATGATCGTTGGGATCACGAAACAGCAAACATCGTTCGCCATCGCATTCCGGGTGGTGAAGTCCCTAAAGTACTTGAAGAGTTATTGACTGGCGGGCTCTGATGGATTCACAGTTGATCGTCGTGGACTTCAGCAAGGTAAAGCGACAGATACCATTCGATGAGCTTACAGGGTTTACGACTGACACTGTGAGTTATTATCGAGACGATCTGTTTCCTGACTTTGCAGCGTATCTGTTTAACTACGAGCGTTGGGGTGAACGACCACTGTTCCAACTGGTCTTTCTGTTTGAAGGAGAGCCAGAGCCTAACGGGGTTCTTATGAACTCGGTTGAGGTAAATGAGATCGTACTACAATCGGCGTTGCGTTACGCGGCGTGGGTTAAGGGTGAGATGTATGTTGTCACCTATAAAGGCAACCGTACCATATGTGGCTATGCCTCTACCGAGAAATACCCCGACCTTGGCAATACGTTGCAATGGTTAGTGGAACCAATCGCGGAGCATCAAGATGCGGAACCTAGCAGTGGAGAAGATCCAGCAGAACCGGCGGCAGCGCCAGTTCTACCTTACTAACGTCGCTGTGATTGTTGGCGGTGTTAGTTATGCCTTGTTCGAATTGTTCAAGCCACTGTGGCATTGAGGAAAAGTTTTACACATTCAGTAATGGTATGTGAAACAGCCCTTGCATGCTACTCACAGCTCTTTAAAACCCAGGCAACACCCCTAAGGTGGGCTTCGTCCCCATCATTAACCCATATCGTACCAGCGTTTATGGGACAGCTAAAACTAGAAGTGAAGTAGATCTCGTAGCAGGCAGCTGGCCAGCGAGTGCGGTCGAACACAGAAGGTCGTTAGCTCTAGCATTAAGAAGTGCAGAACCCCGCCCTCCGGGGCGGGTCTATGCCCGCTCGAACTTATTCAACGTCTATATCACAGACATGAATACCAACATCTACAGGTGGTCATCATGCATGCCCGTTGCACTACGTTGCAAGAAATGAAAGCTAATAAGTGTGAGCGTCCTACATGTCAGTTCGCTCCAATGTTTCAGGTGTTCGATGTGAATGGCCATGGCCTGCACGAATCGATCTACCTGTGTAAAGACCATTATGCCGACTTGCAGCATGAACAGACTGCAGCTCTGGCGAAGCAGTATTGTGAACTTTGTGGTAATCCAGACACCAAGTTCTTTGACTCACCGAAGTTTGGTGATGCTAACCCCAGCAGGATCTACAAGGTCTGTGCTGGTTGTAAGCAGGAACAGGATGATCTGACCCGAGAGGAGTTCGAAGCCCAAGAAGAGGAACCGGCTCCCGAAGAGGAAGACAACCGCAAGAACCTCGACCCAACCCCTTACGACGAGTTCTGAACATGACTGTAATTAACTTCAAGGTCACTGTTGACGATCGCGAGTTCGATCATAAGCAAACCGATGTGATCCTAGTGGAGGACTGTTTCGGTTTGATCCAGATGCTCGGGTTCCTTATTGGGTTGGCCACCGGTTTCCTGCATGGCTACAACAAGACCTGCGCCGACGTCACCGCTACTGCACGTCCGGTAGCACGGGTAATCCTCTCCGGTGAGTTCACTGAAGAGGAACGAGCACAAGTCAAACGTGGGATGGAGCACATGCTCAACGTCCTGAAGAAACAAGCCGAACAAAACCAGACCTTCATTGAAATTGAAGACCTGACTTTCAAGATCTACTTCTAAGGGTATTCTCTATGGGCATTCGTAGAACATTCGAACCACTGCCAGTATTTGAAGCACTGTTTTACATGCAGACGCGTATGATCCCTGACTGTAACGTCATCAATCATTCCTCGGTGTGTGAAAAGCTGGACGTCTACAAAGTGATGTGCATCGGCTACGCTAAGTGCACCCTCGATGATCGCCTGCACGGTGTACCGATGTTGGCTAAGTTGGGTGAAGACGGTAGCATCACTAACTGGATTGTTGTCGGCACCGATAAGGGTGTGGTCGTGGTCAGTGAAAAGGGTGAGATCTACTGGTCTGATTCCTACAGCATGCAGGTAAAGAAACACTTCCCCACCAACCACAAGAAGGTTGACCTCGTGGTTAAGAAGGCCTTGGTCTGCGGCTTGTCCATCCGCAGATTGTTGACATATCTGGAGCAGGCTGAGAAAGGACCAGATACCGAACTCTACATGATCACCAACGCGATCCATGGTGCCGCTGACATCATGGGTAATGGTGACCTGAACAAGGAACTCGGTTTCGAGTGACGGACGACATAAAACCCCTCCCTTAACGGGGAGGGGCTTATGCCGCTTTTTTATTTGACCGAAGCATCGATCCAAGCAATGCAACCACGCATCCAAGCGTAGAATGCATCGTAGCCCACGCAGCTACGGTTGTAGTAAGCGTGGCTGTAACGAGCGGAGAAGTCGTAAACGTCGTTGATCAGACGGAAGCAGTTACGGTTGTTCTCAACGTCACGCCCGTAGGTAGCGTTAGCCACCATCTTAGCACCGTCTGGGCTATAGAGGTACCAGCGACCGTTCAGAGTCGTAGCAAAGTCACGATCCCATGCGTCGTGGAACCCGGTGTGATTGAAGAAACTGTCACCCAGGTAGATCAACGAAGCAACCAGCTTGGTAACCTGCTCTTTGGTCAGAGCTGGCAGGGTGGCGCCTTCTTTGCTGACATCGTATTCCTGGCCCAGTACGTTGAACTTCGGAGCCACGAACTTGAGGTCCATGGTTTCGAGGTGTGCTGCCAGCTTGTCTGGCTTGCTATAACCGTACGCCGCGACGAATTCGAAGGACGGCTTAACGCGGGCGTAATACGGGTCAGAGATCTTCTTGTTGGCTTGGTTCGACTTAACCCAAGCATCAGCCAGTTTACGCATTGCACCATTGTAGTCGCCGGTGAATGGCTTACCGTGTTGACTGACCTTGACTTCACCTTCGAGGAAGCGACGCTTAGCGAGCCACTCCGGATTGAGGTAAGTCTTGCTCAAGGTATCTTTGTTCAGACGTGGGTCGCCCTTATCGTCAGTCAGCTTAGGTGGCCGGCCATGACGGATGTTACGGAACACGTCACCGATCGATTGGAAGAAACCTTCTTCCGATACAGTCAGATAGTTTTCGATGGAGACACGTTCGTCTCCAACGTTACCCACGTTTTCATTTAGGAACTTGTCGAGATCCATTTATTTCACCGATGCATCAATGAGTCGAGCGTAAGCCCGGATGATCGAATCAACATGGCGCAGGTGGAATGCGATCATGCGATTCGGAATGCTGTAGACGTTCTTCATGAGGTCAAACATGCGCTCATGGACGTCAGTGTCGATTGGGTTCTGGCTGGCAGCGTCCGGGCCAGTGTTGTACTCTTCGGCGCGTTCCATGTAATCTTCGAGTTCACCGATGTACGACTTGACGACTTGGAAGCCCTTCATGTTGGCGAAGTCCACGCGAAGCTCGGCCATGATATCCAAAGCTTTGGAGACTTCGATGATACCTTGTGCCGAAGTCATGACTTCGGTTGCAGACAAGGCAGCACGTTTGTAGTCTTTGAGCTTAGCCGCGTTGAATGGCTTGTCGCTGTCCAGCGCTGGCGTCAGGATACGCTGAACGTGGGTGTTACCGAACGTTGTCCGGAAGTCTACAGTCAGACGCACTTGGGATTGCTCCAGTGCTTCACTGATTGCTTCGAGTTCGAAGTAGTTCAGGTTATCGGCACCCTGAGTATTGGTCTTGCGCATGATGCGCTGCAGTTCCAGGTCGATCAAACGCAGGTACTGAGAATACACCTCGGCAATCTTGCGTTGTTTTTCGAGGAAGTCTGCAATCGGTGCGGCCAGGTCGGTGGTGTTGATTACACCGTCGATACCGATGTAGTCATAAGAACCATCCAGCTTCAGCACGGTGCCTTCACGCACAGTACGACGCGCCAACCATTCTGGATTCAGATAGGTCTTCTCCAATGCCTTGACGATAACGTCACGACGAGCAGACCAACCACCGGCCATGGCACTAACACCTGGCTTACCCGGTTCGCTCAACCAAGTCCAGAAACGTTTGAGTACTTCGGTGAAACCCTCTTGGGAAATGGTCTCATCACCATTCACTCCGAAGAGGGCATCGACCTGCGATTCGACCGGTACTACCGAGTCGGTGGCCGCAGTGCCATTGTTATCGAGAAAGCTTTGAATATCCACGGTCATCCCCTTGGAGCTGCTTAAATGTTTACCACATACAATGCCAAGAGCCTAGCGCTGTATGTGGCTACATCGGTTGGTTAGTATTGTTTCACGTCGAAATCGACGGTGATCGTTCCGGTAAATGTAGCTGACGCACCCGAGCTCTGAGTAATCCGCACATCAATGTCGTTACCTGGAACTACCACCAACCCCCCGCTGAAGTTGAACCGTGGTACACCGTCCTTGACGTGATCGTAGTATGCCACGATGTTGGTAGCCAAGCCCGACACAAATACCTGCGCCACATAACGAAGACCGTTAGCGGGTACGTTGTTACCTTGGAGATTACAGATCAGCCGAGCGAACTGAGCACGCAATGGGGCCCGGACCACAGTAGCCCCAGTCTGCACGTAGGCACACTTATACCGATCCACCGTAGCCGCATCGAAACTCATCCGGGTTGTTACGCCCGAAGGGACGGTTGTACCCGGATCGGTCAGATGTGCCCGTGGTTCTACCACACGACCTTTATCCGTGTAGGTATAGATGTCCAACTCACTTGGCCACATACCCTCGTCAACCTTCATACCGAGACCGGTATAATGGAAGCTAAAGGAGTGGTGCGAATCGACACCATTCCACTCGGTCTTACGTACAGCGATATAGTCCGTGATATCCAGAATACCGCCGTTGTTAGGATCGTTGTGGATCAACCGTCCAGCGATAGGACCCGTGCAGTTGGTGTACCGTACGATACGTGGCAGGTGTCCTTGCAGCACCACACCGCCACGATCTTCCCGATCTTGAGCACCGAAGTAGTTAGTGCAACCATCGAAGATAACACCTACTTCGATGGACTCGTCAGTACCTGCCGTGAACCGGGGTGGAGGTGCGAACCAGTACACCGCAGGGATACCACCTTGTTCACCACCAAAGCGAACCTTGGTCAGGCGAATACCACCGTGGGAATCGACCCAGCGGGACTTAGCAGGGAATGTACCACCAGGGACCAGCATGATGTCCGTCAGGCTGAGTAGGCCGATATGTGTAATGGCGGCACTGTTCGCATCGAACCAATCTGCTGCCAGCTGCATCCAACCGCCGGTTACGAAGATGTGGTCACACTCACTGTAGATCATCCGACGGCAACGAGACCAACGGCAGTTATCGAAGATCGCTTGAGTCGACGTCACGCCATAAGTAGTTGACGTATTGCGCAGCTGTACCGCGTAAGAGTTGGAACCAACGAACGTGCAGTTACGGAACATCCACAACCCGAAGTTAACGTTCTGGTTGTTATGGTTGATCTGTTCGTTACCACCGATGAAATAGATGTTCTCATAGTGGGAACGGTAACTGGCATTACCCAAAATCATGTTGACGTTCAGACCTGCCTCAATAGAAGCAAAACCATTGGCCCGCAAATAAACCGCTGTAGGCATGGTCCGGGTTAAGCGTATCCGTGCACCTTTAGGGATCGTTAGTGCCGGGGTCTGCACAACCGTACTGGCCTCGGCCGTACCGATCATCGGCTTCCAGTATTTGGTCTTGGAGATCTGCCAGTTAATGGCGCGCTCGTATGCATCCGAGTCGTCGTTAACACCATCACCCACAAAGCCTTTGAAGTCAGACAGGTCACGGGAACCATCAAGTTTGATTTCGACGGTTTGGTCCGATGTAGAAGTTGAAACGACATCACCTGGGCGATAGGTGACTTTCCGAGAACCCAAAGAACCTAGTAGATCAGTTCGGATGCCGGCGTCATTAATAAGCTGATTGACGTAGATTGCTAATCTAGTTATAGCACCGTTAGGCAGCATACATACCTCGTGTACAAAAAAAGGAGGTCCATGGACCTCCATATTACCCCAGAATGGAACCATTCGGTCAGGAGTTCAAGTATGGAGCCGAAGGAGGTCTGAATGCACCCGCATAGCGTCCTGTGTTTTTGGTGATTCGCACCTCGTCGATATAGCCGATCATCCCCACCAGACTATTCGCACCAGCGCCACCGCCAATCTGTAGCACTGCCGTGGAGTCTTTTAATGACACGCCGCTCGTGGTCGAGGCCAATACCACGCCATTGACGTATAGCCGGATAACGTTGCTGCTATCCCGCTCTGCCACGACGTGGTAGTGGGTGTTGACTGTAGGTGTCCATGCCGCTGATAAGCTCAGGGTATCCGAACCATTGGTGGAGTAGAAAAATCCAAACACACCCGCAATATGGCCTAGGAACCAAGACTGTTGGGCATTTGTCCCCCACTGTGCTATAATGCAGGCATTATCACTACCACCGGGCACCGTGGTGTAGTACACATCGGCTTCCACCGTGAATTGGAAGTTGGTGCCAAACTGGAAGTCCGCACTGTCAGCTACAGTCCAACCATCTGTTGTGCTGGCCGTGGACACGGCGGATGCCGTACCGAACTTCGGCTGCGCCGTGGATAGTGCCCCCGAGCCCTGCGCGGTAACCGTCTTTGGAGTACCGGAGTTATCGACGGTGGTGGTCTGTCCATCAGTACCGTTGAAATGCAGCAGTAGCTTCGTGGTGGCGTAGTACAGGTCGGTCAGTGTCCAACCCTTTGCTGTTGCGATGGCCGTGTTACTAGCCTGATACCCCCAATTATCATTGATAGTCAGGGTCTTGGCTGTGACCGTAGGTAAGTTGCTGTACAGCTCGTCCAGCTCCGCCCAACCCAACATCTGCTGGTTGAAACTGATGTTGAACTTGATGTTGGTCATCAGCACGCGAGAGATGCTGTAACCCGCGGTCAGGAACGAAACGAAGCTTGTGCACGCCGTCACGTTCCAAGCCGGGATGGTGTTCAGCGCCGAGCACCCGCTGACCATGCTGTCCATGTTAGTCACCTTGGCGGTGTCAAATGTGGGCAGGGCACGCAGCCCGCGGCAACCGGAGAACATGCTGGACATATTCGTGACGTTAGTTGTGACGAACAATGGTACCTTTTCGAGGGAGTAGCACGAGTCGAACATGTTGTCCATGCGCGTGCAGTTCTGGGTGTTGAACAACGGTACAGAAAGCAAAGCGTGACACTGCGAGAACATGGCGATGCAGTAGATCACCGCAGTCCCTGCGGCGATCTCGACGTATTGCAAGGTTCTGCATGCGGCGAACATGTTTTGAAAGGTAGTAGCCGCCGTGAGCGTACCCATCTTGGCCGACTTCAATCCATAACAACCGTTGAACATGTTGTAGAATGTAGTGCAAAGCGGTGAGCTGATCATCTCGAAGGTTTGCAAGCTCATGCAGTTGTAGAACATCGCATCCATGGACAGGCACAGCGGGGCATCAATTACCTGTACCGACGACAAGCTCATACAGCCGTAAAACATACTGCCCATCTGGGTGACTAAGTGAGTGTCTAAGGTCGGTATGGCGATCAGTGCATTACAGTTGCTGAACATGTTGTCCATGCGTGTGACCTTGGAAGTGTCATACGCTGGAATCCCCACCATGCACAGGCAGCTATCGAACATGCTGATCATCTGGGTACAGTTCGACGTGTTCAGTTCAGGGCCAAAGGGTAAGGTGGAGCAGCCGACGAAAACGTAGTTCATGTTCGTCACGCCGATGGTGTTCGAGATGGTTACTTCCGTCAGAGACCGGCAGCTATCAAAAGTACGGCTAATGGTGGTTAGTGCTGAGGTGGTACCGAGCAGCTCAACCTTTTGCAGGGAGTAGTTGACGTAAAACATCGACGTGGTGTCGACCACCGCCGTGCATGGGGAGAGTGTAATACTGACGGTGTTCTGACACCCGTAAAACATGTAGCTCATGTCCGTCACTTTCACGACGTTGAATGCCGGGATCGCAACCAACGACCGACATGCGTCGAACATGTGCGACATGTTGGTGACGTTGGCCGTGTTGAACAGTGGTACCGTTTGAATCGCATGGCAGTTGTAGAACATGTAGGACATGTTCGTGACCGCACTGGTGTCAAACAGCGTCAGCGTGCGTAATGCAATACAGTCGTAGAACATGTAGGATGTATTGGTGAGAAGCGCGAATGTTCCAGTCATGGTCAGGTTGGTCAATGCGACACAACCGTCGAACATGTGCAACGTACTGGTGAGACCGCTAGCCGGGATGATTTCTACGTCCCTCAACCCGTACATTGCATAGCACAGGTAGCTCAAGTTGGTCACAGCCGAGCAGTTAAGCTTCAGCTTGCGCATCGCCCATGCACGGGTATCGGAACTAGAACTGGCCGGATAGGTGCTGGAACCCAACCGGAGCGAGGTCAGGGTTGGTGAGGCGATGTGCAAATCCACCCACTGCGAACTGTGCTGTGTCCCGGCACCTTGCTCAGTGGTTCGCACGTTCAGGGTGATGTCGGTCAGGGTCGCACCGCCTTGCGGGTAGACCTGGATGATGGCCTGCCGGAAACCCTCACTGGTCAGCGTACCGGCACCGAGCGATGAGAAGGTAAACGTGTGCTGAGCCACGACGTTAGAGGCAAAGTCCTGTGGTGCCGTACCGTCACCCCAGTCCACCGTATAGGCCCCAGTACACTTGATCGCCACCGAGTTGGTGCCGTGGTCGAACACCGCGAACAAGCCAACCAAGCGGGTATCGCCTGCGGTGATGGTGGGTAGAGCCAGCCAGTCGGCTGGGCGAGTCCAGGTTCCTTCCGTGAAGTTGGCCGGTTGTGCAGGACGCGTTGGCCCGGTAGCCCCACCAGTGGCGATGGACGCAATCTTGGCCGCGTAGGTGTTGTAGGCTGCGCTACCCACGGATACACCCTTACCTTCGATGGCCGCTTTGATTGCCAGCTTGATGTTATTCAACTCGGTGAGTTGCGTTGCAATCGTCATGGTCGGTTATCCCAAAATAGCGGCAAGGGCAGCGGCAATGTCACCCATCGCGGCGTCGTACGTGGCTTGGCTAACGTAGCTTGGCGGTGTGACCCACGCAGGTTGTCCGGCCACTAACACTAGACCTTGACCATCCGTCCCCTTGGCCAGCCGGCTAGGGACCCCTGCTACCCCGCCAAAGATCATGTCACCAGCAGCAGTCATCGGGTTGGTCATATTGAGTGCGATCTGGGCCTGCAGCTTACCCAGTGCCGATAGAACGCTATCGGCATCAGTGACTGGCGTTGCAGTGGCGGTACTGAACCCGCTCAATAGCGTAGCCATCACTCTCACTGCAGTGTGGTACAGGTTGACCGAACCTTCTGTCACCGCATCGGTGGTGCCAGGGGAGGCAATGATCGGCACATATGCAGACCCACTCCAACGGAACTGCGAGCTGGTGATACCGCCCGAGGTGTATGGGGTGGCGGTAACGTAGATCTTGCCTGCTTCCCCAGTGGCGGGTAACGTAGCGAACGTGGCGTAGTCCAGTACATCATCGACGTATGACGGTAGCTGTGAGGACGGAACCATACCCGCAACAAGACTGGCAACCGTGACACCGAGATCCGCTGGCTGAAGTGCGGTATCCGCTTTTGCACCTTGGGCCGACGTAGCACCACCGGTGGTAGCTTCTTCAGCCGCTGCTACTGCAGTTGCAGCCGCCAATGTAGCTTCTTCTGCAGCAGCCACTGCAGTTGTTGCAGCAGCTTCGGCATCTAGTGCCGATTGCTGTGCTTGGCCCGCAGATACACCCGCAGCATCTTTAGCATTAACCGCTTGCAATGTCGCAGTCTGGGTTTCTGTGGCCGACGATGCGGCACTGGCCGCAGCTGTTTCGGAAGCATCCCGTGCGTCTTGGGCTTCAACCACCAGTGCTTGAGCAGTTGTAACCGAAGTCGCAGCATCATCCTTGGCAAGATCTGCCGCCGTAGCTGCGTTACTGGCTTCATCCGCAGCGGCACCAGCAGCGTTGGCAAAGGCTTCTGTAGTGTTCTTGGCAGCAATAGCCGCTAAGGCACTATCGGTGGCCGTAGTCGCTGACACAGCCGCTGCATCTTTCGACGCCGCCGCTTGGGCTACAGATGTTTCTACTGCAGCTGCCAATGGTACAGTAGCATCCTTCGCTGCAATCGCTTGTGCCGTTGCTGTCTGTGCGGTAGTAGCTGATTGTGCCGCTGCATCTACCGACGCTGTAACATCGGTAACAATCTCTTCTACAGTGGCTACCGCCAGTTGCGCTTGACCAACAGCTGCTTCAGCAGCGTTTCGAGAGATGGAAGCCGCCTGAGCAAAACCTTGGGCTTCCGTAGCCGATGCAGCAGCAGCAGTGGCAAAACCCTCACCGGCATCCCGTGCAGCACCTGCCTGTGTGACCAGACCTTGTGTTGTGGTTACTGCTGATTCAGCCGCCTCACGTGCAACATTGGCTTGTGCAACCGAACTCTGGGCATCGCCTGCAAAACCCTGTGCGGTATCTTTGGCTGCTGTGGCTGCCGTAACAGAAGCAGCGGCAGCATCGGCTGACGTATCTGAAGCTCCGGCAGAAGCCGCAGCTGCTGTGGCTGCCGATTGAGCCTGAAGTAAGATCTGGTTAAACTCTGCTTCTAACCCATCGACCAACCCGCTAATTTCAGTCCATTGTCCGACACCCTGGTTATCAGCTACCAAGACCTTACCGAACTTGGTTGCATCACGGGCATAGATCGCCTGTGTGCAGGCCAGCCATTCTGCTAAGGTACCTGCAAACCCATTACTAACGGCAAAGTCATACGCCGTAGATACATCGCGGATCTTACTGACCAACACGCGATAGTTGTCATAGGGTCCGGTACCTTCACGATGGATCACCTCAACGTATTCTTCCCCAGACACTGTCTGTAGAATGGGGAGTTCCGACATCATAAGCCCTTGTTGAGAAGCCATAGCCCGATCTCCTTGCGATTAGTGAAGCTATAATCGCTTTTCCTTCGATATGGGTGCGAGCTGATAAACCGAACCCAAGTATCGTTGCTCGGGTGGTTCAAATGCTTAGCTCATATCGTTGGTAAGAAATACTCGGGGGCCTTATTATTTATTTCTTCTAAACCCACTCAGGATTATTTACCGTGACCAATCTTATCCCTCGCCCCGAATTCGAATTCCTAATGAAGCACAACAACTTTGTTATTAATGAAGGTCAGGTAGTGTGTAACCTGTGTAGTGGTAACTGTGGACAATGTGGGGTGGGTCGTCAACAATCCGATTGTCAAGACTTCGTCGATCACTATGCCGATGAGTTCAAGACCAAACCTTTACCGAGATTCAGAGATCTCCCCATTCCGTCACCCATGGTGATTCTGATGAGTCTGGCTGCTATCGCCCACGCTTTCGTTCAATAAGGAAATACCATGCTAACCAAAGCTACTCCACCAGAAATTCGTGCACTGTACGACCAAGCCATGGACATCTACGCCACCACGTCGATTGCCCGTGTGTTCGCCAGTGAGGTCACCATGGTCATCGACCAGAAGCCTAACGCCGAGACCGACCGGCATGACATCTGGTTCTATCGCTTCGGCAAGAGCCACGAACGTTTTGCTCAGATTACCAGTGGCGGGGAGTACATGATCCTGGATTCAGGACTGGTGGAGAACATCGTCTTGAACGCCATGAAAGGCTTGCCTACTGTGTTCAAGGAAGCACGTAATACCCTGAGTCTGATTGAGACTGGGTTGCCTTGGGCTATCGCTACAGGCGAACAACCACCACCAGCACAACGAATAGGTCGCCGTGCTCCGTCACCACGACGTAGCTAATTATATACAGCAGTCGTAGTGCTTGCACCATGAGAACCTTATCTACTCTCTTGACCGATGGCGTACCCGTCCGCATTCAACATCGGTAGGACTTCGGTCCCACGACTGCGCCTAATTAAACGAGGATCGTGATATGGCGACGAAGCGTAAACCAGCAACCCCTAAGGCCAAGCCTGTGGCTCCGCCGGTAGACAATCGTATCAGTATCAAGATCCCGTTGTGTCTGCAATAACACACGGCGACCCACATGAACTACAAAGCACTCTTCGTAACACTGGCACTACTGGTACCTAGTTTGGCTAACGCCTACACACAGGACATCGTCCTGTCTACTATGAACGTAGACCGTGTGTACGACGGTGACACGCTGACCGTAAATCTCCCGGGACAACACGATCTGTTTGGTAAAGAGATTGGTGTGCGGCTTAAAGGGATTGATACGCCAGAGCTGGTTAGCCATTGCTCAACTACAGAGCAGCGGGTAGCGGAGAAGGCAAAGGCAGTAGCGGCAAGAAGCCTAGTGGAAGCTATGGTTGCGGCAGGTCGGCGAGTTACGTTGAGTAATTTGGAACGCGATAAGTATTTCCGGATCTTGGCGACTGTGTATATTGACGATCAGGACGTGAGTGCTGCCTTGATTGGAAAGGGTTTGGCTGATCCCTATAACGGGGGCACTAAGCTCAGTTGGTGTGGGCGCTAACCATCTAGCCCGCTTCGGCGGGCTTTATGCCGTCTGGGCTTGAATGCATTAAGTTTGAGAACTATATTGTCTTTGTGAATAAGGATCAACCGATCCCTAACCATGGAGTAACAATCATGAGCTTCTTTGACATGTTTAAGCATGAACCTAAACACGCAACAATGGACCATCGGTTGGCATCAGCTAAACGTGGTCTGGAACGCGCTATGCGTATCCACGGCATCAACAGCGACCGGGCTCGTGAGTTTGATAAACTCATCGATAAACTGGAAGCTGAGAAGCGTTATGCATAAACACACAGACGGCATATCGCTCTCCCGCAAGGGAGAGCGACTATCCTTTTCTTTTTACTTCACGGTAGCGTCGATGAGCTGAATCAGACCACGTAGCATCATACCTGTTTCATAACCACCGTTACGAGAGTTGGCACTCCAGTCGTATTCAACGCCGTAGCAGAAGGTTGCCAGATTATCAGCGATCTGTTCAAGGTCACTCATGGTGTCCTTGTCTTTGGCGTAGTGCTTGGCCATCTCCGCATGGCGGGGGTCTTTATTAGACCAAGCATGTTCGGATGAGTTCTTGGCATACATGACGTCATACCAACTGGTAGCCTTGAATGGGTTCAGAGGTGAACCATAGTAGACAGCAGTGAGTTGTTCGATCAACCCAGCGGCATGTACCACGCCAGCAGCATCGAGTGTTGGCAGCTTGGCATCTTCTGGTTTCATGTTCCAGACAATGTCCACGAAGTCAGCACGCTCAGGCAATCCGTGATGAGTCGAGGTGAAAGCTTTAACCTTGGCCGGGTCTTTCCAGTCATTACCACTCAGGAAGTCCATGTAGGGTTTGCATTCAGCCAGCAGTTTGGTGATGATCGTTTTATTCTTATCCGAGGCGACTTTCATGGCCTGGATTAACTTCGTGATGTTGGTCGATGGATTACCCTGTAACAGGTTACCCCCTTTAACCGTGATCTCAGTCGAAACCAAACGCCGTGATTTCACCCAAGCCAATGAACCATACGTACGTTTAACATCAGCCATGGTCGAAGGCATATTCATGTTGGCCAGCTTAGGCTTGTTACCACGCACGATATTACGCAGTACATCACCAGCCGCTTCCATGAAGCCTTCGTTAGACAGGGTCTCACCCAACGGGGTAATCTGGTCGTCACTCCCCATGCCAGCCATTTCCAACCAGTCTTCCACCGAAGACTTCTTATCGTCCTCGGCGTCTTCACGGATTTCTTCGATGTCTGCCTTGATGAAGTCCTTAATGGTTTCTTCAGGTAGATCTTTCTTTTCACCGAACTCACGAACCCGGGCAATGGTCTCGCCGATCTCAGCACCTACGTTCTTTTTCTCTTCCGACATGGGGTGTTCCTTACGCGTTAGCCAACCACCGGGTCAGGAATGGCAGTTGGCGGTGGGGGTCTGGGAACAGCCGTGCCGTAATACCAAAGCGGTCATTACGGTCAAAGCGTTTCCATTTACCTTCGGGTTGGGCCAGACGATCAGCAACCACGTACATTGCCGACAGATTGACACCCAAGCCACAATGGCTGCTATACACTTCGATGTTCTCGGAGCGTTTGGTTTCTTGCTCCATACAGCACTGCCATGCTACGACACCGTCAGTACGACTGAAGATCGAGGTGGTGGGTACTGTTGGGGTACGCTTGAAGGCTTCGAACTCAGCGCCTTCAGGTACTGCTTGGCCACTGGCGGCTTCATATAGACGCCATGCCGTGGTGGCCTTAGCTGATTCAGCGAACGGGGTACCCATAGTAACGACTTGACGCACGAGGTCAGTCAGTTCATGAGACACATGTCGAGCGTAGATCCCACCGAGGGACCAGCCGATCACCGTCACACGCCGCCCACCGTGCAAACGATGGACTTCACGTACTCGTTCCAAACAACCTTCCAGTACGCCTTCTCGTGGACCGAGGTTTGTGCCTTGTTCCCAGCCATACGTGGTATAGCCGAGATCATCCAGGAAATCACGCAGAACCTTGGTGGTCAGGTCACCAGCACCGAAGCCTGGAAACACAACAACAGGATGGCCATCACCCTTAGGCGCACGACGCATCAACGGCTTAGTCAACAGGGCAATACCCAATTCCCCCAATGCACGCCACTCCAAGGTTCTCAGGATATAACCGGGCGCTTTCAATTCTTTCATGGCACAAACCTCATTGTTGTTAGAACGAGTGGCACTACTTGATGGAACGATCGATCCAGCGGCACGCCGCCAGCAACACATCGCCGTAATAACGGCGCACTACAGCGAACTCCTCAGAGCCCCAGTACATCGCCGCAGGGTCTAGTCGGGTGGATACATAGATCCAGTCCTTTAACCGGCGCTGGGAGCCTTTAGGGAGCTGTGGGTTCTTGCTGTGAGACAGTTGAATGAATGGACGAGTCTGTATCGGGTTAACTACCTCAAACGATACACGTGTAAACTCATCCCGCAGTCGGTTTAGCTCTTCGAGTTGTTCGAGGAGACTGGTAACCAACGTTTCAGTCTGGACATAGTTCAGGGGTCGAGCCTGCCATGCGGTCTCTGCAGGTGGCTTGATCAGGTTAAATGCCTTGGGAATCAGTCGATCACCCACTGGAAACACCCGCGGTGGGTTCTTATAAAGGCTACCGACCTCGGGGATACGCTTGAGAAGCCGCAGGGCTTCGTCTAAGGCTTCATCGGTCAAACCTGAGGCCAATACGTCGACTACAGGCTTAACAGCTTTAAAGTAAGCTGTAACGGCTGCTAGCCATTCCCGGTGTACTGTGATACAGAATGCACCGCCACCTAGAACCCGATCACGCAGGGCCTCAGGATCGATGTTACCTAGGTAGGGTAACAAGTCGCTACCTTCTACCTTAGTCTTGATCCAGTTCTGTTTACGCAACCAGTCCTTATTCCCATACTGACGACTGATCGCTGTAATGGTGGACTTGAAGTTGTACGTGTGTTCGAGCTTAACGGGTTTGTAGTCATCCCCCTTCAAACTCTTACCGAGTGAACCGAAGAGAAACTCTTTGGCTTTATCGAAGAACCCTTCCTGTGAAATCACAAGGTTCTCCAAGGACACTCGGGTTTCGGTGTCGAGTGCGGCTGACTCAGCCAACCACTTATTGACGTCCATGAAAACCCCCCTGTTTAAATACACAAGATAAAGGCGGCATAAAGCCCGCCGAAGCGGGCTCCATGGCTTAACGTGGCAACCAGATACCTTGGGACTTCGGACGGTGTAGCGGGAAGTCGAAAGTGCGACCATGGTCGTCATGACGAACCACGTTCACACGGTACTGACCGTTGTCTTGTTCTTGTGGCGAGGCTTGAGTAGCAGCTACGTCCAACCAAGTGGTCATGTAAGGCAGTGGCATTTCCAGCGGGGCTTTAAAGTCCACTGGGCGTTCCAACACATCCAACGCATCGGCTACGTTGTAGTTGATGTAGGAACCGATCTCGTCCCAACCCACGCCCGGTACAATCGAACCGGAATCACGTTGGAAGTTGCGCCAGCGCATTTCAGAAGCACGCACTTCGAGCGCCATGTCATCGAGCAGTTGACGGTTGGCTTTCCAGCAAGCACGGCCACGTGGTGTGGACATCTCATACTGGAGCACGTACTTACCGACGTTAACGTGGATCTCGGCTTCGTCTTGTGCGATACGCTGTACCGCTTTGCAGATTGGCATGTAAGCACCAGTCTGAGCGATACCACCGGTCACAGCGAACGAACCCATGAAGTTCACACGTTCCAACAGGAACAGTGCCACGGTGAACATGAATGCCGCACGGTAGGCTTCCTCAGAGTCACGATCGATCAGACCCAGGGAGACCTTCAGACCCACGCGATAGGATTCACCCATCACCCGGCCGATGGTTTCCATACGCGACATGCCTTCTTTGATCTGCAGTACGCCTTCGAGCACAGCGTTAGGTGCATCGAAGCTGTAACGGACGATCTCGGAATACGTAGTAGCGTGCAGGTTCTCGTTGGCTACGATCTGGTCCCACACTACCTTCAGTGCAGAACTGGTCACGAAGTGGTTACCCACTGCCATGATCGAGTTGGCGGCCATGGTGTCGCCTTCCCACTGCCAACCCAGGTTCTGGATCATGGCTTGGGCGATGGCCTGTTGCTCTTTACCTTCTTGCTTGAACTCCAGCATGCATGGGCTGAAGTCAAACTCGTTGGTATCCCAGTCGAGGCCACGCAGGCTACGCCAGAAGTCCCAGAGCTTTGGGTGTGGATCGTTTACGGTGTCGAGCAGGCCTGCGGGCTCACCCAAGAACAAACGGCTGTCGCCATAGTTCTCTTTTTCGGCGTTGAAGATGTTACGGTCAAACATTGCAACTGATCCGGGTAGTACCAGACCTGTTTCATTCATATTGGACATAGTGGATGTCGTCTATTAAAAATTTGGAGTGAAAGCCGGGTGTTACCCCGGCATGCCTAAGTAGTTAGACGGAGCATCCGCCAGAGGTGCACACAGGACCGCTAGTGTCGAGGCCATCATCTTCAGCCACTTCACGACGTACCCGTGCCATTACCCCAGCCAGCGCCTCTTTGTCAGACGAATCACTGTTGGTGTAGTACACAGTCTTCTGACCAAGATCCGCTGCGTAGTTGGTTTCTTCAATCAGGTCACTGGAGCTAACCTTCTCATCACCCTGGAAGGTAGCGTACCAGTCTGCCGAGATCGACATGTCGGTCCACTTCTGGAAGATCGCGTAGGTTTCCGAATGCTGACGACGCGTACGGTTCCAAGCGATGGAGTACCATTCTTTCAGGGTGTCTGCTTCTGGAGCAACCCAAAGCATCGAGTTGTCCCCGTCGGTCTTGGTGATCGACAGTTCACGCAGGTCCATGATCGAGTTGGTGCAGGCGCTGTACTTGGACGACGACTCACCCGGCATGTAGCAGATCAGGCTGGAGAAACGACCACCGCCATTGTCGATCAAACGTTGGGAGACATCAGGCCAGTCGTATTGGTTAACGAACGGCGCCAGCTTGTCCACGTTACGGTTGTAGGTGGTTTGTGGAGTCCAGCCACGCGGCCAATCGGTCTTGTGGATCCACTCTGCATTGCCACGCTCTTGACCCAGACGGATCGAAGCGTTGATCAAGTGGTACGCATGACGTTCAGCCATGCGATGCAGCTCCTGCATGCCTTCTACAGACGTGTACGACAGGTGACGCTGAGCCATGTAGTGGGCAACGTCCATCAAGCCTACACCAGCGTTACGGCGCGCTTGAGCGGTAAGCTTCATGTGCGGCAGTGCGTAGTGGTTATGATCGATACAGAAGTCGACCATGTACAGGGCATTGTACGACGTTTCAGCGTACTGCTCTTCGCTGTGGATGTTCGTTGGGATCAGTGCAGCCAAAGCACAGAGCGATACTTCAGGCTCTTGACGCTTCTCGATCACTTCAGTTACACGGTGGTAAGTGAAGGAACCCTTCAGGCGGTACTCAACACCCGGCTTGAGTTCCAGCGCCGCGACGGCGCCTGGGAAGCCACGGATCTCGACCGGTACGTTCGAGTCGAGGAACATGCCTTTCTTCTCGGCAGTATCGAACTTGATAAAACCTAGGAACTTCTCGCTGTTGAGCTCCATGAAGTTATCGTAGTACCAAGTCGGTTGAGTGACCTCAACACACAGGTTCGACGACAGGATCTGATCACGGTGTGGCGTGTGGAAGTTGATCTCATCGATCATGGCCAGGTAGAAGCGACCGGTCTCGAAGCCTTCGGAACGAGCGTTCACTACCAGCTGACGAGCCGAGATCCAGATCTTCTTGAAGTTCGGGTCTTGTTCGTAACGTTCGTAGATCTCAATGAACTCATTGAGGTCCTTGCCATACAGCGCACGGTACAGGTCTGGTGCTGTGTAAATGTTGAACAGGAACACCTGCTCATCAGCTGCAGACTTCGACAGCAACCAGCGGTTGAGCATCATCGTGTAATCGATGCTACGGTTACGCTTGTTGATCGGGGTGCGTGGATTCTTCAGAACCATGATCTCGACCACTTCTGGGTCGTAGGCGCTGAAGAACTCGTTCAGGCTGCCGCCACGGCTACCTTGCTTGTTCGACTTAACGATACCGGTTTGCTTGCCGTAGTACGGGATCTTGCCGGAGTGGATGATACCACCGCCACGGATTGGATCACCGAGGCTACGTACTTGCATGTTCTCGCCCAGACCGGCGGACATGTAGGTCATGACTTCAGCGATAACCGAGGAAGCCGTGATCGACTCTTTGGTATCGTTGCAGGTAAACAGACAGCATGAGAAGAAGCCGTTGTGGCCAGTGCCCATGTTGTTGTGGTTTGGAGTCGGTGCCGACAGACGCTCGTTTGCCAAGTCGCTGTAGAACGATTCCAGACGGGCCATACGGGTAATCGGGTCGTGTGGTTCGCAAACCACCATCGCTACCCGGGCCAATGCGTGTTGACGGGTTTCGTAAATACGACCGGTCAGACGGTTACGCAGGGCATATTTGTCGCGACCCTGCTTGAGCTGGTAATGCGCACAATGGAAATCACGTTCGTGATCAACCCACTTCTCGATCTGCGCGTACTCTTCTTCGGAGTAGTTCAGCTCAACCAGGACGTTAGCGGCTTGCATGACGTTGTGGACTTCACGCAGCGTCAAACGTTTCTTGCTGCCAAAGACTTCCTTGTGGATGTCGGTGGCGTAGATGCGCCCGGCCATGAGCTGGCCAGCCCAGGTGTTTTCATTCAGGGCATTACGGATAAGGCCATTGTTGAATTCTTTAGCGTGGCAGCGCTCAGGCATCTGAGCCACTGTTGCTACGACGATCTTTTGCCAGTCGATAAACTTAGCGAAACCTTTGGCGCTCCATTTCCCCCAGCCCAAGGCTTTACCGGCATCGAACGGTACCACATTACCATCGCGTTTGATGAACTCTTTAATCATGGGTTTAGCTGCCTAATCCGAAGCTTTAAGTGTTGGAGTTTTTCAATACGAATGTTGAAAACTGAATTCATATGAAAACCCGTTAAGTAAAAAATCACGGAGCCCGTCAGTGATTTAACCGAATTCTTGGGTGCTTCTGTATTTAAATTTTTGAACATAGGATTAGCTCTTTTGCTAACCGAGATGGTATGGGTAAACCAAATGCCATAAAGAGCACAAACCAACCGACGGGAACTAGAGCGATGACCACTGTTTGCATGATTGTAGCGGCTACTAAGGAAGGGATAATCGGCAATGGAAATGCCTTGCCGTGGCGTATTAAGGAAGACCTTGCGTACTTCAAGGCGAAGACGCTGGGTTATCCTGTAATCATGGGTCGTAAGACCTACGAAAGCATTGGTGGTCCGCTTCCCGATCGGTACAACGTCGTACTGACCCGTAGCCAAGAGCCTATCGAAGGCGTTTCGCTGATCCATACACCCGTAATACCGTTTGTAAACACCACCAAAGTCTTCATCATTGGCGGCAGTGAGGTCTATAAGGCCTACGAGGACCGGATCGATGAGATCTACCTGACTGAGGTTGGCCTAACCGTGGAAGGTGACGCGCGTCTACCCTTCCCTATTGAAGCCCCAACATGGATTCTCCAATCGGCGGAATATAAACAATCGTCGAAAGGAGTCAGTCTCTGCTTCCAGCACTGGATGAGGAATAAAGAATGAGTAGCTTTACACGAGCTAATGCCACGATCGCTTTTGATCGTGAGGCTTCGCTGGTTCTGGAAAAGAACCACTGGCGTAACATCGCCCCCTTCCGCTACTACATCGGTGAGAAGGACTCCAATGAATGGATCGACGTCCCGGCAGGGATCCTATCTGACGGTGCCACAGTACCTTTCCCAGTCAACGCCTTAATTCCGGCATGGGGTAGTTACGGCCAGGCAGTACTGCTCCATGACTACCTGTGCAATACCTACGTCAAGAAGACTGTGGTCAATGGCGCTATCGTGGTTGTGAAGATTGACCGGGCTGAGATCGACCGCATCCTCAGCGAGGCTATGCAGGTGCTCAAGGTTGAAGAGTGGCGTCGCTTGGCCATCATGACGGGTGTTAACGGATATCGTCTCCTGACGCGTCCTAGCGCCCCACGGCGTAACCCAGCCCGCATTCGACTGGAAGCCAACTTCGATCCTAACGCTTACACCTGACGGCATACAGCCCTCCCCACTACGGGGAGGGCCTTATGTCGCTTTATGCCGCCCGGCGGAAACCACCGTAAGCATTAGCAGTCGGCTGCTGATAACGATTGATCCGCGCTTGACGGGAACGTTCATCAGTAGCCTGTTTGATCATGGCGTCGATACCCACGCCGCCAGCGTCATCCCCAAAGTCGATCTCTTGGGACAAACGACGCAGCTGCATTTCGATACGACTAACGGACATGTGGTCCTTGGTAGTCTTAAGCAGTTCGAGGAGATTATCGAACACTTCACGCATTTCTGCGTTACGGGCGATCTTACGCCGTTCGATTGGGGACACGTTGGCCTCGTAAGCCCGAGCACGTGTCAGTACCGACCCTGGGGCGATACCATAGTGGAAGAGGTTCTGTCCTTTAATAGCCAGCCAGTGAGCCAGCAAGTAGGCAATAACCAAGTCGTCGTGTGCGCCTTTGGCGTGGTCAACCCGGCCATCTTTAACGATGAGGGTAAAGAATTCGTTGATGAGCTCTTTGTCTTTGATGACGTGACCACCGTAACGGACTGCCGACATCATAATCTCGCCATAGAGGCTATCACGAGAATGACGACCAGCGCCGGAGGTGTTGAAGCCGAAGTAGCGCTTGTACGGAGTATAGAAACTGATCTGACGCTGTGATACAGGAGTCTGCAGACGACGATACTCTTCTTTGAAATCATCCTTCTCATCGACGATGCGGTTGTAGATCCGTTTGAATGGATCGATACCCAAGGTGTTGAGGACAATGATCAGGCTGTCGAGGATAGACAGACCAGTCGACTTACGTTCGAACATGTAAGTGATGTTCACGTATTTCACCAGCATGTCTGCGATGAAGTGCGCGTATTGTTCGATGTTGGTTTCGTTGACTCGGCAAGTCATCAGGACTTCTGCAGTCTCGATGTCATACAGAATCATACCCATGGCGTCGTTATCGCCACCTAGGCCTTCCGATGGGTCGAGGGCCAGGATAGTACGGCTGTTAGCCATACGTGCTTCCAGTTGCGACTCAGGGATCTGCCAGCGCAATGCATAGCGGTAGTCGTTGATCTCCATGTAGGCCGGTTCAACCTCAGACTTGGCAATCCGTGCACGAGTCTCTTCATCAAACGGAGAACCCGTCGAGTCAGCTGTCCAGATGTTGAAGTAATCTCGGTCAGCCAGCTCACCCGACGATGCCGAGTCCCGCAGTTTACCCAAGAGCCATTCATCGGACATACCGAGTTGACGGTGGTTGAATGCACCGTAGACCAACGGCTTAAGCCCAGTACTCCCTTTATCGACGACCTCATGCAGAATCGCTTCCGATGGTAGATCCAGATAATGCTCGGACCAAGTAGCACCACCAGTCAAGAAGGCATGCGCCCACTTACCATCACGGGTCAGGATCGAACCTGGGGTTGTAGTGAAGATGTTGCCGTATGGTTGGTTCGCTTCACGGGCTTGGTCACGAGCAGCACCAGCCGATGCCAGAGCTACGGGCAGAGATACGCCAATCAGGTTGATATAGGGAACTTCGTCGAACTGCATGATAGGTACGGTCATACCACGACCGAGTTTGTCGGCAGCGATCTTGTCGTTTCGACCTACAGCGGTCTTGTACTTGTTGTTCAAACGAATGCAGGTCAACAGGTCGGTGTTGTCCGCGTCGTTCGGGTTAGACGGGTGAATGTAGTCCGGCATCAAGTCGCGGATCTCTTTCATCCGCTCGACGTTGGAGTTCTTCAGTTTGGTATCTTTCGTAATCAGGTTGATCGTGGTGTTCGATGCCCAGATATACATCAACGGTGCGGTCAAGCTGTCCGTCGAACCAGACTTACCCGTCTGACGTGGTTGGATTAGTGCGAAGTCAACGTGGTTAAAGAAGCACCAGTATAGTGCTAGGTTACCCCGGTTGGCCTTAAAGCGAATCGGTACGTCACCGGAGTTAGCAGGGAGACGTGCGACTTCACGGAAGTAATACCATGGATTATAACGACACTCCATGGCAATCTTCATTTTGATTTCAGCCGACAGGTCGTCAGCATGTGGGTCAATCCCCGACAGCTCTGGCTGCAACAACGCCAGTGGCCATTCGCAGTTATCGATACCCATCTTCTTGTAAAGTTTTACTACACGTAGGAAGGATTGGTTACTGGTGTTATAGTCGACTACGGCCGTAGGAAAACGGGCCCAATCACTCTTGCGTAAAATGATATCCAAGTTGTCATCCTCGGGAAATTAGCGTTTTGCCCTTGGCGGAATAAAAGAAAAAGGGCGGTAATAGTCCATACCATTGGCTAAACACTTGATTCCACTGCATTTGAAACCTATATCGTGCTGATGAATCTGGAGCATGTAGCTTTAGATCACCACCCCTGTTAGGAGTAACACCATGATTCTGCAATACACGTTTACCCGCCACTCTTGCGCCAGCATGAGTACCGGTAAAGCAGAAGCTCTCTGTGAGCACTGCAAACAACAGCGGGTTCCTGAGTCGGAACCTGATGTGATTAACCGGCTGGTCCAGTTCTCCGTTAAAGATACGGTGACTGAAGAGGAGCGTGACTACGCCCTGTGCCATGCCCACTTCGTAGATTGGGTATTGGCAAACTAACACCGCTGCACACCCTCCTCCATTCCGGGGGGAGGGTTTCTAATTCCCCCGGTGAGGAGAAACAACATGGTTTACAAAAGTCAACTGCTGGCACTGCAGGCCCAAGTGCGCGCTTACGCACCCGGCCATAACGTAGTAGCGGGTGCTGCTACGTCGTTGGTAGTCCATGGCATCATGGACAATGTCAGCCGGGCGTGCTTTGATGTCGGTGCCCGGCTGTTCGCAGCTGCGGCGGCTGAGCACAAGGTACGGTTCTACGGCGACATCAACGGCTGCCGTGCGTTCCAGATCGGCCATGACCTCACACTGTGTGAGGGTGTCTTCACAGGTATCGTGGAAGTGGATGGCATCCATGTCTACGATCTGGAATCACTGTACGTGCGTTACGATGCACGTAGCCGTGGTGTGGGCAGTGAAGCGATCTGGGCCGGGCATGTCTCGGTTAAGATCGCCGAGCGGTTGGCTGAGTTGGCTAAGCCTCTACCAGAGAAGGTAGAGCCGGTTAAGCCTGGTCCAACTTGGGGTGAGCTGAACGAGGCTGAAACAGCCTACGAACAGCGGTGCAACCGTGCTGATTGGTACTACAGTTACAGCGATGATATCCGGGTTTATCGAGCCGGGAAGGAATGCTGTGACCGCCTGAAGCTTGAGGCGGATGATCTTGGCGGTAACTACGCCCTGATCTACAAGTACCACAGTACTCGTTGATCGCGCAGTAACCGGGGAGGGTAACCTCCCCTTCACTAATCCTTTTCAGGAATAAGAACATGACTATCAAACACGTAACCACTGCTGCAGAATTCAACAAAGAACAACACATGCGCATGCGTACCGACAGCTTTCAAACAGCTGGTCGTCGTGTGTACCTGTTTGAAGGTGCAACCGTGTTGGTTGATACTGCGACCAACACCATCACTGAGATCACTCAGGTGCAGGGTATGGCGTTCGATCCAATGATCGCCATCAAACGCATTGCGTACTACCTCGGCTTCGTCTACTATAAAGGCGAACGTCATGAGCTGCAAGTTCGTCAGTCTGGCGGGCTGTTCGATCGCTTCAAATCCTTGTTCGCCTAACACCCACCCCTACTAAGGAATACCGTCATGCGCTTTCAAGATATCGGCTTGTGCCACCAGTTCTTCAATCTGATGATGATTGAGAACAACAATAGCGAGCATGTGCAGTTCTGCGACATGCGCACCTACCATGTAACCTTCGAAGGTGTGATCCCAAACATGGGAGCTGCAGGTCGGGTAGTCGTAGGTCTGGGTGGCGACATCTTTATCTTCAAAGGTGATCGCGAGCTCAATGGGGCCATTAACTTTGAACTGATCATCGATGTAGCTGTCGAAGATCAGGCGGGGCCTGAACCACTGACGGCAATGGCGCAGCAGTTGCTGACGTCTGCGGTTAATAAAGACTATACGCCGACTGAACTACTGGCGTGTTTGCACCAGCATCGCAATAGCATTATCGAACCGGCCGATCAGCTGTCATTCGATGAAGCTTACGCCGAAGAACTGCAACACCTCGACATGATGTTGAGTCTGATGGTGTAACACAGTGGGGGCTTCGACCCCCGCTTTTCTTTTCTGTACCGTTGCCCTTTATAACGCTGTACCTAACTAATCTCGTGGAGTTTAACATGGCTACTATCAATGCTCAAATCACTCAACAAGAAGCTGCTCGTCTGGTTCACCTCGATAGCCGTCGTGTGCAGTATGACGGTCGCACCATCGAGTATTCCACTACCTTCATCGATCACCTGGAAATCAAAGGTATTCGTGAAACTAATGGTAGTGTTGTATCCGCACGTGAGCTCGCTAACTGGCCGGAACACCGCATCGCCAACGACAAAGGCCTTATGGCCTTGTTCGCTTCTAACAAGAAGTGGAAACAAATAAAGCTGTGGATGGAATGCTACAAGGTCAAACTGGAAATCGTTGACCGCACCCAACCCACCTATCAGGGTAGTAACAACCAAGCAGAACTCCTGCACTGGGTTGAAACTGCTAACCTGATCGGCCATGGTTTCGGCATGATGTCTGGTGGTGTCTGGGCTAGCATGGTAGATATCAGTCTGCATGATGCGTTGGGTATGATCTACGGTGGCGCTCAGAGCCAACTGCACGTCAAGATCCGTGTCGGCAGTCTTGAGATGTACCAGCCGTTCACCCACGTCGCTGCTCAATGCCCACGTCGGGAACATGAGCCAGTACGTGAAGAAATAATCACCACTACCGCCGGTGAAGTTATCGGTGCCCTGCTGGGTGCTGGCCTGACCGCTTGGATGGGTCGTAACAAACACTAATCCTCTTAAGGAATTGACATGTCTGCTAAACTAGCTAACCACGTTGCACCTGTTGAATTCATGACCACTGACGATGGTACCGTCTACATCTACGTCAGCGACGTACTTGCTGATGGCGGTGTGGACAGTGCAAGTATTGCCGCCTTGGCGTGGGCAGTCGATGCTGTTGATCATGAGGACCAGGAAAACAACCTAGCCCTGACTCTGGATATCCCAGCGTCAGTTGCTGCTTGCCTGGACTTCTACAATGAAAACAAGGACGGTGGTATCACCATTGCCCTCGAAGTCAAGCCACAGTTTGATGTCCTCCGAGCTAAGCTGGAAGAAGCAATGAAGATCATCGACAGCGTACGGTGGATCGAGTAAGCAAATGAGTGTGCCTACCCTTCGGGGTAGGCATTACTTTCTTTTTAATATACCGACCCCTTAGATCAATCTCTAATAATGTGTCTAGTTGCTCACTTATCTGGGATAGTAATCATGCTGGAAGCAATGTTAGCGACAAGTAAAGGGGGTTATCTAGATAACTGGCAATTACTAGGTGATGTGGGTGTAGGTCGCTATAACCACACTGCCACAGTGTCGGGTGAATGGCTCTACCTCTTCGGCGGTATCACCGCTGGCAATATAAAGACCAACGCCTTTATCCGTTATAACTTCGAGACACAGGTGGTAGAACAGCTGGCACTGGGTCCGTCAGCACGGGCAGCCAGTCAGATGGCCGCAGTCAATGGGTCTATTTACCTATACGGCGGGACACCTGCCAGTCTAGCGTTAAAGGATTTCTGGAAGTACGACCCGGTTACAGATCAGTGGACCCAACTACCCGATGGACCCAATATACGGGAACGCGGTACATTGGTCGAAGTGGATGGGTTGCTCTACTTGGTGGGTGGTAAATCATCCACTGAAGGAGTTGCAGGACCAGTACAATGCTACGATCCGATCGCAGGAACGTGGTCAGCCCGAGCAGCGTACTCCCAAGTCCGGTACGATGCTACGGCGGTAGCCATAGGTTCACTCATTTATTTACACGGTGGGTTTGCCAGCTCTGACAACAACATGCTTTGGGTCTACGACACTGTTGCTAACACTTGGGGTATATTGGCGTTTAACCTAGGTACCGGCAATAACCGGAGTGAGCACTGGGCTGGCGTCGTCGATGGCAAGATGTATATCGGTGGTGGCAACTCTCAAACTAACAACGACATCTACATGTACGATCCCCAGAATAACAGCTGGAATAAACGAAGGGCGCACACACCGCGTCAACTCAGTGCCGCGATGGCTTCATACAACGGCAAAGTCTACGTCCATGGCAATAGTAGTTACACAGCTGACCTGTGGTGCTATACGCCATAATGGTTGTCTATTGTCTGTGACCCACTAACCCCAAGGGGATCAACATGTCCGTAGACATTAGTAACTACTTAATTGCTACACCACTCCCAGTGTCACTGGAAAACCCAGTAGCATTGGAACTCATGGGCGATGAAGCACTTTTGCTTTGTCCAGAAGTAATCAGTCAACTGGCCGATGGTTCTGTAATGCTGACCGCTCCTACTAAAGGCGCATCCAGCAAGAGCACCCACCGTACCCGCTGTGAATGGAAAGAGCCTGAGTACTGGGCTCTGAGTAGCGCTGCTAAACACTGGAGCCGTCAGGAAATGACGGTAACCAAAGTGAATGCTGCCAAGAAGGTTGTGGTAGCTCAAGTCCACGTTAAGGGTGCAACTACCCCGCCGCTCAAGGTGTTCTGGAACAAGGGGAAGATTACTGTGGGTTTCCGCAGTAGCTTTATCTACCCAGAGATCGTCAACAGCACGCTGCACCCGGACGTACCACTGGGTGTACCATTCAAGATCAGCATCGGTGTAACTGCCAGCGGTTCGATCTCGGTTAACGTTACCTGCCGAGGCGTGCCTTCCCTGAAAGTCCCGATGCGTTTGGACTCCAGTTGGAATGACCAGATCCTCCAGTTCCATGGGGGTGTGTACAACCAAATCGATTACAGTGATACCACGCCAGCCGATGATGGTTCGGTGTGCATCATTCACGACCTCAGCACAACCCACGAGTAAAACATATACCCTCTGCCTTAATACGGTAGAGGGTTTTATTCCGCTTAGGAGTTTCGACATGCTAACTAAAGAACAATGGAAAGCTTGGTACGACTACCGTGTACAGTTTACCAAGGATACCACAGGTCGTGATGAAGAAGTGTCCTACCTGAAGATCTTTGCTGACCTCTTCGACATCACCACCTATGCCGATGACATGGACGAGTACTTCGGCCAGAAGATCCTCACCGTGTTGCTCAGCATCGTTAACAAAACCCACTGTGATTACCATGTAGAGCGCCAGGACTACATTGACTACCTGATGGTCTGCCAGTTCAAGGGTGTCTACCCATTACTGGAGTGGGGTACATCGATCCGTACTGCATGGATTGACCCGCCAGATAAAGGTTGGGATCTGAATGACGTGCTGGGTGATTATTGTGGTGCTCCAGCGGGTCCTGTCTTGCGTACCCGTGCAGAGATCGAAAGCTTTATCTTGATTACGGCCGAACTGATCGTAGAGCAAGTGGCTGAGGTGCACCGGAATGCTGCTGACGCTATTGCTGCCAGCACTGCGACAGAAGTATCGTGGATTGCACGCATGGCGCCCACCATCGACATGCCGCTGCCATCTCTAGCCGAAGTCTACTCAGACGACCAGCGTGTTCTGCACCACACCCACTTGGCAGCTCTTACTGCCGAGGTCAACAAAGTCCTGGGTGTAACGCTGGGTAATACTCACGTTAGCTCCATCGAACAACTGGACCTGCTTATCCGCGATACCGTAACCACCATGTTAGGGGCCAATGACGGCAGCACGCTTACCACGGGTGCTACCGCCACAGTAGCGATGAAGCGAGGTGATCAGAAGATCGCTTGGCAAATCATACTCGAAGCACATGGCCTTACCGCTGAAATCATAATCGACTAAGTACAAGGAGTAGATCATGGAACATACACAAGCTGCTTTGGATATGCTGGAAGATAGTCTTGACGACGATTACTGGACCGGTCAGGAGTTGGATCCAGAGATCAACGTCGTTCAGTTGGAAATGGTCTTGCGTCAATATGGCTTCCCTGGCTTGGTGGATCTGTCCAAGGTCCGCTATGC
>RCUP01000405.1_pt1 | contig 34089 bp, 26 predicted proteins | sample 2166341 | NCBI WGS metagenome assembly RCUP01 (sample SAMN09932325, study PRJNA488358) | compost metagenome | isolation source: compost soil in succinonitrile-enriched | place: Germany: Experimental Botanical Garden | reverse complement strand
GACGCCGCCGCCGAACGCGTGGCCGCCACCGCCCGGGGCCTGTTTTCGCCCGCCAGAATCGTCGAGGCCGTGCGCGCCGCCATCGAACAGCTCTTTGAAGAAGGACTGCGCACCGAACGGGCGCTATTCCTGCAGTGCATCGACAGCCCGCAGCGGGCCGCGCTGGTGCACGCCTTCTTCGCCGAACGCGACACCGCCAAGATCCCGGAACTGAAAGAGGCGCGCGCCCGGCGGCTCGAACGCGTGGGCATCGTCGGCGGCGGCACCATGGGCGCGGGCATCGCCGTGGCGGTGCTGGATGCGGGCCTGCCCGTGGTGATGGTGGAGCAGGACGACGCCGCGCTGGCGCGCGGCCGCGCACGCGTCGAACAGGTGTATGACCTGCTGGTCAAGAAAGGCAGGATCGACGCCGGCGAGCGCGCCGCCCGCCTGGCACGTTTCAGCGGCGCCACCCGTTACGACGCGCTGGGCGATGCCGACCTGATCATCGAAGCCGTCTTCGAAGACATGGCCGTCAAGCAGACCGTCTTCACGCAGCTCGACCGCGTCGCCAAGCCGGGCGCGGTGCTGGCCACCAACACCTCTTACCTGGACGTGGACCGCATCGCCGCCGCGACGCGCGGACCGGCCGACGTGCTGGGGCTGCACTTCTTCTCGCCCGCCAACATCATGAAGCTGCTGGAAGTGGTGGTGGGCAAGGACACCGCGCCGGACACGGTGGCCACGGGCTTCGAACTGGCCAAGCGGCTGCGCAAGATTCCCGTGCGCGCGGGCGTGTGCGACGGATTCATCGGCAACCGCATCCTGGCCGTGCACCGGCAGGCCGCCGACATGATGATGGAAGACGGCGCATCGCCCTACGACATCGACGCCGCCGTGCGCGCGTTCGGCTATCCCATGGGCCCTTACCAGATGGCCGACCTGGCCGGCGGCGACATCGGCTGGGCCACGCGCAAGCGCCGCGCCGCCACCCGCGACCCCGCGCTGCGCTATGTGCAGATTCCCGACCGCCTGTGCGAACGCGGCTGGTTCGGCCAGAAGACCGGGCGCGGCTTCTACCTGTATCCCGACGGCGCGCGCCAGGGCACGCCGGATCCGGAAGTGCTGGCCATCATCGACGAGGAACGCCGCCGCGCCGGCGTCACGCCCCGCCCCTACACGCAGGACGACATCCTGCGCCGCTACCTGGCCGCCATGATCAACGAGGCGGCCAACGTGCTGCACCAGGGCATAGCGCTGCGTCCGTCCGACGTGGACGTGGTGTTCCTGTCCGGCTACGGCTTTCCGCGCTACCGAGGCGGCCCGATGCACTACGCCGACAGCGTGGGCCTGGACCGCGTGCTGGCCGACATCCGCGGCTTTGCCGAGGAAGACCCCGCCTTCTGGAAACCGTCGCCGCTGCTCGTGCAATTGGCGGAGTCCGGACGCAATTTCGCCCGCCTGAACCAGGCCGCCTGAACCGCTTGCATTCAACAGGAATAGACCATGCGTGAAGCCGTCATCGTCTCCACCGCCCGCACCCCCATCACCAAGGCGGGCCGCGGCGAATTCAACCGGATCGCCGGGCCCACGCTGGCCGCGCACGCCGTGCGCGCCGCCGTCGAACGCGCCGGCATCGACCCCGCGCTGATCGAAGACGCCTTCATCGGCTGCGGCTATCCGGAAGGCGCCACCGGCCGCAACATCGGCCGCCAGGCGGTGATCCGCGCCGGGCTGCCCGTCAGCGTGGGCGGGGCCACCGTCAACCGCTATTGCGCGTCCGGCCTGCAGGCCATCGCATCGGCCGCCGGCCGTATCGTGATGGACGGCGTCCCGGCCGCCATCGCGGGCGGCGTCGAACTGGTATCGCAGATCCGCACGCGCGACGACGGCGTCAGCGGCATGGACCCGTGGATCGTGGCGAACAAGCCCGAACTCTACCTGCCCATGATCGAAACCGCCGACATCGTTGCTGCCCGGTACGGCATCAGCCGGGAAGCGCAGGACCGCTTTGCCGCGCAGAGCCAGGCGCGCACGGAAGCCGCGCAGGCCGCCGGCCGCTACCGCGAAGAGATCGTCCCGGTCACCACCGTCATGGCCGTCACGGACCGCGCGACCGGCGCGGTCTCCGAACGCGAAGTCACGATAGACCACGACACCTGCAACCGCCCCGGCACCACCTACGAGGCGCTGGCGGGCTTGGCGCCGGTGCGCGGCGAGGGCCAGTTCGTCACGGCCGGCAACGCATCGCAGCTATCGGACGGCGCCGCCGCCTGCGTGCTGATGGAAGCATCCGACGCCCAGCGCGCCGGTATCCGTCCGCTGGGCGCGTTCCGCGGCCTGGCGATCGCCGGCTGCGAACCCGACGAAATGGGCATTGGCCCGGTCTACGCCGTGCCCAGATTGCTGGCACGCCACGGCCTGAAGGTAGCAGACATCGACCTCTGGGAACTGAACGAAGCGTTTGCCTCGCAAGCCCTGTACTGCCAGGAAAAGCTTGGCATCCCGATGGACCGGCTGAACGTGGATGGCGGCTCCATCGCATTGGGACACCCGTTTGGCGTCACCGGCGCGCGCCTGGCCGGCCATGTCCTGATCGAAGGCCGGCGCCGAGGCGCCCGCTACGCCGTCGTCACAATGTGCATCGGCGGCGGCATGGGCGCGGCCGGCCTGTTTGAAATTTATTGAGGATCCCCATGGACCTGGAATTCACCCCCGAAGAAAACGCCTTCCGCGATGAGGTGCGCGCGTTTCTCGACGCCCGGCTGCCGCGCCGCCTGTCCGACAAGGTCAGCGAAGGCAAGCTGCTGACCCGCGCCGACATGGACGAATGGCACGCCATCCTGAACCAGCAGGGCTGGCTGGCCAGCCACTGGCCGGAAGAATACGGCGGCACCGGCTGGAGCGCCACGCAGAAATTCATCTTTGAAAACGAATGCGCGCTGGCCGCCGCGCCGCGCATCGTGCCCTTCGGCCTGAGCATGCTGGGTCCGGTGCTGATCAAGTACGGCACCGACGCGCAGCGGCGCCATTGGCTGCCGCGCATCCTGGACGGCTCGGACTGGTGGTGCCAGGGCTATTCCGAACCGGGCGCCGGGTCGGACCTGGCCTCGGTCAAGACCACCGCGGTGCGCGACGGCGACAGCTACGTCGTCAACGGCCAGAAGACCTGGACCACGCTGGGCCAGTACGCCAACATGATCTTCTGCCTGGTGCGCACCTCGCAGGAAGGCCGCCGCCAGGAAGGCATCAGCTTCCTCTTGATCGACATGAACAGCCCCGGCGTGGAAGTGCGCCCCATCATCACGCTGGACGGCGAACACGAGGTCAATGAAGTGTTCTTCTCGGACGTGCGCGTCCCGGTGGCAAACCTGGTCGGCGAAGAGAACCGCGGCTGGACCTGCGCCAAATACCTGCTGACCTACGAACGCACCAACATCGCCGGCGTGGGCCAGTCGACGGCCGCCCTGGAACGTCTGAAGACGGTGGCCGCCCGCCAGAAGAAGCACGGCCGTCCGCTGGCCGAAGACCCCGACTTCGCCGCCCGGCTGGCGCGCGTGGAGATCGAGCTGGCCAACATGCGCACCACCAACCTGCGCGTGGTGGCGGCCGTGGCGGGCGGCGGCGCGCCCGGCGCGGAAAGCTCCATGCTGAAGATCCGCGGCACGCAGATCCGGCAAGAGATCAGCGCGCTGAACCGCCGCGCCATGGGCCCCTACGCCCGGCCCTTCGTGCCCGAAGCGCTGCACGACGGCCATGACGCGCCGCCCATCGGCCCCGACGGCGCCGCCAGCGCCGCCGCGCAGTACTTCAACAACCGCAAGCTGTCGATCTTCGGCGGCTCCAATGAAATCCAGAAGAACATCATCTCGAAGATGATCCTGGGACTGTAAGGGCCGGCCATGAATTTCGAACACACCGAAGACCGGCGCATGCTCTCCGACATGCTGCGCCGCTTTGTCGCCGAACAGTACGACTTCACCACCCGCATGCGCCACGCCCAGTCGCCGCAAGGCTACAGCGTGGACCTCTGGCGCCGCTACGCCGAACTGGGCGCCATCGGCGCGCTGTTCGCGGAGGCCGACGGCGGCCTGGGCGGCGCGGGCTTCGATATCTCCGTCGTCTTCGAAGCACTGGGCCGCGGCCTGGTGGTCGAACCCTTCCTGGACGCCCTGATGGCCGGCACCGCGATCGCCGCGGCCGGCACGCCGGCCCAGCGCGAAGCGCTGGACGGGCTGATCGCGGGCAGCATCACCGCCGCCCTCGCCCAGGCCGAACCCGACTCAGGCTACGAACTGAACGTGGTACGCACGCGCGCCGAACGCAATGCCGGCGGCTGGGTGCTAGATGGCGCCAAGGCCGTCGTGAACGCGGGCGAGCACGCGGACCTGTTCCTGGTGTCCGCGCGCACCGCTGGCGCGGACGACGACGAAGCCGGCATCAGCCTGTTCCTGGTCAGCGCCGGCACATTCGGTCTGAGCGCGCGCGGCTACGGCCTGATCGACGGCGGCCGCGCGGCGGAACTGGTCTTCGACCAGGTGCAACTGGGTCCGGACGCCCTGCTGGGCGCGGCAGGCCAAGGCTACGCGCTGCTGGAGCGCGCCACCGGCCGCGGCCTTCTTGCGCTGTGCTCGGAAGCCGTGGGCGCCATGGATTGCGCGCGCGACGCCACCCTGGAATACCTGCGCACCCGCCGCCAGTTCGGCGCGCCCATCGGCAGCTTCCAGGCGCTGCAGCATCGCATGGCCGATGTGCTGCTGGAGATCGAGCAGGCACGCTCGGCCGTCATCAACGCGGCCGCCGCCCTGGACCACCCCGACCGCGCCACGCGCGAACGCGCGCTGTCCGCCGCCAAGTACACCATCGGCCGCATCGGCACCCTGGTCGCCGAAGAGAGCATCCAGCTCCATGGCGGCATCGGCATGACCTGGGAACTGCCGCTGGCCCACTACGCCAAGCGCCTGGTCATGATCGACCACCAATTGGGCGACGAAGACCACCACCTGCGGCGCTACATCGCGCTGGGGCAGGCCTGAACGGAGGAATGCGGACATGACCCCGCCCTACGCCGTCCCGACCCTGTCGCGCCCCTTCGCGGCGCCCTTTCCGGTGCGCAACGCGGCCGACGTGCAGCGCCTGCAGGCCCGCCCGCTGGCCGAGACGCTGACGGTCCAAAGCACCTACGAAATCTTCCGCAACTCCGCGGCCGCCTTCGGCGGCAAGACCGCGCTGACCTTTCTGCGCAGCGCCGATCCCGCCGACGAGGCGGTGCGCTGGAGCTACCAGGAACTGCTGGCCGGCATCCACCAGACGGCCAATCTGTTGCACGGGCTGGGCATCCGCGCCGGCGACGCGGTGGCCGTGCTGCTGCCCGGCTGCCTGGAATACCACCTGGCGCTGTGGGGCGGCGAGGCGGCCGGCATCGTCCAGCCGCTCAATCCCCTGCTGACCGAAGACAAGCTGGCCTCGCTGATGACGACGGCGCGCGCCAAGGTGCTGATCGCGTATGGCTCCGACGTGGAGTGCGGCTCCTGGTCCAAGGCCTTGCGCCTGCTGGAACGCGTGCCCACCCTGCGCACCCTGCTGCGCGTGGCGCCCCTGGACGAGCCCCTTGCCGCCCGTCCCGCGCTGCCCGCCTGCGCGCAGGACTTCAACGCCGGCCGGGCCGCCCAGCCCGCTGACCGGCTGCTCAGCGAACGCGTCATCCGTCCGGACGACGTGGCGGCGTATTTTCATACCGGCGGCACGACCGGCGCGCCCAAGCTTGCCGTCCATACGCACGCCAACCAGGTGTTCTCGGCCTGGGCCGCGGTGCAGTTGCAGAACGCCGGCCCCGGGGACGTGGTCATCAACGGCTACCCCCTGTTCCACGTGGCGGGCGTGCTGCCGGCCTCGCTGGCGGCCCTGTCCGCCGGCGTGGAAACCGTCATCCCCACCACGCTGTTGCTGCGCAACCGCGACGTGCTGCGCAACTACTGGCGCCTGGTCGAAAAGCACCGCGCCACCTCGCTGCAAGGCGTGCCCACCATCCTGGCCGCGCTGGCCGACATTCCGCTGGCGGGGGCCGACATCTCGTCGCTGCGCTATTGCCGCACCGGCGCGGCGCCGCTGCCCGCCGAACTGGCGGCGCGCTTCAAGCGCCTGTTCGGCCTGCACGTCAGCGAAAGCCTGGGCATGACCGAAATGGCCGGCATCTCGTCGATCTCGCCGCCCGGCTGCGAGTTCCCCGTGAACTGCGTGGGCTTTCCGCTGCCCTACGTGCAGGTGCGCATCGTCGGCCTGGACATGCCCGCCGGCCAGCCTCCGCGCGAACTCCCCACCGGCACGCCGGGCATGGTGCTGTTCAAGGCGCCCAACGTCATCCCCGGATTCCTGGACCCCGAGGACACCGCGCGCGCCTTCACCGGCGACGGCTGGCTGATCAGCGGCGACGTCGGATTCCTGGACGGCGAAGGCCGCCTGCACCTGCAGGGCCGCGCCAAGGATCTGATCATCCGCGGCGGCCACAACATCGATCCCAAGACCATCGAGGACGCGCTCGCCACGCATCCGGCGGTGCAGCTCTGCGCCGCCGTCGGCGCGCCGGACGCCTACGCCGGAGAGCTGCCCATCGCCTTCGTCACGCTGGCGGACGGCGCCCAGGCCTCGGAGGCCGAGCTCATCGCCTACGCCGCCGAGCACGTGGACGAAGGCCCCGCCCGGCCCAAGCGGGTCATCGTCCTGGACGCCATGCCGATGACCAACGTAGGCAAGATCTACAAACCCGATTTGCGCCGCCTGGCGACCGCCGTGTCGGTCCAGGCCGTGGTGGCGCGCACCCTGCACGAGGCTGGCCTCGCGGAAGACGATGCCGTCTTCCGCGTGCTGGCCGATGCGCAACCGGATGTCGCCGTAGAAGCCGGCGCCGGTGCGCCCGCGCCGCTGAAAGCCCTGCTGCGCGAAGCGCTGTCCCGGCTGCCCGTCAAGGTCGTCCTGCACGACCGGCCCGCAGCCCAATAACTACATACCTGGAGACAACCCTATGGCCCGACTGCCCCTGCGCCGCGCTTGCCTGAGCGCCCTACTGCTTACCCTGGCAAGCGCCGCGCTGCCCTTGCCCGCCAGCGCGCAAGACACCTTCCCCTCTAAGCCCATCACCCTGATCGTGCCCTTCCCGGCCGGCGGCTCCACCGACCGCCACCTGCGCATCGTGGCGCAGGACGCCGCCAAACACCTGGGCCAACCCGTCATCGTGGAAAACCGCCCGGGCGCCGGCGGCACGCTGGGCACGGCCACCATGGCCAAGACGGCCAAGCCCGACGGCTACACCATCAGCCTGTACACCCTGGCGATGCTGCGCATGCCCTACATGCAGAAAAGCAGTTGGGACCCGATCAACGACTTCACCTTCATCCTGGGCCTGTCCGGCTACACCTTCGGCTTCACGGTGCGCTCGGACTCGCCGTACAAGACCTTCAACGAATACATCGAGGCCGCGCGCAAGGCGCCCGGCAAGATCGACTACGGCTCCACCGGCATCGGCTCGTCGCCGCACCTGCTGATCGAGGAAATCGCCATCAACGCCAAGGTCAAACTGAACCACGTTCCGTTCAAGGGCAACGCCGACATGCAGCAGGCGCTGTTGGGCGGGCACGTCATGGCGCAGAGCGACGCCACCGGCTGGGACCAGTTCGTGGACTCCGGAAAAATGCGCCTGCTGGTCACCTTCGGCGAAAAACGCACCACCCGCTGGCCCGACGTGCCCACCGCGCAAGAGCTGGGCTACAAGGTCGTATCCACCTCCCCCTACGGCCTGGCCGGCCCCAAGGGCATGGACCCGGCGGTGGTGAAGATCCTGCACGATGCCTTCAAGCAGGCGCTGTTCGACCAGGCCAGCATGGACGTCATGAAGCAGCTCAACCAGTCGCCCGCCTATCGCAATAGCGAGGACTACAAGGCCTGGGCCCAGGCCACTTACGTGAAGGAAAAGGAACTGATCGAATACCTGGGGCTGATGGCGAAGTAGCCGGGGCGCAGGCGCGCAAACACGCCGGGAAGGCTCGGGCAGGCATACAAGCAAATTTTGTATGCAAAAAATGTCTGCCTTCCCCGTCCCGCTTTTGATAGACTGGCTGCCCAATGGTTTTCCCTCCCGGCAGCCTCTGCCGCGCCCCATGACTCAGGAAGTTCAGACTGACCCCAGCGCCGACGACATTGCCAAGGAAGTGGCCGCCGCCATCGTGGCGCACAAGCTCCCGCCCGGCACCCGTCTGCGCGAAGAGGCCCTGGCGAAGGTCTACAAGGTCAGCCGCACCAAGATCCGCGCAGCCTTGCTGATGCTGTCCAAGGACAAGCTGATCAACATCGTGCCCGACAAGGGCGCCTTCGTGAGCAAGCCCGATGCGAACGAGGCCCGCGAGGTCTACGCGGTGCGCCGCATCCTGGAAGCCGCACTGGCCCGCGAGTTCGTCGCGCACGCCAAGGCCGCGGATTTCCGCCGTATCGACGCCCACCTGGCCGAAGAGCGCAAAGCGCTGGACAGCGGCGACGTGCAGACGCGCAACCGCCTGCTGAGCCATTTCCACATCCTGCTGGCGGAAACCGTGGGCAATTCCGTGCTGACGGGCATGCTGCGCGAACTGTCCGCGCGCAGCGCCGTCATCACCGTGCTGTATCAAAGCTCGCACGACGCCAGTTGCTCGTCGCAGGAGCACCACGCTTTCATCGAAGCCGCCCGCACCGGCGACACCGAACGCGCCTGCGCCCTGATGGACGAGCATCTGCAGCACGTCCAGACCGCGCTGAACTTCTCCGGCGGCCATCAGGCCGGCAATGACCTGGTCACCGCGCTGCTGAGCTGAAAGCTAGCCCGGCCGCAACAACTGCTCCATCCGCTGCTGCAGCCAGCGTTCGGTCTCGCCCAGCGTGGCCCCTTGCAGCCACAGCGTGCGCACGGACAGCATCGGCAGCGCCAGGCCTTCGCAGGGCACCGGCGTCAGCGTGGTGCGAAAACTCTCGTATTCAGCGATGTTCAACGGCAGGATCGCCCACCCCAGCCCGTCCGCCACCATGCCGGCGATGCTGTAGAAGCTGTCAGTGCGCCACACCGTGGGGCTCAGCACCATGTCCTCCACTTCTTCCATCTGCATGACCAGTTGGCGGTGCCGGGCCAGATCCCTGCGCGTCACCCGGGGTTGCGCGGCCAGCGGATGCCCGGCCGCCACGAAAATACCCTGCGCCACATTGCCCAGGTAGCGATGCGCGAAGTCGCTGCCCGGGTCGCCGCGGTCAAAGTGGAAGGCAATGCTTGCGCGCCCCTGCCGCACGTAGTCGGCCACCTCGGTCGCGGTGCCATTGAGCTGCGTCAGTTCCAGCGCCGGAAACCGCTGGGCCAATTCCACGACCAGCGCACCCAGCACCAGATACGGCAACGCCTCGTCCAGCGCGATGGACAGCCGCGCGTCCTGCCCACCCGCGAATGACAGCGCGCGCTGGGCCAGGCCACCCGCCTGCCGCAGCAGTTCCTGGGCCTCCAGCCGCATCACTTCGCCCGCGGGCGTCAAAACCGCATTGCGGCGCGAGCGGTCGAACAGTTCCACGCCCAAGTCCGCCTCAAGCAGCCCCACGGCCGTGCTGACCGCGGACTGCGCGCGGCCGATCCGCCGCGCCGCCGCCGAAAACGAGCCCGATTCCGCCGCCGCCACGAATATCCGGAGCTGGTCCAAGGTCCACTGCATGACATCCCCAATCTATCTGTTTTATAGATGGATTCTAACTTTTTATGGCAAATACTTAGATGGACAATGCGGACCCGTGGACCCGCGCGCCGGGTCCGGCATCGCTAGGAGTAGAACCATGCAGCGAACTCATACGAACGCTGTCGCCACGGCCGCCCCCGGCCGCTGGCTCGTGCTGGCCATCGTGTCCAGCGCCTTGTTGCTGATCGTGGTGGACATGACGGTGCTGTACACGGCCCTGCCCCGGCTCACGCACGAACTGGGCGTCACGGCGTCCGCCAAGCTGTGGATCGTGAACGTCTATGCGCTGGTCGTGTCCGGCCTGCTGCTGGGCATGGGCACGCTGGGCGACCGGCTGGGCCACAAGCGCCTTTTCATGATGGGACTGGCCGTGTTCGGCGTGGCCTCGCTTGCCGCCGCCTACTCGCCCGGCGCCGCCGTCCTGATCACGGCCCGCGCGCTGCTGGCCATCGGCGCGGCCATGATGATGCCCGCCACCCTGTCCATCTTGCGGCTCACCTTCGCCGACGAACGCGAGCGCGCCGTGGCCATCGGCGTCTGGGCCTCGGTGGCCTCGGGCGGCGCAGCGCTGGGGCCGGTGGTGGGCGGCATATTGCTGGAGCACTTCTGGTGGGGCTCGGTGTTCCTCATCAACGTGCCCATTGTCCTTGTGGCGCTGCCGCTGGCATGGCGCTTCATCCCGCCCAGCCAGCCGGACGCATCGCGTCCCTGGGACCTGCCCGGGTCGCTGCAGGTCATGGCGGGGCTGATCCTGTGCGCCTACGCGCTCAAGGAACTGGGCCGTGCAACCCCGTCCTGGCTGCACGCGGGCCTGGCCTGCGTGGCGGGAGCCGCCATGCTGGCCATCTTTGTGCGCCGCCAGCGGCGCCGGCCCTATCCGCTTATCGACTTTGCCATCTTCCGCACCGCCGCCTTCAGCTCGGCCGTCGCGGCAGCGCTCTTCGCCGCCGCCGCGCTGCTGGGCATGGAACTGGTATTCAGCCAGCGGCTGCAACTGGTGCTGGGCATGTCGCCCATCCAGGCCGCGCTCTTCATTCTGCCGCTGCCCCTGGCCGCCTTCGTGGCCGGCCCGCTGGCCGGCCTGCTGCTGGGCCGCGTCGGCAGCAGGCGCCTGCTGTTCCTGGCACTGCTGGTGTCGGGCGCGGGCATGGGTGGCTATCTGCTGACCTACGACGGCGCCGTCCTGCCGCAGCTGGTCAGCCTGAGCGTGCTGGGCCTGGGCATCGGCGCCACCATGACGGCCGCCTCCAGCACCATCATGCAGAGCGCCACGCCGGAACGCGCCGGCATGGCCGCCTCCATCGAGGAAGTGTCGTACGAGTTGGGCGGCGCGCTGGGCGTGACCCTGATGGGATCGATCCTGTCGGGCGTCTACGCACAGTCGCTGGCCGTGCCGGCTGGCGTGGCCCAGACGGCCGCCGCCCGCGACAGCCTGGACGAGGCGCTGATCGTTGCCGAAAGCCTGCCGGCGGAACTTGCCGCCACGCTGACGCGCCTGGCCAGGACGGCATTCGAAACCGGCTATGCCGCGGTGATCGCCACCGCGACGATCATGCTGCTGGCCACGGCCGCCTTCGTGCTGTTGAACCGCGCGCGCCGCCCCACGCCAGCGGGTTGAGCGCGGGCGCGGCGCGAACGGCGCACTGCCAGGCGGTCAAGGCCCCGGCTCAGCCGTTGCGAAACGCGTGGTCCATGTCAGCGATCAGGTCTTCCTCGTGCTCCAGGCCGATGGAGATCCGGATCAACCCTTCCGACACACCCGCGGCGTCGCGCTCGGCCGCCGGCACGCCCGAATGCGTGGTCGACGCGGGATGGCAGACCAGCGTCTCCGTCCCGCCCAGGCTGACCGCCGACCTGAACAGATGCAGGGCATTGATGAAGCGGAACGCGCGCTCGCGCCCGCCTTCCAGCACGAAGGCGAAGGTCGAGCCCGGACCCGTGCACTGGCGCTTGTAGACCTCCTGGTAGGCACGGTCATCGATCATCTCCGGATGGAAGATCCGCACCCTCTCGTGCGGGTTGCCCGATAGCCATTGCGCGACCTTGGTCGCCGTGCGGGCCGCCTGCTTCATGCGCAGCACCACGGTTTCCATCGAGCGCGTGATCATCCAGCAGGAATGCGGGTCCAGCTGCGAGCCGAACGCGCTGCGGATGCCGCGCACCTTCTTGATCAGCTCCTTGCCGCCGGTGACCGCGCCCGCCACCAGGTCGCTGTGGCCGCCCACATACTTCGTCAGGGAATACACGCTCAGGTCCACGCCGTGTTCCGCCGGCTTCTGGAAAATAGGGCCCAGCAGCGTGTTGTCGCACACCGAGATCGGCCGGTAGCCATGGCGCGTCTCGAACGCATTCAGCTCGTTCTTCAGGGCTTCGAAATCGAACAGCGCATTGGTGGGATTGGCGGGCGTCTCGATATAGAACAGCTTGACCGGCCCCTTGGCCGCCGCGTCTTCCAGCGCGGCGCGCATGCTCTTGGACGACAAGCCATCCTGCACCGGATGCGAGCCGACGCCCCACTCCGGAAAGATCTTGCCGATCAGCGTCTCGGTGCCCCCGTAGAGCGGCACCGACTGTACGAGTTGATCGCCCGGCCGCAAAAAGGCCATCAGCACGGCGCTGATGGCGGACATGCCGCTGGAGGTCACCGCGGCATCCTGGGATCCATCCAGCAACGACAGCCGGTCTTCCACGATCTCCAGGTTCGGATGGTTGAAGCGGCTATACACCAGCCCCGCCGTCTCCCCCTGCGGCAAGGGCTTGCGGCCCGACACCAGGTCGAAGAACGCGGCGCCGTCCTCGGCCGACCGGAAGGCGAACGTCGACGTCAGGAACACCGGCGGCTTGACGGCCCCTTCCGACAAAAAGGGGTCGTAGCCATAGGACATCATCTGCGTTTCCGCGTGCAGGGGACGGCCGAAGATGTCCTTCTTGTGATAGCTCGAGTAAGTCATGGAGTGCCTCTTTCTCTGGTGTTCCAGCCGACCGGGCAGGCGCGTCGTGCATCCGGTGACGATAGCGCCGAGCGCCGCGTTATGCATTGCGGTATGTGACCTGCGCGCGCCGGATCGTGAGCAATCCGTGCTCCCGGACCACCCGGATCCGGCCAAGTCCCAAGCCAGTTTTGTTTTTTTTATGTACTTTTACAGTTGAAAAATACGGGTAACCACTAGCTTTTCCCAAGACAATCTGGGCCCTATAAACACGTATTGTTTTTTTTATGTGTTTTTAAATATGAAGATCGCGTTGATTGGATGTGGCGAAGTCGGGCACTGCTACGCCCGCGCCTGGACGGCGGCCGGACATACGTTCGTGGGGATCTGCGACTTGCGGCAAGACAGCGAGATGAGCGCACGCGCCCAAACCGCTGGCGCCAGCCTGCACGCCGAGCCCGGGCCGTGGCTGTCGGAGGCGGACGTCGTCGTGTCGGCGGTGTATGGCTACAACGCGGCGCAAGTCGCGCGGCAAAGTTTTCCCCACATGCGTTCGGGCGCCGTCTACGCGGACTTCACCACTGCCGGCGCCCCGGACATGCAGGCCGCGGCGACCGCTGCCGCCGCCTGGCCGATCGAATTCATGGACGTGGCCATCATGGGCGCCATTGCCCTGCTGGCGGAGAAGACGCCGCTCCTCTGTGCGGGTCACGGGGCGCAGGCAGTGACCGCGCTGGCTGAAAGCGCGGGCGCGCCCGTGCGCATCATCGACGGCACCCCGGGTGACGCCGTGCGCCTGAAGCTTCTGCGCAGCGTGATGACCAAGGGCATGGAGAGCCTGGCCGTCGAATGCATGGTGGCGGCCGAGCGCATGGGCCTGCGCGCGTCCCTTTACGAAGTGCTGGCCGATATCGACCGCACGCCGCTCACGGCCTTCATGGATTCCTTCGTCCGCTCGCATGTCCTGCACGCGCCGCGCCGGCTGGCCGAAGTGCGCGAAGCCCGTGACCAATTGCACGAAGCCGGCCTGGAGCCGCTGGTGCTGAACGGCGTCGAACAGCTCTTTGAGCGAACCACGCGAGGCATCGAGGCCGCGCGCGCGAACGGCCAGGCCGAGGTGCCGGATTCCGTGGAAGCCCGCCTTGCCTGGCTGACCACGCTGGCCCGCCAGGCCTGATAGACCCGACAACCCCCGACAACCCCCGACAGCGCCAACTGCGCCATAGAGCGCAGTCCCAATCCGAAATAGAAAATGAGAGGAAGACAATGAAACTGTACAAAAAACTGCTGGCCGTCTCGCTGGTGCTGGGTTGCGCCGCCGCGCAAGCCGCCGACCTGGGCAAGGCCCCCATCACGCTGATTTCGCCCTTTCCCCCGGGTGGCGGCACCGATACCCTGACGCGCATGATCGGATCGGCGATCAGCCAGGAAGCCGGCTGGAACATCGTCGTGGAGAACAAACCTGGCGCGGGCGGCAACCTGGCGCTGGACGCGACGGCGCGCGCGAACCCTGATGGCCACACGCTCGTCATGGCGCAGACCGACAACATCGTCCTGAACCCCTGGCTCTACAGCAAGCTCAGCTACGACACGTTCAAGGACTTCAAGCCGGTGGGGCCGGTGGCGTCCTCGCCCAGCGTCTTCGTGGTTCTGCCGGATTCGCCCTTCAAGACCGTGGGCGACGTGGTGAAGGCCGCACAAGCGCGGCCCAACCAGGTCTCGCTCGGCATCCCCGGCATCGGCGGCACCGGCGACCTGACCGGCTACTTGTGGCGCAAGGCGGCAAACATGGAGCTGATGCACGTGCCCTACCGCGGCTGGAGCCAGGCATTCCCCGACCTGGCCAGCGGGCGCATCGATATGTATGTGGGATCCGTGGCGTCGCTGCTGCCGCAAATCCGCGGCGGCAAGGTCCGCGCGCTCGCCGTCGTCGCCAATGAGCGTTCGCCTGCCTTGCCCGACGTTCCGACCTTCCCCGAAAGCGGCTTCAAGACCATCAACCAGTCGATCTGGTGGGGCTTGATGGCGCCGGGAAAAACGCCTGACGACGTCATTGCCACCCTGAATGACACGCTGCGCAAGGTGCAATCGAACCCGGAATTGATCAAGAAGCTGGAAGACGCCGGTTATAGCGTCATGAAGGGCTCGCCGCAGGACCTGGCGCGGCAACATCGCGCGGACCACGACGCCTTCGGCAAGGTCGTGCAGGAAGCCGGCATTCCCAAACAGTAATCAGAACCGCATATCCCCAGCGATCAGGAGCAATGATGATAGGCTTTGAAATCCACCCCCGCCAGCGTGCCGTAAGCAAGGAACTGGTCGATAAGTTCAGCCGCGTTCCGGTTGCCAACGTCAGCGACTGCATGTCGCGCATGACGGCGGGCGGCGCCCGGTTGCGCCCCATGCATGACGGCCATCCGCTGGCCGGCCCCGCGCTCACGGTGCGCACGCGGCCGGGTGACAACCTGCTGGTGCACAAGGCCCTGGATCTGGCGCAACCCGGCGATGTCATCGTGGTCGACGCCGGCGGCGACCTGACCAATGCCATCATCGGCGAGATCATGACCAGCTACGCGCAATCGCGCGGCATCGCGGGCATCATCATCAATGGCGCCATCCGCGACTGCGGCACGATCCGCCGCGGTGCGTTTCCCGTGTACGCCGCCGGCGTCACCCACCGCGGGCCGTACAAGGACGGGCCGGGCGAGATCAATTGCGTCGTCTCGCTCGACGGCATGACCATCGCCCCGGGCGACCTGATCATCGGCGACGACGACGGACTGCTGGCGGTGCCGTACGCACAGGCGGAGGCCATCTACCAGGCCGCGTCGGCCAAGCACGAACTCGAGACCAAAATGCTGGCCGATATCGCTGCCGGAACGCTGGACACTTCCTGGATCGATGCCCGGCTTGGCGCCCTGGGATGTTCGGGACTCTAGCGTTACGCCTTGCGCCAGACCATGCGGCGGTTCGCCCTCTTGCTCTCGCTCGTCAAGCGCCTGGGCCAGACCAGCGGGGCGCCCCATGCCGCCGGCCGCCGTTGGTATAGTCGAGTGTTCAGAACCAGGAATGGCAAGCCTTCATGTCGAGCGCCAGTGATTTTGTATACGGAGAATTGCGTCGCCGCTTGATGGCAGGATCCTTCCTGCCGGGCGAACCCCTGCGCGAAGAACACATTGCAAGCCAGCTCTCCGTCAGCCGCACGCCCGTACGCAACGCCATCGAACGCCTGATCGCGGACGGCCTGGTGTCGCGCGAAGGCCGGCGCGGCGCCGTGGTGCTTGGCTGGCAAGACCGCGACATCGACGAGGCCTTCGAGCTGCGCATGCTGCTCGAGCCCTACTCCGCCCAGGCGGCCGCCGAGCGCGCCACCCCGGAACAGATACTGGAGTTGGAGCGCATCAACCAATGCATGCTCGACGCGGTCAATTCCGACGCCCCTGATCACATCGCCCAGGTGCAGCACTTCAACAACCTGTTCCACCACACCCTGCTGGAGGCCGCGCAGTCGGCCAGGGTGCGTTCGATGGTCGAGAACCTGCTGGACATGCCCATCATCATCGGCTCGTTCTACTTCTACGGCCGTGATGACATGCTGCGCAGCGTGGAGCACCACCGCCAGATCATCGCCGCGCTGCGCGCCCGCGATCCCGAATGCGCGCAGATCGCCATGCGCTTCCACCTGGCCGCCACCCATCTCCTGTTCCGGACGCACCGGAAGGACAAGAAGACGGGCGGCTGAGCGGCGCATTTCCCACCGGCGTGACCGTAATCACCACTTGCGATGCCGCTGGCATACCCTTCGGCGTGACCGCCAATTGGAATGCGCGACGCGGTCACGACGCCTTGCGAAGGCGCTGGCCGCGTCTCAAAGCTGGCCCGGCACGACGCGATTGCGTCCCTGGCGCTTGGCCTCGTAGAGGCTCCTGTCGGCGACCTGGATCAGATCGGTGCAGGGCTGGTCGGCATGAGGCACCGCCGTGGCCGTGCCCACGCTGACCGTCAGCCAGGCACCGGCGCCCGCGGCCCGGTGCTGAATCTGCATGGCTTCGACGGCGCGGCGCAGTTTCTCGGCGGCCAGACGGGCGCTGCCCGCGGGCGTGCCGGGCAGCACCAGCGCGAACTCTTCGCCGCCGAAGCGCGCCGCCAGGTCGGTGGACCGGTCGCAGCTCGAAAAGATGGTGTGGGCCACGCGCTTGAGGGCTTCGTCGCCCGCGATATGGCCATAGGTGTCGTTGTAGGACTTGAAGTGGTCCACGTCGATCATCAGCATGCTGATCTCGCGGCTGTCGCGGCGCGCGCGCTGCCATTCGGCGTTCAGGTACTCGTCGAAATACCGCCGGTTGCCCAGCCCCGTCAGGCCGTCCGAATTGGTCAGCCGGCGCAGCTCCATATTGCTTTCCAGCAATTGCTGCTGGCTTTGGCGCAGGGCCTGATAGGCCTCGTCGCGCTGCACCAGCGCCATATAGGAGCGCGAATGGTAGCGGATGCGCGCCACCAGTTCGATGGAGTCCGGCAGCTTCACCAGGTAATCGTTGGCGCCCGACGAGAAGGCGGCGCCCTTGATCGCCGGGTCCTCCTTGGTGGACAGCACGATGATGGGGATGTCGCGCGTGACCGGGTGATTGCGGTATTCCCGCACCAGGCTCAGGCCGTCCACGCCCGGTAGCACCAGATCCTGCAGGATGACGGTGGGCCGGGTCTGTATCGCCACGTTCAAGGCGTTATGGGGATCGGAGCAATAGTGGAAATCGATGTTTGCCTCCGGCACGAGCGCGCGCCGGATGGCTTCGCCGACCAAGACCTGATCATCGACGAGCAACACCATCGCCCCGTGCGAATTCAGATCCGCCGAGGCCGTGCCGTCCGTGAGAGGGAGCATAGTAAGTCCTTGATATCCGCCTGCGGCCCGCTGCTCAGGCAAACGCCTGGATCACGCGGGCGGCTATTTGTTCCAGGGGCCTGATTTCCACCGCCGCCTGCATGGCCGCGGCCGCCTTGGGCATGCCATAGACGGCGCTGGTGGCCTGATCCTGTGCGATGGTCAGGCATCCGCGTTCGCGCAGGGCCTTCAGCCCGCGCGCGCCGTCCTGGCCCATGCCGGTCAACAGCACCCCGACCGCCTCGCCGCGCCAGTGCTGCGCCACGCTGTGAAAAAAAACATCGATGGAAGGCCGGTAAAGGCTTTCCTTGGGGGTGTCCGTGTATCGCAGCGTACCATCGGCCACAAGCTGCAGATGGTCGTCGGTGCCCGCCAGCAGGATCTGCCCGGGCAAGGGCCGTTCGCCTTCGCGCACCAGCCTGACGGGCAGCGACACCTGATCGTTGAGCCAGTCGGCCATCCCGGCCGCGAACGACGCGTCCACATGCTGCACCAGCACGATGCCCGCCGGAAAGTCCACCGGAAGATCGCGCAGCAACTGAGCCAGCGTGGCCGGCCCGCCCGCCGAAGCGCCGATGACCAGCACGCGCCGCGCGCCGGACGGCGGCGCAGGCTTGGCCAGCGGGCTCAGGGCCGGACGGCTGCCGTAGCGGCCGATCAGCCAGCCGATGTTGCGGATCTTGCGCAGTAGCGGCGCCGCCGCGCTGCGCATATCCGCGCCGCCCACCACCGGCGTGTCCACGGCGTCCAACGCGCCATGGCCCATGGCGTCGAACACGCGAGGCGTATGGCGCGCCACGTCGGCGGTCACCACGACGATGGCGCAGGGCGTTTCCGCCATGATGCGGCGCGTGGCCTCGACACCATCCATGACGGGCATGATCAGATCCATCAGCACCACGTCGGGGCGGTCGCGCGCGCATTGCTCCACGGCCTCCAGGCCGTTGGACGCCACCCACGCCACCGCCAGGCCGGGCTCCAGCGCGATCGCGCGCCGCAGCGTCTCGACCGCCATCTGCATATCGTTGACGATCCCGATTCTCACGTCCGCGCCCGTCCGATCAGATCTTCCACGGCATCGAGCAGCGCATCGTCGTGGAAGCTGCCCTTCGCCAGATAGTAGTCGGCGCCCGCATCCAGGCCGCGCCGCCGGTCTTCTTCCCGGTCCTTGTACGACACCACCATGACCGGCAGGCCTTGCAGCCTGGGATCCGCCTTGATCCGGGACACCAGCTCGATGCCATCCATGCGCGGCATGTCGACGTCGGTCACGACAAGGTCGAAGGCCTCATTGCGCAACATGTTCCAGCCATCCATGCCGTCCACCGCCACCGCCACGTCAAAGCCTCGGTTGAGCAGCAGCTTGCGCTCCAGTTCGCGGACCGTCAACGAATCGTCCACGACCAGCACGCGCTTGCGGCGCCGGGCCTGCGTGGCCCCGCCGCCGCCCTCCACCCGCGCCAGGCTTCCGCCTTCCACGAGTTTCTGCACGGACACCAGCATGTCTTCCACGTCCAGGATCAGCAGCGGCGTGCCGTCGTCCATCAGCGAACCCGCCATCACGTCCTGCACCTTGCCCAGGCGCGGATCCAACGGCTGCACGACCAGCGTGCGCTCGCCCACGTAGCGGTCCACGGCAATGCCGTAGCTGCGCTCGTGGTCGCCGACCACCACCACCGGCAGCGCCTCGGCGGCCGGCGCGGGCTCGCCGGCGCGCAGAATCTGCCGCGCCGACACCAGGCCGATCTGCCGGCCCATGAAGCGGAAATGCTGATGCCCTTCGAGCTGTTCGATGTCCTGCGCCCGCACCTGCAGCGCATGGCTGACATAGGCCAGCGGAAACGCGTAGATCTCGCCCTGCACTTCCACCAGCAGGCTGCGCACCACCGACAGGGACAAGGGCATCTCCAGCACGAAGCGCGTGCCCTCGCCTGCCTGCTGGTGGATCCGCACGGCGCCGCGAAGCTGCCGCGCCATCGTCTGCACAACGTCCAGCCCCACGCCGCGCCCCGAGATCTCGGTGACTTCGTCGCGCGTGCTGAAACCGGACAGGAACAGGAATTCAAGCAGCTCGGGCTCGGTCAGCCGCGCGGCGGTCTCGGCATTGGTGAGCTTGCGCTCCACGACCTCGACGCGCAGCCCGTCCAGCGAGATGCCGCCGCCGTCGTCGGCCAGTTCGATCAGCAGCATGCCGGCCGCATGGCGGGCCGACAGCCGGATCACGCCCTCCGGCGGCTTGCCCGCGTCGATCCGGGCCTGGGGCATTTCTATGCCGTGGTCCACGGCGTTGCGCAGCAGATGCATGAGCGGGGCATCCAGCTTTTCCAGGATGTCGCGGTCCACCTGCGTGTCCTCGCCTTCCACCTCCAGGCGCACCTGCTTGCCCAGCGAACGGCCCAGGTCCCGAACCATGCGCGCCATGCCATTCAGCGCGTCGCCGAAGGGCCGCATCCGACAGGCCAGCGCGGTGTCATAGAGGCGCCGCGCCAGGTGACTCATGCGCCAGCCGAATTCGTCGACTTCGCTCGCGCGTTCCGTCAATTCCCGCTGGCATTGGTCGACGATGCGCTGCGCATCGTCCAGTGCCTCTTGCGAACGCGCATCGAGCTGCTGCTCCGCCAGCGCTGCGCGCACGCTGTCCAGCGCGCGCGCAGCACCCGCCTGCATGCGCCGCAGGTGCAGCATCGACGCGCTGAAAGGCCCGATCCAATGCGATTCCACCAGCGTCTCGCTGGACAGGCCCAGCAATTTGTTCAGCGTGCCGGCGGTAACGCGCAGCACGCGTTCGCCTTCGCCCAGTCCACGGTCCGAACTGCGCCGCGACGGGGTGGGCGCCGCGGCCGCCGAAGCCGGCGCGGGCTCAGGCGCGACGGCCGGCGGCTCGTCCTCCAGCCGCACGATGGGCGGCAGAAAGTCCGACGGTCTGGGCGCGCGCGGCGGTGGCGCGGGCGGCGCGTCGGGCGCGCCGCTCAGGCGCGCCACCAGATCGTCGATCTCCACATCCAGCGTCACGCCGGGCGTGGCCACGCGCTGCAGCAGGTCGGCGCCCATCAGCAAGGCGTCGATATCGGCAGCCTGCAAGCGCGTGCGCCCTTCCTGGGCCGCCGCCAGGCAATCTTCCATGGCGTGCGCGATGCGCACGGCGGGATACAGGTCCACGATGCGGGCGGCGCCCTTCAGCGAATGGGCGGCTCGCATGCAGCCCTCGAGGCGCGGCGCGGACGTGGGGTCCTGTTCCAGCGCCAGCAGGCCGTCGTTCAGCACCTGCACCTGCGTGCGGGTCTCTAGCTGGAAGAGCTCCATCAGCGAAGCGTCGCGCATCTGATCCGGGTTCACGCCAGGCTCCGTTCCAAGGCTTGCATCAACAAGGTCTCGTCCAGGACCCCCACGCCACGGCCGCCGCAGCGGGCCATCCCGCGCGAATACTTGAGGCTTGCGCCCCCCACCGTCGCCGGCAGCGGTTCCAGCGCGTCGAGGTTGACGGCGTGCATGCCTTCCACTTCGTCCACCGGCAGCACCACCGCCTGCCCCGCGCCCCCGAAAATCAGCATGCGCGCCGTGGCGGGCCGCTCGCGCGCGTCCGGCGCCGCGGCGTCCAGGCCCAGCAGGCGGGACAGCGATACGCAGACCGTCAGCGTGCCGCGCACGTTCGTCACGCCCAGCACCGCCGGATCGCGGCGATGCGGCAGGCGCATGATGCCGCGCGTGCTGGCGACCTCGTCCAGCGTCCGGGTCGGCAGGCCCAGCCACTCGCGCTGCAGCCGGAACACCAGCAGCGAAGACAGATTGGCTTGCACATGCCCGGCCACGGCGTCGTCGGCGGCATCCATCCGGGGCGGCAGCCGATCCAGGATGCGCTTGGCCGCCGCCGAATACACGGGGCAGTTGCGGCAATGCACATACTCGGGCAATTGCGGACAGCGCTTGTCGCCCTGGATACCGATGCGGTTCCAGCAATCGTCCACGTCGGCCAGCGCCGCGACCGGTTCACTCACGTCGGGCCTCCTCGCGCGCCGCGCGCGCCTGCAGGCGGCGGGCGCCTTCGTGGTCGCCATCGGACGCGATCAGCGCGGCCAGGTGCAGCAGGGCCTCGCGATGGGTCGGGTCCAGGTACAGCGCCTTGCGGTAGGCGGCCTGCGCCTGCCGCGCGTTGCCCGCCGCATCCAGCAGCAGGCCTTGCAGATGGAGCGCCTCGGCGCTGGCGCCATGAAGGTCGATATGGGTCCCGCACTGCGCCATCGCGTCCTGCACCCTGCCCTGGTCCGCCAGGGCCGCGATACGGCGCAGGGACGCCTGCGCAGCCTGTCCCGGCGCCTCGCGGGCCGGCATGGCTGGCTGAGCGGCAACCGCCGCGCGCGGCAAGGGCAAGCGGGCGGCGGACGCCGCGGCGCGCCTGGGCGGCGTCCAGCCCGGCACGAGGGGCCGCGCCGCAAGCGCGGGCACGGTGGCCGCCGCCGGCGCCGGCCGGGTGCCAAACGCGAACGATCGCGCGATGGGCACCGAGGGCAGGCGGCGTCCGGTCAGGATACTGGTTTCGGCGGGGCCGACGAAGATCAGCCCGTCCTCGCGCGCGAGGCGCCGCAGCACCTGCACCGCGCGCTCCTGCGTCGCCATGTCGAAGTAGATGAGCAGATTGCGGCAGAACACGAAATCGTAGGGCGCAACGCCCGCCAGCAGGTGCGGATCGAACAGGTTGCCGGACTGGAACCGGACCCGTTCCCTGACCTGCGCGGCCAGTTGATGGCCATCGGCCGTCTCGGAAAAATGGCGGTCGCGAAACGCCAGATCGTCGCCCCGGAAGGCATTGCGGCCATACACGGCGCGCTGCGCGAATTCGACCATGCGCACGCTGATGTCCACCGCGTCCACCTGGAAGCGTTGCGGCGGCACGCCGGCGTCCAGCAGCGCCATGGCGATGGAATAAGGCTCTTCGCCGCTGGAACAGGGCACGCTCAGGATCCGCAGCACGCGGTTCTCGGCACCGGCGGCGTACAGGCGTTCCCGGGCCAGCGCCGCCATGGCGGCCTGCGATTCGGCGTACCGGAAGAACCACGTCTCCGGCACGATCACGGCCTCGATCAGTTGCTGCATTTCGTCGGACGACGCTTGAACCCGCAGCAGGTAGTCCGGCTCGTCGAGCACGCCAACCGAGTGCATGCGATGGCGGACCGCGCGTTCGACGGCGGCCTGGCCGATGGACCCGCTGTCCAGCCCCATCCTGCGCTTGAGCAAACCGCTGAATTCACCGATCAGGTTCATGGCCGCGCCTTGTCCGCCGCCGTGCCGGACGCGGCCGGAAACAGCAGCGCCCGCACGTGCCCGGGCAGCAGGTCGTCAACCCTGACGGCCTGGACCATGCCGTGCGCATCGCTCAGCACCGGCCCCAGATAGCGGGCATCGGGATTGTCCAGCGCATGCGGCCGGAACGCCGCCGGATCGTAGTGGACGGTTTCGGTCGCCTGCTCCAGGATCAGGCCCAGCAGTTGTTCGCCGGCTTGCATGCCGGCCCGGTAGCGCACCATCGCCAGCCGCGTGCTGGACACGGCGGCGGCGGCGCCCTCGCCGGCCAGCGCGCTCAGGTCGATGACCGGCACGGCCGCGCCACGGCGGTCCGTCATGCCCGCCACCCAGCCCGGGGCGCCCGGCACCTGCTTGAATGCGCGCAGTCCCAGCACCTCGACGATGTCCCCGGCATCCAACGCGTAGCGGTCGGCGCCGATGCGGAAAAGCAGGTACAGCCGGCGTCCCGCGCCCGCATTGGCCGCGGCCGGCGCGCCGCTGGCGGCAGGATCTGTCATGACGGCGGTCACACCTTGAAGCGCGAAACGCCGCTGCGCAGGTCGTTGGCCACCAGCGTCAGCTCTTCAATGGCAAGGCTGGACTGGCGCAGGGATTCCACCGTCTGCTGCGCGGCGTCGCTCAACTGCTGCAGGGCCTGATTAATCTGTTCGGCGCCGGTCGCCTGCGCCTGCATGCCTTCGTTCACCATATGCACGCGCGGCGCCAGCGTCTGCACCTGCTGGATGATCTGCGAGAGCTGGTCGCCCACCTGCTGCATGTCGGCCATGCCGCGCCGCACTTCCTCGGAAAACTTGTCCATGCCCATCACGCCGGCGGACACGGACGACTGGATCTCGCGCACCATCTGCTCGATGTCGTAGGTCGCCACCGCGGTCTGGTCCGCCAGGCGGCGGATTTCCGTGGCAACCACCACGAAGCCCCGGCCGTACTCGCCTGCCTTCTCGGCCTCGATGGCGGCGTTCAGCGACAGCAGGTTGGTCTGGTCGGCCACTTTCGTGATTGTGGTCACGACCTGTGTGATATTGCCTGCCTTCTCGTTCAGGATGGCCAGCTTGGCGTTGACCGACCCGGCCGCGCCCACCACGTTGCGCATCGTGTCTTCCATGCGCGCCAGGCCCACCTGGCCGCTGCCCGCCAGCGTGGCGGTCTGCTCGGCGGCGCCGGAGACTTCCGTCATCGTGCGCACCAGTTCGCGCGACGTCGCCGAGATCTCGCGTGACGTGGCGCCGATTTCCGTCGTGGTGGCGGCGACTTCGGACGCGGTCGCCTGCTGCTGCTTGGACGTCGCCGCGATCTCGGTCACCGAGGTGGCCACTTGCACGGCCGACCGTTGCGTCTTGCCGACCAGGGTGGTCAGCTCGTCCACCATGCCGTTGAAACCCGTTTCGATCGCGTTGAACTCATCCTGGCGCGCAAGCTTCAGGCGGCGGGTCAGATCGCCTCCGCCGGTGGATTCCAGCGTTTTCACGATATCGCGCATCGGGTTGGCGATGGCGCGCATCAAGAGGAAACCGCAGATGATGGCGGCCACGATCGCCAGCGCCAGCGACACCAGCATGCCGGTCTGGGCCGCCTGCACCGCGCGCCGGATGCTGACCGCCGCGTCGTCGGCCTGGGTTTTGTTTTCGGTGACCATCTTGGCCAGGATGTCGCGCCCCCGGTAGAACGAAGGCCGCAACTCGGACCCGATGCGCGCCTGCGCGCGGGCCGGGTCCGCCTGCATGGCGGGCGCCAGGATGTCGGCGCGGATGCGCTTGTACTGCTGCAGTTCCTTCTGGAAGTCATCGAACATCTGCCGGTCCTCCTGACGGGAGACGGTGCGGCGATAGAAGTCGATGTGCTCGTCCAGCAACTGGTCGTTCTTGGGCAGGGCCTCCAGCGCCTGGCGGCGCTCCTGGTCGCTGCCGCTATTGAATGCGTCCTGCACCACGACAAAGCCGCCAAACCATGCCGACCGGATCGACGTGCTGTAGTAGATGCCCGGCACGGCATCGTTGTTGATCATTTCGACTTCCGCCTCTACGTGCAGAAGGCGCCGGTAGTCCACCACCACCATCATCGTCATGATGGCCAGAATGACCAGGAAACTGGCCAGGATGCGCTGGCGGAGCGTCAGATTCTTCATACCGGGAGACCTTTGCACTGTATCAACTTGTCAACGCCCGACCCGGACGCCCCTCAATTCTTGCCGCGTTGGCGCAAAAACAGCCAACGGCCCTGTCCGGGATGCGGGAATTTTCGACAATTATTACAAAGGACCCGCCCCACAGCCATGACAAATACGGGAAATCCCGAAAACAAAGCCTTTTCGTCAGAAAAACGCAAAGTTCGCTTACAGGGACTTGTGATTTATCGTGACCTTCCGTAGGGCCGGGGATTCGCGGGCAATCTACGCCCACAGCGCCTGCGGCGGCCGGTCCTGCACCCAGTCGCGCACCTGTTCGTACGCATGGGCCAGCCGAAGCACGGCCAGGTCGCCGCGCGGCGGTCCGATGAGCTGCATGCCCATGGGCAGGCCCGCCGCATTGAATCCCACCGGCACGCTGATCACCGGGCAGCCCGCCAGCGTCCAGGGCGTCACGGTTTCCATCCAGCGGTGGTAGGTGTCCATCGGCCGACCGGCAATCTCCTTGGGCCAATCCAGCGCCGCGTCGAACGGAAACACCTGCGCCGACGGCACGGCCAGATAGTCCACGTCATCGAACATGCGCAGGACGGTCTGGTACCAGGCGCTGCGTTCCTCGGTGGCCTGGTAGACCTGCCGCGCGGTCATCCCGTCCAGGCCCTCGACCTCCCAGATCAGCGCCGGCTTCACCAGCTTGCGCGTTTCCGGGTTCTCGACCAGTGCCTGGAACTGCCCGCCCACCATCAGGTGGCGGTGGACCAGCCACATGCGCCACAGACGGTCGCCGGCGAACGGCACCTGGTAGTCCACGGCCCGGCAGCCCGTCGCTTCAAGGTCTTTCAGGGCCTGCACGCAGAGGTCCAGGATGCCCGCCTCCATCGGCAGGTAGCCGCCCCAGTCGCCCAGCCAGCCCACGCGCTTGCCCGACAGGTCGGCGTCCAGCGGCAGCGCGAACTGCGCGGGGTCGTCCGTCAGCGACAGGGGCGCGCGCTTGTCATACCCCGCCATCACCGACAGCATCAGCGCGACATCGCGCGGCGTGCGCCCCATGGGCCCTTCGTAGGAGAGTTGCTTCAGGAACACTTCTGGCGACGGACCGGGCGGCACCCGGCCCGCCGACGGCCGCATCCCGTAGACGTTGCAGAAGGCGGCCGGATTGCGCAGGGAGCCACCAAAATCGCTGCCATCGGCCACGGGCAGCATGCGGGCGGCCAGCGCAGCCGCCGCGCCGCCGCTGCTGCCGCCGGCCGTCTTGGTGACGTCGTAGGGATTGCCGGTGGTGCCGTAGACCTTGTTATACGTGTGCGAACCCAGGCCGAATTCCGGCACGTTGCTGCGGCCGATGAAGATCGCGCCGGCGGCGCGCATGCGCTCGACGATGATCGAATCGTGCGCCGTCACCTGATCCTTGTAGACCAGCGATCCCATCGAGGTGACCATGCCGCGCACGGCCGTCAGGTCCTTGGGCGCCTGGGGCATGCCGTGCAGCCAGCCCAGCCACTGCCCCGCGGCCAGTTGCGCGTCGCGTTCGCCGGCCTCGCGCAGCAGCTCCTCGCTGCCGCGGCGGGCGACGATGGCATTCAGGCTGGGATTGACCTGGTCGATATGCGCCAGGTAGGCCTGCATCACCTCGCGGCAGGACACGCGCCGGTTGCGGATCGCGTCCGACAGCGCGTGCGCGGACAGGGCAACGATCTCGTTCAGCGGGGCGGCGGTGGGCATGCTTGTGTCTCCTTGGGGCGCCGCGGGACAGCCGGGCGCGCATATTGTCATCGGGCAGCGCGGCGGCCTGCCGCCCGCGCACGCCGACAATACTACGTAAATCGGCCGGGCCGCGATGGGCCGGGCCGCGATCGGCCGGGCCGCGATCGGCCGGGCCGCGTTGGGTCGCGCCGCGATGGGCCGGACCGTGATCGGCCGGACCGTGATCGGCCGGACCGCGCGCGGGCGGCGCCACCGCAAACCGCGCTAGCGGCAAGCGGCAAGCGGCTGGCGGCTATCGGCTGGCGGTCTGGCGCGTGCCGATCAGCTCCAGCAGCCCGTCCGACAAGGTGCCGCGCCAGCTCAGGTAGTCATGGCCGCCCGCGACCTCGCGGTGCGTCACCAGGTAGCCCTTGGCGCGCAGCACATCGCGCAGGTGCCGGTTGGTCTCCAGGATGCCCGGCTGGCCGCCGCGTCCCGACTCGAACAAGCCGGCGCCCAGAAAAAAGCGCACCGGCAATTTGCGGACGGCGACGAACTGCCGCGTCAGCCACTGGTCCTCTTCGCCAGGCGGCGCCCACCAATACGAACCCGACTGGCTGAGCACGTTGCCGAAGACCTCGGGGTGGCGCAGCGCGGCGTAGGCCGACGCCAGGCCGCCATAGCTGGAGCCGCCGATGACCGTGCGCGCCGCCGGCGCGCCGATGCCCTGCTTGCGCGCCCACGGCATGAGCTCGCGCGCCAGAAAGTCCGCGAAGTCCGGATTGGGCGGCAATTCGCTGGCCCGGGAGTCCGCCGTGGGATTGTCGATCAGCAAGGCCGCGGTGGGGGGAATGACGCCGGCGGCGATCATGTTGTCGAGTATGGTCGGCGTGGGCACCCGGCCCAGGTACGCGCCCGCATCGAACAGCACCAGCACATGGTTTTCCGGCGCATCCGCCCGCCAGCCGGCCGGGCGGTAAAGATGGATCTTGCGCGTGTTGCCCAGGATATCGCTGCGCAGCTCCCGCGTTTCCACCGCGCCCGCCGTGACGCCCGCGCGCGGCTCGACCCACGGCTGCGGCGGCGCGTCGGCCAGCTCCAGCACCGAGTAGGTCTGGAAAGCGTCCGCTCCCGGCGCGGGATACACCCGGGCGTTGTGGGGATCGGACTGCGCCGTGGCCAGGATGGCGCGGCGCCGCGCCATGCCGGTTCCCGGCAGCTCCGGCACATCGGGGGCCAGCCGGTACGACAGCCGCGTCGACCTGGGCACGACGAAGCTGACATGCCAGACATCGGAATCGCCCAGCCGGGCCAATTGCGCATGGTCGGTCGACGGCCCGCCAAAGAGGCGCACATTGCGTTCGGCCCCGCGCCACAGGAAGGTGACGCGGTCATGCGTGGCATCCACCGCCTCGACCAGCGGCGTGCCCTCGCGCGCCACCTCATCCCAGAAGGCCGCGGTCGTGCCGCCCCGCGCCACCGTCCGCGCCAGCGCGGCCAGGCGCGGACTGGCGATCGTGGGCCCGGGCGCCTGCTGCGCCGACAGGGGCAGGCGTTCGGTCACTGCCCACTGGTACGCGCCCTGCCCTTGCGCCCGCACCGTATAGACGCCGTCGGCCGGCGCCACCAGCATCAGCGTGCCGGCCGGTTTTTCAAGGTCGCTCAGCCGCCGCACATGGCCGCCGGCGGCATCCAGCAGGTCCAGCGTCACGCCGCTGTCCGCGGCCCAGGTGCCCGCCAGGAACTCCCCTTTTTGCAGGGTGATCCGCTCGTCCGCGTGCGTCCGGGCCGTTACCGTGCCCTGACCGGATTGCGCCGCCGCGATACCCGGCAACATGCCAGCCGCCGCCCAGGCCAGCGCCGCCGCCGGCACGCAAACCCGCCATTCGATACCGCTCAGTTTCCGCATGTGCATCCCACTTCCGACAAGACTCGCTTAGATAAGAATGGATATCATTATTACCTAAAAGCTCGTGCCGTCGGCGCTTGCGCCAGATCAAACCGCGCGCGCCCGCGCCCGCCCTAACATCGCATCCTGCCCCAGCCCGGAGACGATCTTGACCGCAACGTCCATCCTCTGCACCGAAGCCGAAATCAAGGACATGGTTCACACCTTCTATGGCAAGGCGCGCGCCGACGACGCGCTCGGCCCCATCTTCAACGGCACGATCCACGACTGGGATGAACACCTGGCCACGCTGTCGGATTTCTGGTCGGCGGTGTTGCTGGGCACGCGCCGCTTCTCGGGCATGCCCATGCCCAAGCACGCGGCCATGCCCAATCTCAAGGCCGAGCTGTTTGAACGCTGGCTGGTTCTGTTCGGGGAAACCACCGACGCCCTGCCCAACCGCGCGCTGGGCGACGCCGCGCAGGAAATGGCCAAGCGCATGGCGCGCAGCCTCTGGTATGGCTACCAGCTCTCGCGCGATCCCCACCAGCCCCTGACCGAGCTTCGCTCCGCCTAGCCCGGCGCGGCCTCAGTCCACGCGCCACCATCCCGGCAGCAGGCCGCGCACCTTCGCGCGGCGGTAGCGGTCGTCGATGAGGTGCACCGTGCCCACGTCCTGTTCGGTGCGGATCACCCGCCCCGCCGCCTGAACCACCTTCTGCATGCCCGGATACAGATAGGTGTAGTCGTAGCCGTTCTCTTCGCCATAGCGCTGGTCCATGGCGCGCTTCATGTTTTCGTTCACCGGGTTCACCTGCGGCAGGCCCAGCGTGGCGATGAAGGCCCCGATCAGCCGCTTGCCGGGCAGGTCCACGCCTTCGGAAAACGCGCCGCCCAGCACCGCGAACCCCACGCCCTGGCCCGCTTCGGTGAAGCGCGCCAGGAAGGCCGCGCGGCCCGGCTCGTCCATCCCCGGCGTCTGCAGCCAGATCGGCACCTGCGGATGGCGCTGCCGCATCAGGTCGGCGACCCGTTTCAGGTAGTCGAAGCTGCTCAGAAAACCCAGATAATTGCCGGGCCGCTCGGCATACTGGCGGGCGATCAGGTCCGCGATGGGCGCCAGCGAGCGTTCGCGGTCGCGATAGCGCGTCGATACGTTGCCCACGACCCGCACGGCCAATTGCTCCGCCTGGAACGGCGCGGCCACGTCGATCCAGGGCGCGTCCTTGGGCAAGCCCAGCGTGTCGCGATAGAACTGCTGCGGGCTCAGCGTGCCCGAGAACAGCACGGTCGCATGCGCCGCCGCATAGCGCCCCGCCAGATAGGGCGCGGGAATCACGTTGCGCACGCACAGGGTCGACGGCGGCGTCTTGGCGCTGGCGGCGCCGGCCTCGCTCAGCGTCACGTCGAACAGCGCGTGCGAGCCGAACTGTTCCGCCAGCCGCATGAAATGCAGGGCCTCGAAGTAAAAGCCCAGTAAGGGATCGTCCTGCGGCAGCGGCGACAGGCCCATGTGCTCGGTGATGGCCGCGACCGCCTTCTGTACCGCGGCCAGCACGCCCGCCGGCGCGGCGTCGTAGGCCTGGTAGCGTTCGGCCTGCTTCTTGTTCAGCGCGTTCCAGGACCGGTGCAGGCCGTCCAGTTGCTTTTTCAGCGCCTTGGGCGCCGCGTGGCGCGCCGCCGTCAGGCGGTTCTGGTCCAGTTCGCCGGTGTACATGCGGCGCGCGCGGTCCACCAGGTTGTGGGCCTCGTCGACCAGCACCGCCACCTTCCACTGGTGCGCCTGCGTCAGCGCGTGCAGCATCGCCGTGGAATCGTAGTAATAGTTGTAGTCGCCCACCACCACGTCGCTCCAGCGGATCAGCTCCTGCGACAGGTAATACGGACAGACCCGGTGCTCGCGCGCGGTGGCGCGAACCGCCGGCGCATCCAGGCGGGTGTGAGCCAGCGCGGCAGCGCGCGCGGCGGGCAGGCGGTCGTAAAAACCCTGGGCCAAGGGGCAGGAATCTCCATGGCAGGCCAGGTCGGGATGCTCACAGGTCTTGTCGCGGGCCTGCAGGTCCAGCACGCGCAGCGCGGGCGCGGCGGGCTGCGCATTGATCGTGTCCAGCGCTTGCACGGCCAGCCCGCGGCCCGAGCCCTTGGCCGCCAGGAAGAAGATCTTGTCCAGGCCCGTGCCCGGGCTGGCCTTCAGCAGCGGGAAGATCGTGCCCAGCGTCTTGCCGATGCCGGTGGGCGCCTGGGCCATCAGGCAGCGGCCGTCGCGCGCCGTGCGGTACACGGCCACCGCCAGGTCGCGTTGCCCGGCACGGAACTCGCCGTGCGGAAACGCCAGCTTGTCCAGGGCCTCGTCGCGCGCCTGCCGGTGCAAGAGTTCCGTCTTGGCCCAGGCCAGGAACCGCCCGCATTGTTCCTGGAAGAAAACAGCCAATTCGGCGGCCTCGTGCGTTTCGACCAGCACTGTTTCCTCTTCGGTGGCCACGTTGAAATACACCAGCGCCACGCGCAAGCGTTCCAGCCCGCGCGACTGGCACAGCAGATGGCCGTACACCCGCGCCTGCGCCCAATGCACCACGCGATGATTCTCGCGCACGCTGTCGAACTGCCCGCGGTACGTCTTGATCTCTTCGAGCTGATTGGCGGCGGGGTCAAAGCCGTCGGCGCGCCCGCGCACCAGCAGGGTCTCGTGCTGGCCCGACAGCGGCACCTCGGTTTCGTAGTCCGGTCCGCGCCGGCCCGTCACCACCGAATGGCCCGCCATGCCTTCCAGGCCGGAGGGCGCCGGCGTGAAGCGCAAATCCAGGTCGCCCGCCCGGGCCGTGAATTCGCACAGCGCCCGTACCGCCACGGTGTAGCTCATGCCGCGCCCTCCCGCCATGTCACATGGCATACCCGCACCGGCATGCCGTGCGCCAGGCAGTACTGCAGCCAGCGGATCTGGTTGTCCTGCAGCTTGTCGCCCGGCCCCTTCACTTCGATCAGTTCGTAGCGGCGTTCGGCCGGCCAGAACCGGATCAGGTCCGGCAGGCCGGAACGGTTGGCCTTGACGTCGCGCAGCAGCCGCGTGAAGAACAGCTTCAGGTGCGCGGCGGGCACGCAATCCAACGCCTGCGCCAGCAGGGATTCGGACAAGGCGCCCCAGAACACGAACGGCGACTGCACGCCCGACTTTTCGGCGTAGCGCCGCAGGATGACGTCGCGATAGGCCGGCGTGTCCAGCATCGTCAGGCAGTCCTCGAACCACGCCTGGCGCCGCGCGTGAAAGTCCGGCGCGTCCAGGTCGGCGGGACCGCGCTGGAACGGATGGAAGAACGCGCCGGGCAGGGGCGCGAAGACGGCGGGCCAGCACAGCAAGCCGAACAGCGAGTTGATCAGGGCGTTCTCGACGTAGTGCACCGGTGCATCGTCGTGATGCAGGTGGTCGCGCGCCACATATTCCACCGACGCCGGCAGGGCCGGGCGCGCCAGCGCCAGATCGGTGCGCGGCAAGGCCGGCGCGGCGGGACGCGCCGGCACGCCCTGCCCCAGCCCGCGCCGCAGCCGCGGCATCATGCGCGCCACGCGCTGGCTCTCTTCTTCGCTTTCGGGCGCGGCGCCCGCCTGCAAGGCCAGCGCCATCGCGTCGTCGAACCGCTGCATCCGTTCATACACGCGGATGCGCCGGTGCCTGGCGCCGGGATAGGCGCAGCCTGCGTACACGCGCTGCGCGGCCTCCCAGTCCCGCGCCCGTTCGCAGGCCTGTCCGATACGCAGCAGCACCTTGGCGCGGCGCTTTTCCAGCCAGGCGTTGCCGCTGGCGCAGCCGTGCGCCGCCCGCAGCAAGGCGTCGATGTCGGCGCCTTCGTCCAGCGCCTGGCGGCAGGCGTGCAGCGCCAGATAGCAGTCCACGTCGGCGCGCGTCTGGAACGCCCGCGACGCGGCGTCGAACGGCACGGTTTCGTACTGGAACACGCCCAGGTCGGCCAGCACGAACTCCGACCAGTCCTGGTGCAGATTGCCGAAGAACATCAGGCGCAGGCGTTCGCAGCGGTCTGCCACCGTCACGCGCCAGACGCCTTCGGCCGAATCCGGATTCCAGCCGCTGTAGGGCCGCGCGTCCGGCAGCGCGGCGCGCAGCGCCACCAGCATGTCGGCCTTGCGCGCGGCGGATCTGAACGGCGCGTCGGATCCGACGGGCGCGTCGACGAACAGCCGCACCAGTTCGGGCTTGGTGTGCAAGGCGAACAGCTCATCCAGCGTCATCGGCGCTTGCGCATCCAGCCAGCCCAGGGCGGCAAGGGGTGCCGCCGCGGCCTCGATGCCAGCGATCTCCGCATACACCAGCCGGCTGGCCCGGAACCACGGGCCGCGCCGCATCAGCATGCGCACCATCAGGGCTTGCGACGCCTGGGGCAACGCCGCGAAGTCCGCCAGGAAGCGTTGTTCGTCCGTGTCCAGCAAGTCGGCGTAACGGGCGCAAACCCACGCCAGCGCGCGCTGGAAATTATGCAGATAGTAGTAACGGTGCGGGGGGAACATCGGCGGAACGGGATAACTGGATATTTATCCAGTTATCATAGCAGGGCCCGCCAGGGGCACCTGCTTGCGGATTCACCCCGCCAAGCGTCCGGTCAGCCCAGATAGCGCTGGAACCACGCAATGGTGCGGTCCCAGGCGAGCTTGGCGGCGGCTTCGTCGTAGCGCGGCGTGGAGTCATTGTGGAAGCCGTGGTTGGTGCCCGGATAGACGTGCGCCTCGTAGGTCTTGCCAGCGGCCTTGAGCGCGGCCTCGTAGGCCGGCCAGGTCGCGTTGACGTTCGCGTCGGTCTCGGCAAAGTGCAGCAGCAGGGGCGCCTGGATGCGCGTCACGTCCTCGGGCTTGGCCTGCCGGCCATAGAACGGCACCGCCGCCGCCAGTTCCGGGTAGGCCACGGCCGCCGCGTTGGCGACGCCGCCCCCGTAGCAAAAGCCGGTGATGCCGACCTTGTCGGTGGCCAACTCGCTGGCGCGCAGGTATTCGATGGCGGCAAAGAAGTCGTTCATCAGCTTCTGCGGATTGACCTGTTGCTGCAACTCCCGGCCGCGCTCGTCGTTGCCGGGGTAGCCGCCGACCGAACTCAGGCCATCAGGCGCCAACGCGACGAAACCAGCCTTGGCCACGCGCCGCGCCACATCCTCGATGTAGGGGTTCAGGCCACGGTTCTCATGCACCACGACGATGCCGGGAACCGGCCCCGTTGCCTTGGCTGGCCGCACGAGATAAGCGCGCACCTCGCCGTGGCCATTGGGCGAGGGATAGCGGATGTACTGGGCCAGGATATCGGGATCGGTGAACTCGATCTGCTGAGCCAGCGCGTAGTCCGGGCTCAGCGAGGCCAGGATCGCGGCCGCGGTAAGGCCACCGACCGCGAACTTCGCCGCGCGGTCCAGGAAGTCGCGTCGGCTCACGCGCCCATGCACGTAACCGTCGTAAAGCTCCAGCAGTTCGGGGTGGAAGTCGTTGGCGGTAAGTCGGTTCATGCGGTCCTCCTGATTGGCGGTTGTGCGGCTGACACTAGGACGTGAAGGGCTCCACCCGGCTCGACC
>RCUP01000403.1_pt1 | contig 34121 bp, 36 predicted proteins | sample 2166341 | NCBI WGS metagenome assembly RCUP01 (sample SAMN09932325, study PRJNA488358) | compost metagenome | isolation source: compost soil in succinonitrile-enriched | place: Germany: Experimental Botanical Garden | reverse complement strand
TCCTTCCGTCATACGCATCGGAGGGGCTGGTGTCCGAGGATCTGGCGAGGATAGCTCGGATCAGCTTTGATCCCGATGAATTCGAGTTCCTGGTAGATTTCTACGCCGAACTCTATCCCGAGCTTGAATATCCCCTCTCCCAGGCGACACAGGAGCTCTACGACGATGAAGTCGAGGAAGCCGCGGCCGGGATCCAGGACGAGATCCTGGGCGACCGCGAGGCATCCTACGTCGTCATGGAGCGTGCGTTGCGACTATCCCGCCAGTTCGACAAGGATCAGCAGGTCGTTGCCAATGACATCATTGCGTCCTTCACCTATTCGCACGGGATGTCGCCCGAGGACTACGCGGACTCCGTCAGGAACCCCCACGAGATGTGAGGCCTTACTTGCAGGCCGCCTTGAGCGCGCGGGCTGCGCGGAAGTCCATGAAGGTCACGTGCTGGTTGCCCGACTTGTCGGTTTGAAGGATCTTCACCTGTTCGCCATCCTTGATGAGATCGACAGCCTGCCCCTGGGGCAGCGGCGAGAGGTCGATGCATTGGCCGACGATCTCGGTGCGCATCCTTTCCCTCTGATGCTCTATCATCGCATCCCACGTGCTGTTCACGAGCGGCAGCGTGATCGGCGTTGTGACCAGGATTGCGAGGGCAATGATTCCATCCCAGTCGCGCTTCTTGGATTTGTCGTCGTGAATGTCAGCGGTCATGGAAGACTCCTAAGTAAACTGCAAGCTCAAGGGGCTTCAACTATTCCCTTGAGCTTCTCCAGCGCCTGTTCGGCGCGTTCGAAGTCTGCGACGAACAGGTTCAGCATCGGCGTGAGTTGAACCTCGTCGATCTTTGTCTTCTCGTGGAAGCGCTTCAGAAGCCCTGCCATCTGCGAGAATGGCTCAAGTGCCTCCACGAGCCATGTCATGCCGGAGAGTTCAGGGGTTTCCAGATCGGCATCCCAGGCACCGCCGGGAGCCTTCGGGGTGGGCATGAAATGCGTCGGATGCACCCGGAGATAGCTGGCTCCGCTGATCAGCGCATCGAGGCTATAGCAGCGGCGCTCGCCGCTGTGATGGCCCACCCAGAAGAAATCGCAACCGCACGCGTCGCGCCAGCCGATGAACACGCCTTCGGCCGGAAGCTCGGAAATCGGCTTCCATCGCAGAGGAAGGAATTCTGCGATCCGCTCCGACACCTCGACCATGGCTACCTTTGCGCTTTCCATGTCCGCGGGGCGCTCGCCGCTATCCAGAAGCACGCCCATGATCCCGGCGGCCTCGACGAAGCCTGCTTCCCGTCCTGCCTTGTGCGCCTCGTGGCGAACATTGCCCGTCACCTCGCGGTCGGCAAGCAGCTCCTCGACGAGGGTAAGCACCCGTTCATCCTCGGTTCCCTTCCTGCGTCGCTTGAAGGCCTTGTACTTGGCGAGGATGATCTCGCGGCTCGGGTCAAGATCTTCCCAAGGCAGAAAGGGAGCCATGTGTCAGCCCTTGATGTAGTGCGGCAGGAAGCGCGAGGAGTTGCGCGTCACCGGAGTGTCGTCTTCGCGGATGCCGATGCCGGCCGGGTTGCCTGCGATGACCCACGAGCCGATTACGGCCCAGTCGTCGCCGAACTTGGGCAGGATCTGCGCCTGCTGCACGACGAATCCCTCGCTGCCGTAACGGCCCTCGACGTCGATGCGGCCGCCCTCGACGGACGGGTCAACGATGGTGACGTTCGCGCCCTCGCGGGAGAGAAGCGGCTTGCGGACGTAGCTCTCGAGTGTCTTCGCCCGCGGGTCGTCCGAGAAGTATGCGGGCAGCAGGTTTCCATGTCCCGGGTTCATCTCCCAGAGAACGGGCAGCAGGCCCTTGTTGGAGAGGGTGAGCTTCCACAGCGGCTCGAGGATGCGCGTCGGCGTCGTGATGAGCTTCACGCCGAAATCCTCGCGCACCATGTCCTCGAGCGGGTAGAGCTTGAACATCGTCGCCATGCGCAGATCGTTCTCGTCGACCAGCCAGTCATCGCTGTCCACGCCGATCCGGCCCATGTCGAGAGTGGCGACCTCGCATCCGGCCTGCACGGCGCAGTCAGCCAGGTATTCGAGCGTCAGGCGGTCTTCGTCCTCCTCGAGGATCGCGGAGAAGTGGATCGCCGGACTCGTCTGTCCGATGTGCCTGAACGCCTCGACGAGCCGGTCGTGGATCGAGTTGAACTGGTCGGCGTCCTCGGGCAGCTTGCCGCGGCGCTTCATGTCCTCGAGCCAGTTCCACTGGAACACCGCGCTTTCGTAGAGCGAGGTCGGCGTGTCGGCGTTGAACTCAAGCATCTTCGCTGCCGAGTTGCCGTCATAGGCGAGATCGAAGCGGCCATAGAGATCGAGATCGCGGCGGTGCCAGGATTCGCGGACGGCAGCGTGAAACTCGTCCGGGATCGCCATTCGGCGCATCAGGGCTGAATCCTTGGTGATCTCATCGACGGCCGAATAGCACAGGTTCAGGAGGGCGGCGGTCGGATCCTCGAGGTCGTTCTCGATCTCACTGAGGGTGAACTCGTACGCGTTGCGTTCATCCCAGTAGCGGGCGCCGTACATGGTGTGGACGGAGAAACCCAGCTCTTCAGCCTGCTGCTTCCAGTCCGGACGTTCTTCGAATGCGACGCGCTTCATGTGTTACGCCTTCTATGTCTGTGTGATGATGGGGCGGTTCAGTTGGCGTAGCCGTAGCCGAACCAGATCATGACCCCGTGTATGATGGCGATGGGGAACATGATCGCGCCTGCGATCAGGAAGCCCCATTTCCCCAGCAGGAGGCAGGTCACGACATGGGTGATCCATGCCGCGGCGCTAGTGATGACGATCAGGATGATCGTCGCGAAAAAGGCGCGAAATCCGAACATGGATCAGCCTCCGAAGGATCCGCCGAAGGACGAGCGTCCGCCGAAGCCGCCGCGCGCGATCGTCTTGCTGGTTGGCGACGGCGCCGAGAATGTCGAGGACTTGCTCTTCAGCGTGAACGATCCAAGGCTCTTGGTGACGGGCGCGCCGCCGCCGTTGACGAAGTTGCTCGTGTTCTTGGAGCGATACAGGGCCTGCGGAGCCACTGCGACTGGGGCCGACGAGGAGTGGTTGCCCATCATGTAGCCCATCATGAAGGGCGTGAAGGAGCTGTGGCCCGCGGGATGCGTGGCGGCCGCCTGCTGGCACTTGCCTTCGCCGAACTCGTCCTCGCAGTCCTTCTGCGAGCTGAAGGCAGGTGCGGTCTTCTGGAAGTCCGTCACGGCGGTCTGATAGTCGGAGAGGCACTCCTCCCTCGTGAACTTTCCCGCCGCGATGCACTGGTCCGGGTTCGCGTAGGCGGCAGCGTCGACTGCCTTCTGCTCGCCGCAGGAGGATAGTGCGATGCCGGAACCCAGCAGCGCGAGCGAGATTGCGATCGATCTTTTCATATTGAATCCTTCGAGGGGCAACAGATGGATGTCCTTGTAGGATTCAGATCGGATATCTACACGGAATTGTCAACTGTCGTTGATCGAATCCTTCAGCGAATGTTGCAGGAAGGCATCGGCCATCGCGCTTGTATCAATCACTCACGCGGCCTATGGTCTGGCATCCAATCCACGGAGCCGACATGCGCAGCGACATCTCACTTGAAATCCACGGCACCATCAAGGACGCAAGCACCTTCAACGCGATCATCGAGGACGCGCTTGAAGCCAACGAGGACGCGCGACTGGCCGCTGCGGATGCAGGCACAGGCCAGTACGACGACCTGCGTGCGGTTGCCCGTCACATCGAAAGCGTCGCGGCGGAAGGGAATGTGCTTTGCCTGTCGCTGGAGGACACCCGCTATGAGTTCGCCAATCTCAGGGATGCGCTGCGCGCAGGAGGTGTTGGCTTCAGGTACACGGTACACGGCGAGCGGGATTATGCCTTGTCGTTCCGTCCCGGCATGAAGGCCGAGATCGAACATGACATCTCGCTTGATGATGAACCTGTGCTCAGCTTCGCGGATGTGAACAAGGCGCACAAGGAACAGGGCGGGATCGAGAAGCTGCTGGAGAGGGCCGGCATCGCCTGCTTCCTTCCCGACGGCGCCCGCATCGAGGTCGCCCCCGGCGTATTCGAGCAATGGATCAGGGAGTACGCATCTGATCCGGAAGCGGATCAGACCTCGGAAGCAGGAGTGACGACATGGACGAGATGAGCAACGAGATCTTTGTGATCGCGACGAACCGTATGGATGGCCGCCTGCCGGATCCGGTCAAGATCATCGACGGAGAGCTGTTCCACGACGAGGATACGGCGCAGTCCAGGTTTGATCACAAGAAGGAGGAGTTCGGGGCCTCCATCGGCCTCTATCGCGCACTGATCACCATGGACGCAAGGCTTGACGCGCACGCCGCCGACGAGGATCGTCAGCCCGGCCTCCGCGACCTGACCGACGATCAGTTGATGGATCTCATGCGGGCGATGTACAACTCCGGCCGCATCGATGCCCGGAATGGCTCCGACCTCACGGACGGCCAGGTCTACATGCAGGTCCGGGAGGACGTCGCGGACTTCATCCGCGACCAGTTCGCCACGCAGCAGCCGTCGCGCTAACGCCGAGGCTAGTGTCTCATCCTGGATGCGGGTTCGCTCGCATCCAGCGTCTGGAACTCCGCTCCCACGAAATTTCGACCTTCCAGCTCCTCCCGCGCCGCCGCGGTGACCATCAGCTTGTATGGCTGTTGCGTGGATTCGGCCGACACCCAGATCGCCTGCTTGACGACCTTGCTGATGTGCGTCTTTCCGTCGGTCGGAAACAGGTTCAAGAATTTCCGGGCAATCTGGGCGTTCTTTCCCTTTTGGTTGTGTACGAGGTCGGCCTCGATCATGAATTCGACGGCCTCGTCCAGTCCCGCCTTCGCAGCATGCATGACGTTCCTGATCTCGGCCTCGTGCTCTGAGAACGCCATGACGGCGATCTGGGCCGGAGTGCAGAAGAAGTTGAACCCGTGGTTCTCGAAGACGATGGCGCGGCGCTTTGCGACGACGGCGCCCAGGCCGTCGGCCACCATGGCCTCCAGATAGACCTTGCCGTCGTCACGAAGATCGAGATCGACATGGAATTGCGGCGGATATTTTCCCTTGATCTTCAATGTCGCGGCGATCTCGCAGGTTTCGGCAACAAGAAGCTTCATGGCAGCTCTCGCCTTCTCCTCGAACTCGTCGTCCCCGTATCCTCGTCCGTCCTCGTCCTTGGGCAGAGCGGTGGGGTCGGCGCGGTCAATGAAGCCGGCAATTCCGCAAGCTTCCGGATGCTCCTTGTAGAGGGCGGCGAATGTGGGTCCGTAGAGCGCTATGAGGCGGTCCAGGATGTCGACGAGGTTCACTTTGGGTTCCGGCATGGCTCTTCCTCTCAAAGACGCTGGTCAGCGCGCAGCCGGCGCGGTCTTGCGGGCGTAGATCGCGGCGACGGCCTCCGGAGCATCTTCGGTTCCGATGCTGCCCCAGAAGTCGGCCTCGTCTTCCATGCTCCCGCTTTCGTAGTCATCAAGGCAATCAAGCTGCTGCCCCTGGCCGTCCACGACCATGATGTCGAAGTCATCGAGGACGCTGATGCCGATATGGCCGTGGAACTGGTCGAGCACGGCCTCGCGGCGTTCACCGCTGCCGAGTGCGGGGTTCACTCCGACTGCGTAGATGCCTTCCACGCCTTCGTCCTCGTCGTCACTCCAGTCGCCCGTGACGATCACATAGACGCTTTCCATGTCCTGCGGCAGCATGCCTGTCCCTCTCTCAGGTTTTCCCGTTGATAACTTGAATACGGATACGGCGGGAAACCGACAAGAGGAGGCTGTGGATCCCCGATTGGCAGTTCTGGAAACAAGAATGGCGGCACAATGGCCGCCATGGGCTGACGGTCAACCGCCAGCGGGGATTTCAAGTTCGCACTCGAGGTAGCGTATCACCTTGAAATCAGGTTCGGCGATGGCCGCGTTCCGGTCAAGCCATAACCGGACATCGGGTCATTTCGCAAACACCACATCTACACGCCGCATCGCTTCCATGGCTACTTCATCGACGGGGCGGGCGAGGTTCTCGAACCCGGCGAAGTTCACATCCGCTACCAGGCCTCCACTCTGGAGGCGGCCGATGCAATGGCTGAGAGGGAGTTCGAAGATTGCGAGGTCTTCTTCGGGGAGGAGATTGTCGGCCGCTCTGCGAAGATTCAAAGGCCCTAGCGGCGCGATAAAGGCTTGCCGCCAATCGCAACCATCTTGAAATTGGAGATATCCAGCGACCGGAAGAACGAATTCCGGTGCCGGAGATCGTCCCCGGAGATTTCGCCCGCTGCCAATTGCCGGGCGTCCTCATCGCGGGACGCCCGCTTCTCCGCCTCGCGTTTCTGGCCATCGAGCTCGCTCACCTGATACTTCATGCTGGTTCCTCGATCGGCCGGTCGCAATTGACAGTAAGTAGTATCCTCTCGATCATAAGCCAAGTTTCGATCAAGAGGCCATGACGCGATGATTAAGTTGAATGCAGCTCTTTTTCCGAAGACGACAGGCGAATTTTCGCTGGTTGCCCGAATCCCTGTCCTGTATCGCCCCATCATGGGCTCTCCCGAGCAGTTCGTCGTCGGAGCACTGTGCCACGATGCCAACGGAAGGCACCTTGAACGCGCCAATTGCCTTTCGCGGCTGAACGGTCTCTATAGCCCCAGTGCGGTAGGCGTGATCATTTCCATCGAAATAGGGCTTGATGCCCTGCAGGCCTTTCTGGCCGAAAAAGGCTTCTCTCCCAAAAGCTTTCGCAGTCCGGTTTCCGGAATGATCCTCGGGGACGAGGAGATTGTCGAAGGACGGTCTCTGGAAGAGGTTTCGAAGACATGGCTGGAAGCATCCAGCTCCTTGCAGGAGGGGGCCAGGGTGAGATTGTCGTATCGTTCATGACGGGTAAATCTCCGAGAGTGCTCGTACAACAGTGCGTCTCGTTCAACGAAGAAGCAACGAGTCTACCAGGGGTCATGGATTCAATCCTATCTCCACAGGATTGATAAGGTGGCGACCCCGGCAGGACTCGAACCTGCGGCATTTCGCTTAGAAGGCGAACGCTCTATCCATCTGAGCTACGGGGCCAAAATATCGATTTCCTCGCGGAAATCGGCTTTGGTGACGCTGTTTCCTGGCATCATGGTCGTAATTGAATCCATGTTGCCGGCACCCGCGCCGAGGCGTTGAATCTTTGGAGGCCTGATCGGGAATCGAACCCGAGTGCCCGGATTTGCAGTCCGGTGCGTAACCACTCCGCCATCAGGCCATCCGACCCCGGAGAACCGGGATTGAATTCTTCATTTCCCGGAGCCGGGAAAGGATCAACTCCTCTCAACCAGCCCCGGTTAAACTTGGTGCCCCCAGAGAGACTCGAACTCCCGACCTCCGGTTTACAAAACCATTGCTCTACCAACTGAGCTATAGGGGCGAATCCTCTCGGATCCTAATTTCTGTGGTGCCGATGGAGGGATTTGAACCCCCGACCTTTGCTTTACGAAAGCACTGCTCTACCCCTGAGCTACATCGGCATCCAAGCTCTATCTGTTCTCGTCGTCGCTGCGATCAGGATCCTTCACGGACACTCCGCTGCTTCACGCTTCAAACATAGGTTCCGTCGAACCCTAAATTCCTAACCCACTCGCCTTACTCAGTTTTTGGCACGTCCACCCGGATTTGAACCGAGACCGAAGGTTTTGGAGACCCGAATGCTACCATTACACCATGGACGCTGACTGCAAAAACTGGGCAATAAAAAAGACCCGAGACTTTCGTCTGGGTCCTCCTGCAAGCTGCGATGTACCGTCTTCAGATCAGACAATATCTCCCGCTGCCGCCAGGGAACCCCTGCGGTCTCTCCAACATGTCCACGTCGTGGTTGTCGTGCGGTTCATCGTCGTCTTCCTAACTTCCGGCCCATCGCCGTTGTCACCCAACATGAAGAAGCGCCCCGCGGATGTCAACAGTGATTTCGTAAAAAAGTTTGCCACGCTCCGGATCATTGCCATCCCCCGCATGTGCAAGCTAGGATTCAATGTCCGCGAACAGCACATGAAGGATTCAATCCTACAGAATGTTGACATAGGGCGACATGAACGCTCTACTCTTCGCATCCAAGCAGAATTTCAAGGATTCATCATGACCGACACCAATAACGCCGCCGAGGCTGCAGCGCCTGCCAATCTCGACCTCGCAATCGAGGCGGGCACCCACGAGTACGGCGCTGATGACATCAAGGTCCTGAAGGGACTCGATGCCGTCCGCAAGCGTCCGGGCATGTACATCGGTGACACCAGCGACGGCTCCGGCCTTCATCACATGATCTGGGAAGTCGTGGACAACGGCATCGACGAGGCTCTGGGCGGGTTTGCCGATCTTGTCACCGTCTCCCTTAATCCCGACGGTTCCGTCACGGTGACCGACAACGGCCGCGGAATTCCCGTCGACATGCACAAGGGCGAAGGCGTTCCTGCGGTCGAAGTCATCATGACCCAGCTTCACGCTGGCGGTAAGTTCGACCAGAACTCCTACAAGGTTTCAGGCGGTCTGCACGGCGTGGGCGTCTCCGTCGTCAACGCCTTGTCTGTACGCTTGACCGTGACCGTCTTCCGCGATGGCAAGGAGCACTTCATCTCGTTCAAGCACGGCGACCTCGATGAGCCGCTGCGCGTCGTCTCCGAGGGCCGTCGCAAGACCGGCACCGAAGTCACCTTCTGGCCGTCGTTCGAGACCTTCACCGATGTCGTGACCTTCGATGCGAACATCGTCATCCGCCGTCTCCGCGAGCTGTCCTTCCTGAATTCCGGCGTTCGCATCCTCTTCCACGACAAGCGCGAGAAGGGGTCCGAGCCGATCGAGTTCCTCTACGAGGGCGGCATTTCGGAGATGGTCAAGTTCCTCGACCAGTCCCGCAACGCGCTGATCTCCCGTCCGATCGTCTGCCGCGGCGAGCGCAAGGTCGATCAGGGCGGTAACGAGATCCCCGTCACAGTCGACGTGGCTCTTCAGTGGAACGACAGCTACAACGAGCTGGTTCTCGGCTTCACCAACAACATTCCGCAGCGCGATGGCGGCACTCACATCTCGGGCTTCCGCCTGGCACTCACGGATGCCGTCAAGGCATATGCCGAGCGCGCCGCGGCCAAGGGCAAGAAGATCGAATTCTCCGGCGAGGACATCCGCGAAGGCATGACCGCCGTCATCTCGGTCAAGCTTCCGGATCCGAAGTTCTCGTCGCAGACCAAGGACAAGCTGGTCTCCGGCGAGGCTCAAACCCCTGTCGCGCAGGTCGTCCGCGACGTCCTCTCGACGTGGTTCGATGAGAACCCGGGCGACGCCAAGCGTGTGCTTGACAAGATCTCGGAAGCCGCCGCCGCCCGCGCCGCCGCGAAGAAGGCCCGCGACCTCACGCGCCGCAAGGGCGTTCTCGACATCGCCAGCCTGCCGGGCAAGCTGTCGGACTGCTCCAACCGCGATCCGGCACTCACCGAACTCTTCATCGTCGAAGGTGACTCGGCAGGTGGCACCGCCAAGAAGGGCCGCAACAGCAAGGTTCAGGCCATCCTTCCGCTGCGAGGCAAGGTTCTGAACGTCGAGCGCGTGCGCATGGACAAGATCCTCGCCAACCAGATGATCGGCACCCTGATCACTGCGATCGGCACGGGCATCGGCGATCAGTTCAATTCCGACAAGGCCCGCTACCACAAGATCGTCATCATGACGGACGCTGACGTCGACGGCGAACACATCCGCACTCTGCTGCTGACGCTGTTCTTCCGCCACATGCGTCCGCTGGTCGAGCTGGGATACATCTACGTCGCGCAGCCGCCGCTGTTCCGCGCCACCCGCCGCAAGAAGCACACCTACCTCCTCGACCAAAAGGCGCTCGACGCCTATCTCGTCCAGAACGGCACCGAAGGCGCTTCCCTCACGCTGGACGACGGTACGGTCATCGAGGGCGACGATCTGGTGAACCTGGTCTTCCGCGCCATCGAGGACGATCATTTCGTCAACGAACTTCGCATCGACGTGCCCAACGAGCTGATCGCGAACTGCCTCGCAGTGGTCGCTGACTCGGTGCTGGTGCCCTATGTCTGGGAGCTTGCCGAACACCGCCAGGACATCGCCGACACCCTCGTGCAGCTTCTGGAGATGCGCGCCCCGCGCATCAAGTGGTCCGGTCACTCCGTCGACGAGGGCGTTAAGATCTGCTGGACGCAGCGCGGCGTGGACTCGAGCCTGGTCATCCCGTCTTCCATCGCGCTCAACCCGGAATCGGTGAAGCTCGCCCAGCGCGGCGAACGCCTCGCGGCGACGTTCGGCGCTGGTGCGGTGTTCAAGAACGCCAAGGGCGAACAGACCTTGTTCAGCCCGGGCGAACTCGCCGAGCGCGTTCGTGAATTCGGCGGAGCCGGCGTTGAAATCGCCCGATACAAGGGTCTCGGCGAGATGAACGCCGAGCAGCTCTGGGAAACCACTCTCGATCCGGACAACCGCACGCTCATCCGCGTCACGGTCGAGGACGCTGCCAACGCAGATGCGCTCTTCTCGACCCTCATGGGTGATGTCGTCGAGCCTCGCCGCGATTTCGTGACGAAGCGCTTCAAGTCCGCGGATCTCGTGGACTGAGGCCGATGCACCCGACTGCAATGAAAGCCCCCGAGCGCATCGATGCGCTCGGGGAAGTCCTCGCCGACGTATCTTCAGTTCTTGATCGTCTGCTGGCCGATGACATACTGACCACCAACTTCCTGCGTGCGGAGGACGGCGTGCGAAAGTACGTCCCCGCCTACTGCTTCAAGTTCGTCAGAGAAGCAGCCTCCTGCCCCCGCTTCGAAGACACCTCCCGCGATCACCGGGGCTTCGTCGACAGAATGATATCGTTCATCCAGAGGGCCGTCCCCGGCGGCGACTCCCGTCCCTTGTTTGATCTGCGCGACCGCATGGGGCTGCTTCCGAGGGACAGCCAGGCGCACGAGGATGAGGCGCGGGCACTGCACATGCGCAAGATGCTCCATCTCGGGTGGGGTCTTCTGGATGAAACCGCAGGCAATGGCCTATGGATACGTGATCCCGAACTGGCCCGGAGAAGCCTCGACGCGCACTCGTCGTCCTTCCCTCCCCTTCCCTACGCGGGGCGAGCGGATGTCGTGCACGAGTCGGTAGCAATCCTGGAGGGACTGTCGCTGACGCGGGAGGCGGCCGCCGTGCGCGGCTTCCTCAACTACAATCCGGCCATTCACGGCTGACACGCATCGTCCTCTGCGTGTTGTGCCATGCGGCATCATCCAGAATGCTGATGGCACTGAAACCCGAGGAACCCAGTCATGTCCTGCGACGTTGAAATCAATATCTTTGGCAAGGTGTCAAACCCCGAGGCGGTCTGGGAGCTGGCAAACGCTGCCGCAGCATCGGCCACGGTCAATTTCTCCGAGTCTTTCGAGAACACCGAGTTCGTGCAGATGCTCGAGAAGGCTGCCGCCGAGGGGACGTCCGTCACGATCACCGGTGGAGACACGAAGGATCTCCTCGACGAGGTGACGACCGCCTGCGCGGAAGCCGGGCTTTCCTACGTCATGCACTATGCCGATACAGGCAGTGAGAAGTTCACCGACGGAATGGCATGGCGCCCTGGGATGAGGCGGGATTTCGAGTTCTCACTGGCCGATGGCGATGCTTCCGTGAAGCTCTCCGAATTGCAGAAGGCGGCGGCACAGGGCATCGATGCCGTGAACGCACTGATCGACAGGGCGACAGCGCACACCCGCATCGGCAAGGTGGAGATGGAGCCTGGATTCTCCGAGGCTCTGCAGGCCTACCTGGATTCGGGCGAGGCCTGGGGATACCACGACACCCGCCCCTGATCCTGCCGAAAGCCCAATCCAGGACTTGCGGAACATCGAATCCTTGTCATCATGGAACTCGGAGCTTCTCCGCGAACCATAATCAAGGATTCATCATGACCGACGACACCAGCGCCGTTGCCAACGACGGCGATCAGATCCAGATCCGCTACGAACTCGACGTCGACAAGCTGAACCGCAAGGATCGCAGAACCGTGGATTCGCATATCCGCGAGTACAGCCGGCGCTACCGGAATGTCCGTGGCCCGGATGGCGAGCGTCCGACGCTGATCCTCCGTCCTCGCCGCTCGCTCCTCGGCAAGATCGAGGCCGTCCTCGAATTCCCCGAGAGCATGAAGAGCCAGGTCGAAGGCTCCGACAAGGCGGTCAAGGTAGCGTGATCATGTCCCGTCCAGTCTGCGTCGACCTCTTCGCGGGGGTCGGCGGCATGTCCCTCGGCTTCGAGCAGGCTGGCTTCGACGTGGCCTGCGCGGTCGAGATCGATGCCGTCCACTGCGCCGCGCACCGCTACAACTTCCCCGACACACCCGTCATCTGCGACAGCGTCACGGATCTGACCGGGGAAAGCATCCGTCTTCGCTCCGGCCTTGGCGACCGCAAGGTCGACGTCGTGATCGGCGGACCGCCCTGCCAGGGCTTCTCCATGATCGGCAAGAGGGTGCTCGATGATGACCGCAATGCGCTCGTCAGGCACTTCATGCGGATCGTGTGCGAGCTCGATGCCTCGTATTTCGTGATGGAGAACGTGAAGGGCCTCACGATCGGCGCCCAGCGCCAACTCCTCGATGAGCTGGTCGAGGCCTTCGGGGCTGCCGGATACGACATCATCGCCCCGTGGAAGGTGCTCAACGCCGCCTGGTACGGCGTTCCCCAGCACCGTGAGCGCCTGTTCCTGGTTGGAGCGCGACGTGGTCTTCCGCTGCCCGCCTATCCTGCACCGAAGACGAACCCGGCGAAGAAGAAGATGGTCTCTGCGGGCCTCCCCAGCAGCCCGACTGTTCTCGACGCGCTCGGAGACCTTCCCGATGCCGAGGCGTTCGAACCCCTCCGCGCGACGGATTCGGTCCGCACGCCCATGGGAAAGCCTTCCGCATACGCAGCGGTGCTGAGGGGACTTGTCCGGGAGGCGGACGACTTCTCCCATCCGCGCAACTGGGATCCCGAGCTGATGACCGCCTCCGCGCGCGCCGACCACACCGACGCGACACGGCAGCGCTTCGCGGCCACGCAGCCGGGCAAGGTCGAGCCGATCAGCCGCTTCCTCCGTCTCGATCCCGATGGCATCTGCAACACGCTCAGGGCCGGCACCGACGGCAAGCGCGGCGCATACACGGCCGCCCGTCCGATCCACCCCTTCCATCCTCGATGCATCACAGTGCGCGAGATGTCCCGCCTGCATGGGTATCCCGACTGGTTCCGCACCAACTGGACGAAGTGGCATGGCGCGCGAGAGATCGGCAACTCGGTTCCCCCTCCACTCGCCCGCGCGGTCGGCTCGTCCATCGCCAGCGCGATGGGATATGCGCCCGTGGCCCCCACCGACGCGATCGACCTCGGGGACGAAGGACTCATTCTCGTAGACATGTCGGAGGCGACCCAAATCATGTCCGATCAGCGCTATTAAGTTGACACTGACGCAAGGATTCGATTAGCATTTCTGGGTCACTTCAAGGATTCGATTTCATCAAGGAGCCAAAATGGGCAACGGCGACATCATCAAGCCGGACGAGGATGTGGAGATCGGCTATGCGTTCTCCGGGACCATCCGCTGCAGGAACCTCACCGTCCTCGAGGGAGGCTCGGTCACGGGCACTGTGGTTGCCGCGCGCGTCGACGTTAAGGGTTCCCTGAGCGGCGTGGTCGACTGCGAATACTTCCAGGCGCTTCCTCCTGCTTTCGTGCGCGGCACCGTGTTCGCGCCCAACAGCCTCACCCGCGACAAGGACGGCCGGACATCCGACGCGCTTTTCCTCTATTCGTCGAAGCGGCAGGACATCTTCCGTGTGGAGCCGCCTGAAGCCCCAATCAATTTCGACGAGGTGATCAGCTCGGCGATCGAAGCCGCGGTCGCCGAGCGTGTCGTCCCTGCGGCGTCCACGCATGCGCCCGAGGCCGCCGCCATTGTGGACACCGTCGTCGAAGCCTCCCCGGAAAGAGAACTCGGCCTGCTTGAGCGTCTGGCCTCTAAGGGGCTGACCTCGCTTCTCCCGGCGGATCCCGAGTCCGATGAAATGCAGGAGCCAGCCCTGCCCGCATCGTCATCCGACCGCTCCGGCACCTCCGGACGCACCCCTCTTCCGTCGCTCGTCTGAGCGTCAACCTGCATTAGAACAAGGATATATCCATGACCGACGAAACCATGAATGACGGCGCCCAGACGGAAGGTGCGGGCACCGACGTCGCTGTAGCCGAGGCTGTCGCGCCTGAAGAGGCCAAGTCCGAGCGCGCGCCGCTTCCGAAGATCAAGGGCGTGATCGACCACCATATCGAAGAAATCATGTCGACTGCGTACGTGAACTACGCCAAGGCGGCCATCACGTCGCGCGCTCTTCCTGACGTCCGCGACGGACTGAAGCCCGTTCACCGCCGCATCATCTACGGCATGTACGACGGCGGCTACATCTGGAGCAGCAAGCTCAACAAGTCCGCGCGCTCCGTGGGTGACGTGATGGGTAAGTTCCACCCGCACGGCGATGGAGCCATCTATGATGCGATGGTGCGTCTCGGACAGGAATGGATCCAGAGGCATGTCTTGATCGACAAGCAGGGCAACTTCGGCTCGCGCGACGGCGATCCGCCGGCCGCATCGCGTTACACCGAGTCCCGCCTGGACAAGCTGACGCAATTCATCCTCCTAGACATCGAGAAGGATACGGTTTCGTGGTCGGACAACTACGATGGCACCCTCAAGGAGCCGGACGTTCTTCCCGCGCGCTTCCCGAACATCCTGGTCAACGGTCAGGAAGGCATCTCAGTCGGCATGGCGACGAAGATCCCTACGCACAACCTCGGTGAAGTCATCGACGCCTGCAAGCTGTTGCTGGACAAGCCGGATGTCACGCTGGACGAAGTCATGGAAGTTCTCCCCGGTCCGGACTTTCCGACGGGTGGCGTCATCATGGGCATCGGCGGCATCCGGCAGGCCTACGCGACCGGCCGCGGCTCGATCCGCATTGCCGGGCGTGCCCGCATCGAGGAGATGAAGAACGGCAAGTCGATGATCGTCGTGCATGAGCTGCCCTACGGCGTGGGTGCGGAGAGCTTCGCAGAGAAGGTCGCCGAGCTTGCAAACGAGAAGCTGATCGACGGCATCACGGACGTTCGCAACGAATCCGGCCGCGAGGAGGACATCCGCGTCGTCATCGAGCTGCGCCGCGACGTGGACCCGAACATCGTTCTCAACTTCATCAAGAAGAAGACAGCGCTCGTCACCTCGTTCGGCTACAACGCGGTCGTGATTAACTCGCGTGGCGAACCCGGCGAAATGGGCCTGATTCCGATCATCCAGGAATTCATCGCGTTCCGTAAGGAGATTATCGGCAGAAGGACGGTGTTCGAACTCAACGCCGCCCGCGACGCGCTCCACAAGCAGATCGGCCTCTATGCGGCAGTCACGCAGATCGACCACGTCATCAGCACGATCCGCGCATCCGAAGACCGCGAGGACGCCCGTTCGCAGCTCATGTCCATGGACTTCCCCACGGACGGCGACTTCGCGCAGTTCCTGCAGGAAGCAGACCCGGACAACTACGACACGGTCGGCCCGGTCTTCAAGCTGAGCGAGATCCAGGCGAAGACGATCCTCGAGATGCGTCTCCAGAGCCTGAGCGGCCTTCAGGCCCGAGAAATCCACGAGACGGCCGTCAATCTGTCCAAGGAAATCGGGGACAAGATGAGCATTCTCAACGACACATCGGTTCTGAACTCGATCATCCATGCCGAACTGGATGAGGTGAAGACGAAGTTCGCGAACCCGCGCATCACCGAGATCGACTCCACGGACTGGGAGAACATCGACGACGAGGATCTCGTCGAGCGCAAGGACGTGGTCGTCACCATCACCCGCTCGAACTACGCCAAGCGCACGGACCTCGACGCCTATCGCGAGCAGAAGCGTGGCGGCAAGGGAAGCTCGGGAATGGACACGAAGGAAAACGACGACATCCTGACGACTCTCGTCTGCACGACCAAGACGCCGATCCTGTTCTTCACCTCGCGCGGCATCGCCCACTACCTCAAGGCCTACAAGCTGCGCGACGGCAACCGCAACGCCCGCGGCTATCCGCTGCAGAACCTCGTTCCGCTCCGCGAAGGCGAGACCATCACGGCCGTTATCCCGCTGCCGGAGACCAAGGAGGAGCTGGAAGCCAAGCGCCTCGTGTTCGTGACCGACAAGGGCACGGTCCGCACCAACGACGCGAAGGTGTTCGGCAACGTCAAGAGCAACGGCCTGATCGCCATCAAGCTCGAAGACGACAACGGCAATCCTCAGGGCAACCTGATCTCGGTGCTTCTCGCCGAGGAGGATGACGACGTGATGGTCGTGACGGAACGCGGCCAGTTCGTCCGCTTCCCGGTCACCAAGGTTCGCGTCTTCCGCAGCCGGAACTCCGAGGGCGTCAAGGCGGTCACTCTGGCCAACGGCGACACCGTCAAGGCGGCTTCGATCCTTCGCCACGAGAAGTTCGAGAGCACGCTGCATCGCGACGCATACTTCGCTGGCGGCACGCTGAACTACAAGGACGAGGCAGGCACCGAGCTTTCGCTCACGCTTCCGGCGGATGACATGGCTGACTTCGCGGCACGCGAGGAATTCCTCATCACCGTCTCCGCTCTCGGTTTCGGCAAGCGCACCTCGGCATACGAGTACCGCATCACCGACCGCGGAGCAAAGGGCAGCGCCGCCGCCAACATCTCCTCTACCACGGGTCCGCTCGTGGACTGCTTCAAGGTGAAGCCGGACGACGGCCTTGTCATCATCACCGACGGCGGCCAGATCATCCGAACCCGCGTCAAGGATGTCCGCATCACTGGCCGCACGGCCCGCGGCGTGCGCATGTTCAAGATGCCAGACGGCCAGAGGATCGTCAGCGTCTCGCGCATCAGCGCGGAAGATCTCTCCGACGCGGATGTGACGGCTCCCGCCGACGATGCAGGCGACGAGTGAGCACCGAGGGAGGAGCCACGCTCCTCCCTCCTTTCCCATTGGAGGACTCGATGACCCACCCCATGCTTGCAAGAAGCGCGGACTACCTCAAAGGCTACATGGACTACTGGTGCGGCCAGCCGGCATCGAAGCTCACCGTGGAGTACCAGAAAGGCTATTTCGCCGGGATTGATGCCAAACGAGTCCTTGAAGGACAAGGCATTTCGACTGACAATGGAACCTATCCAGAACTAGCGGCTGCTGCCTGCTAGGATTCGACCCCCACTTCCGAATATCCAGGAGACACGAATGCTCAACGAAAACATGCTGATCTCGGCTTCGAAAGCCCTGCGTGGCATTACCACGGCCCAGGCCGCAGTCGATGAAGCCAAGCGCCTCGTCGAAGAGGCGAAGGCTGGCGTTGAAACCGCAAGGAACGGCCTTTCCGAGGCTAAGGCCACTTATGACGCAGTCATTGCGGAGATCGCGGGAACGGGCCTGTCCGCTTCCAAGGCCCGAAAGGCTGTCGAGGACATGCTCCGGATCTTCGCCGACGTCGGCATCATCGACGCGCCTGCCGACGAACCCGCTTCCGCAGAGCCGAAGGCGCCTCGCCGGAAAAAAGCGGAGGCTGCCCCCGCATCCGTCGAAGTCACAGAAGAACCTGCGGCTTCCGTCGAACCTGTCACCAAAGTGACCGAACCCGTTGCAGCTCCTGAGCCGGCTGCGGTCATCGAGGAAGAAGCCGCTGTTGAGCCGGAGGCCCCGGCACCCGTGGAAACCGCCGCTGCCGTTGATGTTCCCGTCGAAGCCTCTGCCGACGACCAGGCGGCTGCCGCCGAGGTTACCGAGGTTAGCGAGATCGACAATGGCGAGGCCATCGGCGAGATCTACGCGCTCATCGAATCCTCTACCGAGAGCGAGGACATTTCGGTCTCGGAAACCCTCATCACCCTGCTCAACGCCGCCGACTGGTACAGCCGCGAACATCGCAAGGAAGCGCTGACGCTGGACCTCTACCGCGAGGTCCTGAGCATTGACTTCGTCAATCAGGCAGCCGCATCCGATGGCCTTGACCGCGAGATGAAGGGTGCGCTCGAGTCGGTTGGCAAGTTGGATGCTGCCGAAACCATCTTCGAATGGTTCCTGTATGCCCTCGACAAGCTCGAAAACGGCTCCAAGCACATCTCCTACGCAGAACATGTCGCGCAGAATTCTGCCGCAGCTTCCGAGCCGGTGGCGGAGGTGGCTGAAGTCGAGGAAGTTGCGGTCGTAGAGGCTGCAGAAGCCCTGGAAGTCGCCGCGGCCGAGGAAGTCGATGAAGAGATCGAGGCTGAATCCACCGACTACATTCCCGATCCTGAAGCCGCCGAGGATCTGTCGGACGACGTTTCGGACGACGTGACCCTCGCTGCGGATGATGGCCTGGTTGGCGTCGAGGTCGATGACATCGAGGAGATCAACTTCCTCGAGCAGCCGGCCGAGTCGGAGAAACCGGAGGCGCCTGCAGCCACCGAGGCATCCGAGACCGTTGCCGCTCCCGCAGCCGAAGGTGCGGCACCCCGCGGCTTCAAGCGGCCGACCTTCCTCAACAAGAAGGGCTGATCCGACAAGCCGAGACTAAAAGAACCCCGGAGGCGGCGCTTCCGGGGTTCTTTTTATTTGGTGTCAGAGACTAAAGCCTTCGGGATCCCGGCGCTTCCACGCCAACGTGCCCTCTGGCTGTATCCAGAGCGGCGGCGAAATCATGTCCTGCTGCAGACAGGGCGGCCCCGATCTCGTGGATGGCGTATGCGATGCCTTCCGTTTCTACGTCTTCATCTCCGAACTCGATCGCGCTGATGACATTCTCGGTCGGAATGCCTCGGCTGCGTGCGAAGTGCAGGATGTCGGATATCGCGTCAACCCCAGTCGACCGGAGGTCATACTCGTCCCCTCTTCCCGGTATCGACAGGTAGCGCTGGATCATCTCTTCGGCCATGCCGCCGCGAGCTTCGGATGCGGCGTAGAATTTCATGAGGTTGCGTCCGGCCGCGATGCGCTTGCCATTGATAAGTTCGTCATCGGCGCTTCGTGCGACACGCCCTCTGCGGCGAAGTGCCTGCTGGAGCTGCGCGCGGTACTGGCTGTCTGTCATTATCCATGCCTCCTCGGTTGGTGAAACCTTATGACCTCGCCAAGCCAGGGACAATTGCGGGATGCCGGACAACAAAAAGGGCCGCCAAACGGCGACCCTTGAACTTCGATATCGGTTCCGAGTTCAGAAGGTCTTCACCCTGTCCCCCAGCTTCTTGCGGAGCAGCTCGATCGAGGCTTCGGCCTTCTGCTTCTCCCCGGCGAGCGCGTCGAGTTCGTCTTCCAGCGAGGACATCCGGTCGACCCAGCGCCGCTTCAGCGTCGCGTCATCGACCCCGGCGAGATTTCCGCGCAGCCGCGTCTGCTCTCGCTCGATCTCGCCGTAGCGCTCGTCGGCCGACTGCAGTTTTCGGTTCGCCTCTCCGAGAGCCGCGGTCGCGTCAAGCACTGCCTGCAGCTTGGTTTTGACGGCTTCGTCGGTCGTCCCGCTGATCCACAGCGCGATGCGGCTTTCGTCCGGATCGGCGGCTACCATCTCCTCGCGCTCCTCGCGCACGTATTTGACGACAAGCGACGCCGTCTCCCCCGCCTTGACCGCCGCCTTGAGCCGCACGCCTTCCGTCGTCTCCTCCACGATCTGTCCCGGAGCCACGCGGTATCCGTCCGGCACGTGATCCTCCACGACGACAGTCCGCCCCTCGTCGCCGGCCTTTATCTTCCATGTGGCCGTGATCATCGAGATCTTCTGCGCCTCGAGCCTCCAGTCGGCCAGCTTCACCGCCGTCACGGTGTCGCTCGCCTGCCGCTCCTCCATCTGATCCATCTTCAGGTCGGTGCCGAACACCGTAGTCTTCGTGGCTCCCGCGGCAATGTCATCGAACCGGGCATCGCCGACATACCCCCCCTTGAGGTCGTAGACCGTCATGATGCCCGACGGCAGGGTGTTTCCAGTGCCGTTCTTGATGAGCAGGGCGGCGTTCGGGTGCTTGGCATCCGGGTTGAACAGCGAGACGAATCCCGCCTCGACCTCCTTGTCAACGATAGGAACGGACAGCGTGTCGCCGTTCCTCACTGTGAATTTCCCCGGGATCTCGAAGTTCGCCATCGCAAGCTCCTCGGTCGCGGTCGACGGCGCGATGGTGTCCGCCATTGACGGAGCCGGAGCGGCTCCCGCAAAGGCGGCGATGTCGGCCTGAGCCAGCTTCATCGTCACTGAGCGCGGCTGCGCAATAACTTCCGCGACGGATTCGTTCCCGATCTCGTCACGGTTCTTCCAGAGACGTTCGTGGAGCCGCTGCTTCAGGGTAACAGGCTTTCCGGATGACAGCGTGATCGCTACGTCGTTCCAGTCCTCGCCGGAGGCGTTCTCGAGCACGGCCCATGCCTGGAGGCGAGCCTTGCCGCCTTCCTGCACGATCAGCTTGTAGGTGGGCTTCCATACGGGTGCGGCAACGACATATGAGATGGCCACGTCCTTCTCATCGGTCTTGGCCAGCCGCACCTTGATCGTGCGCATGCCGTCTGCGGCCGAGGCAGCGAGCAGGGCTACCGCGTCATCGATCTTCTTCTGGGCCTCCGGTTCGACGAACTTCACGGTCGTCGTTGTTTCGAGAACGACCGTCTTCAGCTCGGACTTCGGAGTCAGGAGGACAAGCGATGACTTTCCTTCCTTGGGATGCTCCTCGACGCCGACAACGGTGAAGACGATGTCGGCCTGGCCATCGAGCGTGACCTTGCTCCCCTTCATGGCACCGATGATCCTGCTGAACGAATTCAGATCCTCCGGCGAGAAGGGAAGACGGGCGAACGTCTCCTCGATAGGCTGCGGACCGGCGAGCGACAGATCTTGCACGGCTGCCTTGCTGGAGAAGACGGCTAGACTCTTCAGCAGGTCATCGACCTGTTCGATGGGGACGTCTATCTCGACCGTGCCACTCTCGTCGACCGCAGCCGTCCTGACGATCTCCGCCACCCCGCCGGAGGATATCTTGATGGAAGTGATCGGCCCGCTGGCGGCATATGCGGCGGATGCCAGAAGGAAGGATACGAAAGTGGCGGTGATGGTTCTACGGAGCATTGATGACCTCGCATTTATGGCTGCGGGGTCATCGTGAAGGATTCAATCCTTCGGGTCAAACAGGACCGGATAGAGAGGCTCTATTGAAGCTTTCCGTCGGCCCATACATGGGTCTTCGAGGGTATCCACATGCCGCCAACCTGCGCGATGATCGGCCTTCCATCCTCGCCGACCTTCCACGCGAAGCCGATGGTGTGGAACTCGAACCGCTTGATCCAGATGTCGTTCACGAGGCTGTATAGCTGGAACAGGCATCCTTCAGGGCCGCAGTCTCCGGGAAGGCGCGACATCACAAGCAGATCATTGTAGTCGCCACCGAGGATGTTCTCCGCGGCAACGTCGATGGACGGAAGGACTGGATCCTCCTTGGCACCCGTCCGTTTCCGCCAGTCTGGCAGCGCCACGTTCTTGAGCACGTCATCGACCTGCGCCGTATGCGTCTGCCAGTCTATGAGGGAATATCCCCTGGCCGCGAAGAAGTCGAGGTCGGACGTGATTTCCATGTCGTCGTCGGCCTCGATCGGGGTGTCGCTCCCCTCGGGAAGCACGAAGACGGAACCCGGCAGGCTCGGAGGTTCCGCCAGGGGCGTCGTGTTCTGGGCATGCGCCGGATACGCGATGCCCGACAGGAGCACGAGGGCGAGAGCGGTCTTCTTCAGCATATCGAATCCTTGATCACTTGCACATGCCGTTTGCCTTGCCCCATTCCACGTGGAAGTGGACATAGACGCCGACGTATCCCGAGTAGCTCGGAGAGAGTACGCCGCGGAAGGTGCTGCAGGCAACAGCCTTCAACTGGGCTGTCAGTACGCCATCGGGTGTTCCGGGAGCGTTCACGAAGGATCCCATCGAGATCTTCCGACCGCCGACGATCACGCCGGAGATGTCTACCGCCTGTCCGAGGGCATGGTTGGTGATGGTACCCGGCTTGTTGCCGTTCTTGTCGCGCATCGGGCCGCATTCGCGGGTGGATCCGATGCCGTAGTAGCCGGTCACGCCCTGCGCCTTGATCTTCTGGCCGAACTGCTCCATCGCGATCGCCATGTCGCAGGTCATCTGGAGGCGCGCGCCGAAGGGGATCGCGGTTCCAGTCAGCGCCACCGCATTCTGAATGGAACACGTCACGCCGCCATAGCTGCCGTTCTGCACAGTTCCCAGGGTGTCGAATTGGACGCCCATTCCCTTGAGCTTCTCCATGCAGGCAGGGTCCGAGACGACGCCCGGCGGGTTCTGGACGCCATCCTGGTCAGCGACAGCCGTGCTGGCGTAGGAGCAGGCCAGCGCATACGACCAGCTACCCGTTCCCGAACCGAAGGTCTGGTTCTTGCAGGCTTCCTCGTTCGGCCCCTTCTTGGCTTTCTCCGACATTTCCTCCGCGCTCGCGCACTCGGCGTCGGTCATCAGGTATGGCTTCGCCTGGTTGCACAGTGCGAGGCTTTGTCCCGTGAAGTTCGAGCAGGAGATTGCCTTGATCATCGGCATCACCACGGAGCAGGTCTTTTTGGACATGTCGGTCGTGACAACGGAGCACGAGTTGCCTGAGCAGACGTATTTGTTGACACATGTCCCGGTGCCATCCTGCGTCTTGTGCTTCAGCGTATAGCCGTTCGGCGCAGTCGCACCCGCGACGCCGCACCATCCGTCGGCCTTTATGTATTCCTGCATGCCGCCGGATCCGATGAGATGCATCCCCATTCTGAGGCCGCCTTCTGTCATCGCCCCGCAGCCGTTCTGGGAGAGCGTCTTGCCCATGGCAGCGCTGGCCGCCGAGCTTCCGAACTCTTTCATCTGGACGTTGCTGTAGCTCATGCCGATCGCGTCTTGGACAGCCTTGCTGTTCTTGAAGTCGTCGGCGCTGTAAATGCCGTCCTTGCCGGTCCAGTTGTCCTTGTTGTACGTCGAGAAGTCCGACTTGCCGGATCCCGGCTTGAGATAGCCGAGTTCTTCGAGCGCATCGGAACCCCATTGCTTGATGCCGATGAATCCCATCTTGTTGTCGGCGGCATAGTCGCCGGATCCCGAGGATTCGAACTTGTGAAGCAGGTCGGCGATGTTGCACTGGTTCTCGCTGACAACCTTGCCGCCCGCCGCGGCATCCTCGGCCGCCTGGACCTGGATTGGCAGCATGGAGCCTGCGATGAAGACAAGGGCTGTCAGTGTGGATGACAAAAACTTTCGCATGGCAGCACTCACTCTTTCGGGGGCTCGATCGTCGGAACGGCGGCATCGCAGGCGAAAAGCGTTCGCATCGAAGGATTCAACGCCCATTTCTCAGTGTAGCGGCAGACGCTGTTGTCGTAGACGACAATGTCGTTCCGGACGATCCTGACCGGGCACTCGATGTCTCCGCAGACGAATGGCGAATTCAACTGCGACACGACGAGGTCGTCGCCCTCGGGGGTCTTTACCCTCGCCGTGAACACCCGAAGGTTGGGGTCCTTGCTGGCTATGTAGTCGTCACCGAAGCCGGCCCATATCTTTGCCGACTCGGGGGCATCCGCCTCCGCCCTTGCGAATGGCAGTTGGACGAGACCATCAGCCATTGCCGAACCCGCGGCGAGCAGTGCGGCGAGCACAATGGGAATTCGTGTCAGCTTCATCTGGAACTCCGTTTTTGGACCTCTCACTATTTGCCGTCGCACCCGCCAAAGTCAAGCTGGAGCCCCTTGCCGCGCGGGCGTTCTGGAGGCTATTCTTTCTTGAATCCTGTTCCGCGCACGAAGAGTTGAAACATGAATCCCTGCAGATCCATCGCGGCCGCTCTCGCCATGCTGTCAGTGACCGCTCTCGCCGGTTGCCAGTCGACCGGCAGCAGCAGCACCGCTGAGAACCGCATCCGCATGAACAGCGGAGCCTTCACGGGGAACTCGTCGGCTCTCGGTGGCGACATCAAGAGCATTTTGATGGCTGGCGGCCTTGATGTCGCGAATCCGTCGGCTCCGACGGGAGACACCAACCGCTCCGAGGTCGCGAAATCCAGCGCGACCTCCTACGACACCGATGCCATGGTGGCCGCCCTTTCAAACACCACGACCCGTACGTCTTCGGCGGCTCAGACGGTGAAGCCGCCCGTCTCCAGCCCGGTGGCCGACACCGCGGATCACCCATCCGCCGCGCTGGCAATGGTCGCCGAGGCCAAGCCGAAGCCAGCCCCGATCAAGAAGATCGTCCTAGATACGAAGGTCGAGGACGACAAGGCTCCGGTCATCGAACTCGCCTCGATCAACATGTCGCCCGCCGACAACGGGGAGGCTTTCGATCCCATTCCCGCCGCCGAAGAGGTGAAACCCGTCGCTGCGGCTCTTCCCGACAGCAAGGTGGCGAAAGGCGCTCGCACGTCTTCTCCCGAAGCGGTCTCTGAGGCGGTCTCTCCCTCCATGAAGACGTCCAGGGTTCGCAGGTTCTGAGGAATGACTGAAGTAGCTCCGTCGTCGGCAGAGGAGCTGGCCCGCGCCAGATCCTATTCCTACCATTTCCGCAAGCATCTGGAGCAGGCGATGTTCGCCTCGATCCACGGGCCTCTCACGCAGAAGATAGGCCTCATCTTCGCGGTCACTGGCATCTCGTCCCGTCTGGCCTACCACATCTTTGTCCGAACCCTGCAGACCGATGCGGACTCGACCTGGCTTCCCGACTATTCGTCGGACTACGGGCGCACGGTGTTCATCCATCACGACCGCGTCGAATCCAAGGCGGTCACGCTTTCAGCGGCACTTTCAGTCCGCAACACGGGCAACCACCTGATCTATCTGGCGGACAGGGCCGAGGATCTGCCTGCGATCATACGGGACAACGCTTCGGCGATCATCGAACCATCGGTCAACGCCTTCGCCCTCGCTGTCGCGGCGTTCAGGGACTTTCATGCGGATCTCAGCGACGAAGCGCGCCGCAAGTTCAAGATATTCGACGCAGAGAAGACCGCTGCGACCAGCCTCGACCAGGTGTTCTATAAGAACGAAGGCGTGGTCTTCAACGGAAAGCAGTTTCGCAGGATCGACAAGCCGGGCGCTTTTCTGTCCGAAATCTACTTCATGTTCCGGGACTTCGCCTACGAGGCGCAGATTTCTGCACGGGCAGTCGTCCTGTGCGCAGACTGGCAGAAGCCGCCGACGCGGGCCAGCGACGTCTCGCGCGACGAACTCGCCGACGTCCCCCTGCTGGACGATTTCCCTGGGATAGCCAACTTCCGGCCTCGGCTGTCGACGCTCCTTGATCGGTACAATTCCCCTCGCCCGCCGAGATCTGGCATCCTCCTCTACGGCCCGCCCGGCACAGGGAAGACGATGCTTGCGAGAACCATAGCCAAGACAACCGGCCGCAGCCTGATCGCCACTTCCGTCAGCGGATGGCAGAGCGGCAATCATCTCAGCGACTTTCTCGCGACTATGAGCGACGACTTCCGCCGCGCCCGTGAGATGTCTCCCTCGATGATCTTCATCGACGAGCTGGATTCGATCCCCGACCGCCGCAACCGATCCTCCGCCCACCAGTTCTATGAGACGGCCGTGACGAACCGCTTTCTCGAGCTGATTGATGGATTCACGGGCTGCGGCGACGTTCTCGTCGTCGGCGCCACGAACAACAAGACCGCCATCGACCCTGCGGTTCTGCGCGCCGGACGATTCGGCGAGCATGTGCACGTGCCCTATCCGGATCATCAGGGCATCATGGAGATACTTGCATGGTACCTGGGGCGCGCAGAATGCGCTCACGGGATCTCGGCGGACGTTGACGCATCCGAGCTTGCCACCCGGATGCCGGGCATTCCGCCTTCCAGCATACGGTCGATCGTCGACGAGGCGGTGGACGAGTGCAACAGGCGCCGCGAGCCGCTCGACGGTGTTCATTTCGAGATCGCATTCGACGCGGCCGCGGCCAACATGGGATTTGTGCGCGGCGGCTATCTCGCCGACATCGAGCGGGTTACCGTCCACGAGGCGGGCCACGCCGTTGCCATGCACCTCATCCGGCCCGGCTCGATCGACTCGGTAAGGATTGCTGCCGACCTGACCACGGCCGGCTACGTGAAGATGAGTCCTTCCTGGATAGCGGGCGACGACGTGCGAGCTGATATAGGGAGAGGCATCGCGTGCATGTCCGGCCGCGCTGCGGAGTACCTGGTTCTTGGGCCGGGCAGGATCGGCTACGGGAACGGCATGGACATCACGATGGCGCGGCACCATGCCGTCTCCCTCGCCGAGAGTGGCCTCACCCCCGACGGCTTCGCCGAATTCCTGAACCCGGAGGACAGATCCGCCATCGAAGCAGCCGTTTCGAAGTGGATGACCGCCTTCAACCGCGCATCTCTGGCACTGCTGAAAGATCAGGTGCATGCGGTGAAGAGCCTTGCGGATATTTTTTCAAAGAGGATGGTTCTCGACGGCACCGACTGTCACGCCCATCTCCAGGCGCTTGGCCTCGAAAGCAACACGGATCTGTCGAAGCTGATCGCGCTATAGGCTCGCAGCCCTAGCCAGTATCTTGCGGATATCCTCCGCGGTCAGGAAACGACGCTCGATGAGCCCTGAAGTCAGTTCATCGAGGGCATGCCTGTTTTCGCCGATTAAATTCAATGCCCGAGCGTACTGTGTATCCAGTATGCGCGCGGCCTCCGCCCGAACCTCGGGGATGTCGGCTGCCGTTTTGATATCGATTGAGATAAGACCCAGCTTTTCGCTGAAGCCGCAGAATGCCACCATCTTCGTGGCAATTATGGTTGCCGCGGCCAGATCTCCAGAGCATCCGACGCTGATCTGCTCCTTGCCGAAGACAACCTCCTCGGCAGCCCGTCCGCCAAGTTTCTTGGCGATGGCGCTCTCGAGTTCGCTGCGCGTTGAAATCTTCATGAAGTGTGGATCCGGCGTATTTCTGACGATGCCGTATCCGCCGTAGCTCGTCTCTGGCGCGATGCTGGCGTAGATGATCGCTTCTCCGTCTCCGCAGAGGTGCGCTACGAGCACGTGGCCGGCTTCGTGGCATGCGATCTGCCTGATCTTCTGCGCGGAGAGGCCGATGTCCTCGAGACTGCGGTGCTTGCGCCAGAAGACGATACGCTTGAAGAAATCCATCATGCGTCTCTATTGATTGAGCGAAAGGTACGTTATGTAGCTCGACATGACCTTCTGGACGTATTCGCGCGTCTCGCGGAAGGGGATGCTCTCTGCCCAGTCGACGGGATCGGCCTTGCCTCCACGCGGGTCGCCGAAACGCCCCAGCCACTCGTCGACGCGCAGCGGGCCTGCATTGTAGGCCGCCGCGGCGAGCATGGCGTTTCCGTTGTAGCGTGCCAGCATGTCTCCGAGATACCGGGATCCGACCGCGATGTTGTAGTCGGCGTTCTTCCGCATCAGGTTGACGTCGACCTGCACACCCGCCGATCTCCCGACGCGTACGGCGGTGTCGTCCATGACCTGCATCATGCCGCGGGCGCCCTTGTTGCTGTTTGCCTGCTGCTTGAAACGGCTCTCCTCGCGTATGACGGCGAGTACGAGCTCCTCGCGGGCGCGCGTGTCATGCCAGTAGAGATCCTTGACCGGATATGTCGTTGCGATGGATGCAAGCTGCTCCTTCGATAGCTTGGTCTTCATCTCCGATGCCGATAGCTGCCCGTAGAACGTGGTGCCGTACCCCATGGACGCCTTGAACATGGACTGGGCCTCGGCCGCCTTGCCTTGGACCTTGAGTGCGCGGCCGAGCCAGTAGCCCGCCTTCGCCTTCGCAACGCCCTGTGCATCCTTCCTCATCCCGGGGATGTAGGAGACAGCCCGTGTGAAATGGGCGACGGCGATGTCCGCGCGATGGAGGCTCTGAAGGGCGATCCATCCGCACGACCATTCCTTGTCGAACATTTCGTCGCTGCGCCCGCTGGAGAAGGCGGCCGCCGTCTTGTAGGCGTCGGTGACCTGCCCCCGCTCGCGCAGCGTCATAGCGCGGTCGCGCGTCGTTCCCCAGCCAGCAGCCGAGGCGGGCATCGCGACGGCGCAGGCTGCGACTGTCAGTACGACCGCAACGATCGTCCGGCTGATAAGATTCGCGAGCATTCGTCCCTCTGAGCGGAGTTCTACAAGGACATGGTGCCGCGAACTTAAGGACTCATCAACACCATTTGGTCTCTTCCAGGCTCTGACGGAACGATCAATGAAGGATTCGTGGATTGACGAAGCGCGACACCGGACTCAGACTTGGGCATCGCCATCGCCGAAGGATCCGCAGCATGACAGACATGAGTGCAGACACCGATCTCGCGACCGAGATCGACAAGGCATACCGCCAGCTCCGTGCGGATATCGAAGCCCTCCTCTCTTCCAATCCCACCAAGGCACCTGATGCGATCCTGTCTTTGATCTTCGACAGGCTTGCGACTGAGCGCCCCTCATACTTCAGGGGCGTTCTCGACCGCTGGGGCGCCGACCTCGTCGACAGGGACATCAGGGATCCCGCCACCTTCAGGTTGCTTTTCGGCGCAGTTCTCGGCCAGTCGCCGCTCAACGGCGCGGCGTTGCCGCAACATCCGTCCAACAAGGAGATTTCGATATGAATTTCGAGCAGTGGTATGCGTCGCAGGAGTGGTGGCACGAGCCCGAAGAAGAGCTGAAGGAAGTCTGGGACGCGCTGGTCGCCAAGGGCTTCTCCAATGCCGAGGCTGCGCGATTGATCGGGTCCGTCGTCTCGGTGATCCGGAATGAATACGGCGATTAGGCCTCCGAGGATCGCATGCATTGTAGCTTTCGCCACCGCTCGGCATCCTCACGATTGACAGTTAGAGGATGAGCATCGATGTCGATCTACCACGTTATATTCACGAGACAACTTTCCGAAGACATCACGGTCGTTCTGGAGAGGGGAATGTCGCCAAGCACGAAGACGTTCATCGATCAGATCGCCGAAGAGTTCGAGCCTCACCTAGCGGACGGCGCATCGCTCAGAATGGGCAGCACCTACCAGAAGGACGACAACGGTGACAACTATGTCCTTGAGGGGTTCTTCACCATTCCGCAGCCTGAGATCGACAGCTCGGCGCCGGATGCCTGGGAGCAGCGCTACGCCCATCTCGAAGATTTCCTGACACTTCTTCGGTCGGCCTACCATGACGGAGTGGCGGGATTATTTGTGGTGGAGTCGGTCCAGACGGGCAACCGCACGATCTTGGCCGGGGAGATAGCGGCAAAGGCAAGGCAGGATCGCCTGTCCAAGGGCAAGGATCTCCTCGAACTCAGCGCCGACGAGGTGTTCGACCGTACGAAGCGGCAGGCCGGTGACATTGCGCTGATCACTTCCGGCGAGTTCCCTTCGAACGGCATACACCAGAACAACACTGCCTATGCGGTCGGAAAAATCACCGAGGATGGCCTGTTCGATCCTATTCGTTCTCATCTGAGATATGGCGAAGCCGTCGGTCTCTTCGAAACGACGTGCAAGGCTGCGGAACTCCGTCCAGGCGCTTGATGCGGTTCATAGCCGCGCTAGGTCGTCGGCCTCGATCGCCCGGGTTACGATCCCCGTGAGGAGATGCACGACCACCGATGATGCGGCCGCCTGAACCGCATCCATCGGAAAATCCATGATCGGGCTGTCGGGGATCGAAAGGTCGTAGCACTGGATGCGCCCGAGATCCGTGAACACGACGACGAGCGTCCTCACGTATATCGCGTCTCCGTCGAACTCCACGGGGATGCGGCAACCGACGGCTTCTAGTCCGGTCTGGATGAGGCTTTGCAGGATGGCTTCTATATCGCGCGTCGGCATACGTAGTTCCTGTTTCTGGATCCGCCTTCCACTTCCAGAAGCCCGGCATCCTCGAGCTTGTCGAGGACGACCTTCGCTCCGCGGGGCGTTACTCCGAGGTTTTCACAGAAGCTCTTCACGGTGAAGATCGGCTGGCCGATCATGAACTCCACCGCCGGTGTGATGCTTGATGACGACCTTTCGGGCGGGCAGATTGCGAGAAGGGTGCGCCTTTCCGCAGCCGCGTCCCCGATCCGGCGGTGGCTTGAACGCCCGGCCTCTGCGACAGCCTGTGCGGCCGCGAGCGCCCATGAATCCGATGACTTGGCCGCATCCCTGAAACCGTCGACGTCCTTCCGGATCTGCTGCGCCAGTCCATGCACGGGGAGATCACAACCGAACCCCCTGGCGAGGATCCACGGGGCGCACAGCATCGCCATTCTCCGCGCCGTGCTCTGGAACCTGCCCGAGTTCCAGATGCGCCGGATCACGTCGACCGCAATCCACGGCTCCGGGGTTTCGGCAGCCACCTCGCACTCCCTGACCAGCCATGTGGCATCGTCCTCGAGCGTCCAGACGAGGTCGGGCCGCATGACGCGCCCTGTGGATTCATCGGAGATGGAGAAGAGCTTCAGGATTTCTTCGAGGCCCGGCGGCTGCTGGGGCCATGCGTCCACGAGCAGGATGGCTTCATGAATGTCAGCGGCAAGTTTCGTCGCCCTGTCCAGGTTCGACGTGTCCCGGTTCCCGATGCGTCGGCAGAGGGATTCATTCCTGATCGCATGGCCCTCAAGTCCTGCGATGGCAGCCGCCTCGTCCCGGATGGTTCGGCGCCTGTACCATGGCACTCCGGCCGGCGTGGCGGATGCCTCGGCATCGGCGGTCATCTTGGCGACATTGATCATCGCCTCGTCGGCGCGCGCAACGGCCGCTGCCGCCGCGACGAAAGCGCGACGGTCGTCCATGACCACGAATTCTGTTTCGGAAAACTGCTCCATGGACTGAATCGTGAGGCAAAGCCCGGATCCAGTCCATAGCCGACAGATGTCAGATGAGCGTGCGGAGCGGCTGGGGCATGCCGTCGACGGTCTCGATGAAGACGCTCTTCGCCGCGTTCCGAAGGGTGCGGGCCGTATTGGGAAGCGTCAGGTAGGATCCCTGCGTTTCGAAGGCGTGATCACAGACCATTTCGATGGCGTCGAACGCCACCCGGTTCTGCGGGATCTCAAGCTTCGGGGTCCGAAGGCGCTTGTCATGGCGGATCGCGTTCGATGCCATGTCCTTGATGCGGGTCACCAGCGCGTCAGGCGGCGACAGCATCTTCAGGACATCGTGCGAGCATGCGATGATGGATGCAAGGGTGGCCACGCCGATGTAGCTGCCCATCCAGCCGCAGGTCGGATCGGCGATCGGCCACAGGCGATCCAGATGCATGGAGATGTCGGCGAGAACAATCTCCATCATTTCGTCCTCGTTTCGCTCCGTGCGCAGCATTTCGCGTCCGAGAAGGACGATGCAGTCATCCGGTCCGACATCGACGCCGAGGATGTTCTCGACCGCGTTCGACAGGTCCTCCTCCTCGGCAACGTTCGCCGAGAATACGAAATGAGAACCCGTCATGCTTGGCATCATGACGACGTGGAAGTGAACTTCGTCGTCGCTGATGACCTGGCGGATGCATTCCTTATAGAGATCGCCCATCTGGCGAGCCAGCGGCTCGAGTTCCGTTCCGACTTTGATCGTCGGACGCTGAGGTACAATGTACTTCTCTTTCTTCGTTTCAGTAATATGCATTCCCTGACCTTCGATATCTACGCAGCCGCGGTATCCGGTCAGCATAATTTGCTGCCAAAACCCCCACGGAACGCGCCCATGCTGAAGTTAAGATGTTGAAGGTTCAAAACTGTAGAACGATTACCAACGCCCCATCTGCAGACTTGAATGATCCCCGCAGCGTTTTTGCCCATCATGAGCCTGCGGGGGTCTGCATAGCGGTATTCCTGGGTTCCGATAACCTTCCTTATCGGTAGTTAGCGGCCCCTCCCGGGAATACTGCTGGTCGTTCGGAAGGTGAAGCCCTTAAATCACACCGTCCCCCGGCAGATCTCAGCATACCTAACGTCAAGGTCGTACCCGACATTTGAACTGAGATTGAGTTACCTACATCAGATTGCAAAAGCAATACCTCCACCTGATGTTTGTTAACAAATTTCAATGTCTGGATACGTTCGGCAACACATGCCTCTGGATCACAAGGACACAGGCTGTTCCATAATGGGATTCAATGTCCCAGGCGTGGTTCCTTGCGTGCAGCCGGCCGACTCTCAAGGCATCATCCCCTGTGGATAACGAGGATCATACGTGGACCGTTTCGGCACCCAGGCTCTGGACACCTATCGACTCGGCGGCGGCCGGGAGGTCGGCACGTTCATTGACAGCAAGACGCGCGAGCGCCTGCGCCGGATCATAGATGACGGCACCCCGCCGAACACGCGCCGGGCCTACACGAGCGACATGAACTACTTCTGGAGCTGGTGCTCCGCCATCGGCTGGACTGACGAACCCATCATGCCCGTTCCAGCGGAGATCGTCGCACGCTTCGTGGTCGACCATCTCGAAGGTCTTGACGAGGACGTCGAGCGCGACCTCGTGGACCGGGGCGTGAAGGCGGGTTTCGGCGTCCACTCCATGAACACGATCGACCGCCGCGTCTCCGCGCTGTCGGCCCTTCACAAGACGAAAGGCATGCCGAGTCCCGTCACGGATCCGCTCGTCTCACAGATCCTGTCGAAGGCCCGGAAGGCCAACGCGCGCCGGGGCAAGAGGGTGAACAAGAAGAAGGCGGTCATCAAGCGGGTGCTCGACCAGCTCCTCGCCCAGTGCGCCTCCGACAGTCTCATCGACAGGCGCGACCGCGCGCTGCTGCTATTCGGATGGGCGAGCGGTGGCCGCCGCCGCTCCGAGATCGCCGACGCAACCTTCGACAGGCTCGAGGCAAGCGAGGGCAGCTACGTCTACCACATGGGCATCACCAAGACCGACCAGGAAGGCGACGGCATGACCGTTCCGGTGACTGGGCGCGCAGCCACGGCGATGGCTGAATGGCTTTCAGCCTCCGGAGTCTCAAAGGGACATCTCTTCCGCGCGGTCGACAGGCACGGCAACGTGTCGGACACCCGGCTCTCGGACAAGGCGATAGCGCTGATCGTCAAGCGGCACGCGCAGCGGGCCGGGTTGGATCCGTCGATCTTCGCCGGGCACAGCCTGCGTTCAGGTTTCCTGACGGAGACGGGCCTTCAAGGAAAGAACCTCCTCGAGGCCATGAAGCTCTCCGGCCACAAGACGATGCAGGTCGCTGCAGGCTACCATCAGTCGGGAGCCGCTCTCCTCAATGAAACTGCAAGCCTCGCCGGCTGACCGCGGAGCGGCGCTCAGAATTCCTGAAAGCGCGTGACCGAAGCCGATATCGCGTCTTGCAGGCGAACCTGCATCGGCAGAGGGTGTTTGATCCGCGTGGGATCTATCGTCGACGGCGGAAGGGAAGTTGGGATGACTCGTGATTGGCGAATCCTGAGTGTTGGATCTGGCTGATAGAAGTCCGGAAGAACCATGGCTGCGAGGTCTAGTTCACCCATCCTGTCCTTAGCAACCGAATGCACGGTTATCATTCCCCACCCCCATCTCTATAATCTATTGTATTTCATGATAAAACGGCAATTTCTATTGTCAACAATTATAATGTTGACAGCGGTCCAGGCAATTAAAAGTGTTGCAGACGGGCGTGTGGATGACCCCTCTCCGCGTCTTGCACAAGGACGACGGGCGCCGCACAGGTAGTCGATGCTGACTCAGTCAACGGATGTTCTGCGAGGTTGCGTGATGAGTCCCAAATGCGGGGTGGGAAGTGCTCGATCACGCTATCGGTCTGGATGGGCTATCGGGGTGCTTTCGCCTTCGCGATGGCTTCTCTCAGGATCGGCTGCCAGGCCTCGCCAGTGCGGGGGTCGTAGAAATCATCGTGGATCTCATGGATTTCGCCGTACCTGTCGAACAGGATCCTGAATTCCTCGGGGCGCAGGTCGTGCCGGATGAAGCGAAGAAGCTCATCGACCGTCATCGGGATTGTGTTTCCGTCGGCCCTGTATACGACGGCCGGCTCACCTGAGATGACCGACTCCGCCCCCGGCAGCGGCTTCAGCGTGAGCGGGTTGAAGAGAACGGAGT
>RCUP01000402.1_pt1 | contig 34149 bp, 34 predicted proteins | sample 2166341 | NCBI WGS metagenome assembly RCUP01 (sample SAMN09932325, study PRJNA488358) | compost metagenome | isolation source: compost soil in succinonitrile-enriched | place: Germany: Experimental Botanical Garden | reverse complement strand
CGTAAGGTGTGTAATCGACGTTGTGGTGCAGCATTTCGTTGTTCAGGTGAACCGGTTCACCTTCGTTCCAGAGCAGTGCCATGCGGGTTTCCCAACCACTAGAAATGGGGGGTGTAGGTCGGCCAGCGGTTTTGCCAACGTCCACCCTCCCCGGTGACCCTTTTCTGAGCGCACATAACCCATGTCCTTGAGCAGTGCCATGGTCCGCCGGACCACCACCGGATTGGATGCCTACCAGAAGGTTTGAAAGTCCGCCGCGCTCTGCAAAAGGTAATCCCAATACCGACTGGAATGAGCATGCAATACGCTGCGGTGTGGTGCTGCTGGTATTCCATCACTTCTATGACATCAGGCGGGCGGGTATTCGGTCAATCGTGCGCTCAAGGATAGCAAGGGAATGCTCCAGGCCTTTGAGCGCGCGCTGGCAGATCACAACGCCTTGTTTGGAGATGCGCCAAAACTGGAACTGGCCTTCGGAAAAAACTGAAGTAAGCCTGCCTGCCAAATGCCACACAGGAACTGCAGAGCGTCTTCACGCTCGCAACTTGTAGCGACTGGCGCAGCCGGACGCAGGCAGCGCCAGATGCTACACGTTGCGTGTCAGGCCTGCTGATCGCCACTACATGAAGCTGTAGGTGTAATTGAAGATCAACCGAGTCTGGTCCTGATCGGCAATACCCGTGTCGCTGCCCCGATAAACACCGTGACGCAACGTCGCACCAAAGCCCTTCAATGCACCTGACTGGATGACATAGTCAATGCGCATGTCGCGCTCCCATTCGGATTGATCGGCGGCACCCGTCAGGCTCTTGATATCCCGACCTTGAAGATAGGCAATCGACGTCTTCAGGCCAGGCACGCCCAGCCCCGCGAAGTCATAGCTGTACTGGCCGAATGTGGTGTTTTCGCCCGCGCGGGCGAATTGGTTGATCATGCTGTCAGTGAACAGGTAGAAGGCTGCACCGGCGGCGCCTTCGTTGGGCAGGCTGCCCTGATTGGCCCAGACGAAACCGCCGTCGTCGCTGACCCGTTGGTGACCGAGCATCAGCGAATTGCCACCCAGGCTGTAGGTGAACATGGCGCTCCAGGTTGTGTTGTCGATTTCGCCTGGATGCTTTGCATAGCCGCCGTTGTTATTGAATCGGTAACCGGGATCACCATTGGCGCCGTCGCTGCTGCTTTTGAAGTAACGCAGATCGGTCTTGAATGACTGTCCCGCGCCCAGCGGCAGCACATGGATCAGGCCACCGAAATGCTGCTGGTAGTAGTCCTCGAGGTTGGCGTAGTAGTACTGCAACATCAGGTTCGGGGTGACCTTCCAGTCGCCGCCGGCAAAGCGGAACTGGTTGCTTTCTTCGGTTGCCCCGGCCACCGCCAGGCCTGTGTGGTTGCTCGAAGCCCGGCCCGTGACGTGTTCGATCTGCCCCGCCACCACCGTGAGGTTGTTGATTTCCTTTGAGGTCAGGATGCCGCCCTCGAAGGTTTGCGGCAGCAAGCGGCTGTCGGTCGGCACCAGAATCGGCAGGTTCGGGCTCAGCCCGCCGCCATAATGAAATTCTGTCTGCGAGAACCGTACCTTCCCATTCACCGCCGCACGGCTCCACGAACTCACCGCCGAGCCATCGGTATCGCTGGGGATGAAGCTGTTGTTGTTCGGGTGGTGACCTTTGCCGCCATCCAGCGGCACACCCAACAATGCTTGCGCATCCAGACCAAAACCGACGGCGCCGTCGGTAAACCCGGACAGGTAATCGAGGCGAAAGCCCTGGGCCGTTTCTCGTTGATCGGCGCCACCGTCGCGGTTGTCGTTGTTGTAGTAGAACGTCCGGGCGCTGATCGAGGCTTTGCTGTCCTCAAGAAAGGCCCCGTGGGCCGGTTGCCACAGCGCCAGGCTGATGGCGACGCTAGCCCATTTCAGGCTTGTGGATCGAGTGATTCCGGTCATGTGTACCTCTATTATTTTTATGGGTGTTCCGGGTGTACGGCTCAAATTGCAGGCGCGGCGATGCCTTCTTCGTGCTCGGCCACGCAGGCGCAAAGAATCAGAACGTGTTGTTGTGTTTGCTTTCGGGGTGATCAGTCGATCAGCGGATTAAGCCCACTGCGTGCCACCCGACTGTGCAGTTCACGCCCCAGTGCGGCTTCGCACTGCGCGGAAATGGTCAGCATCCGTTGCAGGTCGATACCCGTGTTCACGCCCATCGACTCCAGCAGGTTGACCCAGTCTTCAGTGCTCACATTGCCGGTGAACCCGGAGCCGTATTTGACCTTCGCCGGATGGCCACCGACCCCGCCGAACGCGCAGTCGAAATAGCGGGTGCCCGCTTCCAGGGCGGCCAGGTAATTGACCAGCCCGGTGGCGCGGGTGTCGTGGAAATGCGCGATCGGGGTGACTTCAGGCATGGTGCTCAACACACTGCCAAACAACCGCCGTACGCTGTGTGGCGTGGCGACGCCCGTGGTGTCGCCGAGGGTGACGTGGGTCACGCCGAGCCGGGCGAACGCTTCGACATCCGCCAGCACCTGACGCTCGTCGACATGACCTTCAAAGGGGCAACCGAATGCCACGGACACGGTGCCGATCAATCTGAATCGACCTTTCGCCGAGTCGACCATCGCCGCGATGTTGGCCCATTGCTCGGCGCGACTGCGCTTGAGGTTGGTCTGCGAATGGGATTCGGAGGCCGATACCAACAGGCTGATTTCGTTGGCGCCGAAGCCCGCATCCAGATCGGTGATGGCCCGCTCCACTGCCCGCACGTTGGCGCAGGTCGCCTTGTAGAAGACTCCTTCACGCCGTGGCAGGCCCGCCAGAAGCTCACTGGCATCGGCGAATTGCGGGATGACCGCCGGGTTGGAATACGAGGTCGCCTCCACACGGGTAAAACCGGCATGGGCGAATTGCTCGATCAGCTCGCGCTTGCGCGGCATCGGGATGATCGCACTTTCGTGCTGCAAACCGTCGCGCGCGAAACACTCGCAAAGTACGACATCAGTCATGGCGTCTCCAGGTTGTAGATGATTGGCATCGTCAATTATGTTGCTTACCGCTAACATGCTGCTTTTGCTATGGCAGATACCGTCTTTCAAGTTTTACTGCCTGTTTATGAAGGCTGAGTCTCTGCCAACTTAGTTGACAATGTCAATTTATTTAACTGAGGAAAGGTGCATGCCGAAAACCACCAATACAAGCAATGGCGATCCCTCCCGAAAGCTGGGTGAGCCTCAGGATTTGCGCGACTTGATGTCGTTCCAGTTGCGCCAGTTGAGCAACCTTTACACCAAGAACACCGCCAGCGTTTACCTGCGAAAATTCTCGCTGACCATGAACGAGTGGCGGGTCATTGCGCTGATCAACACCGCCGGCGAGCTGTCCCTCAACCGGTTGGCAGCCCAGGCGCAATTCGACAAGGGCCTCACCAGCCGTATCGTGGTCAAACTCAATGAGCGGGGCTTCGTCGAGCGCCAACCGGACCCCAGCGATGCACGGGGCATCGCGCTGTCGCTGACCGACCAGGGCAAGGCACTGGTCGATCAGGTGTTCCCGGAAGCCGTGCAGCTCAACAAACAACTGCAATCGTGCCTGACCAAAAGCGAGCGAGAGCTGTTGGCCGTGGCACTGCAAAAGCTGACCCATCAGGCCCGCGCGATGCTCGACCAGGAGCGGGAAAACGACTGGAGCGAATGACGCGCCGTCAGCCCAATCCGAACTCCTTGATGGCGTGCTCGCGCAAGCGGTTCTTCTGGACCTTGCTCGAGCCGGTCATGCCGATGCTTTCAAAGCCCTCGACCACGCTGAGGTAGCGCGGCACCTTGAAGTTGGCGCAGCACTGTTTGCAGAACGCGATCAACTCGGCGGTTTCGGCGTGCTGGCCACTGCGCAGGGTCACGTAGGCGGCCGGCACTTCGCCCAGTCGCGGGTCGGGCACGCCGACCACCTGGGCCAGTTCCACGCTTGGGTGTTTGAGCAGCACCTGCTCGACCTCCAGCGGCGAAACGTTCTCCCCGCCCACCCGGAACATGTCCTTGAGCCGGCCAATGAAACGCAAGCGGCCATCGACGCCCATCTCCCCCAGATCACCGGTATGCAGCCAGCCTGAGCGCAGGGTCTGGGCGGTTTGTTCTGGCAGTTTGTAGTAGCCCTTCATCAGGCTCCAGCCTTTGGCGCAGATCTCGCCGATTTCACCGGGCGGCAAGGTTGCGCCGGTGTGCGGATCGCGGATTTCGATGCTGATTCCTGCGTGGGGTAGCATGTAGCCGTCGATGCGCTGCGCCAACGGCTCGCTGGTGGCCGACACCACGAGGTTGGGCGCCGCCTCGGACAAACCATAGGCGTTGCAGATATCCGTGGCGCCCATCAACTCGACCACGTCGCGCAGGATGTGCGGACTGGCGGCAGCCCATCCCCCTCGCAAATGAAGCTTTGAAGCATCAAAGCCTGGGTCGGCGAGCATCATCAAAAACATTGTGTCGTTGCCCGAGGTCAGTGTGCAGCGCTCCTCGGCCATGATCGCCAGCGCCTGACCCGGATCGAAAGTCTGGGCGGTCACCAGGCAGGCGCCTTCGACCAGTGCGACCAGTAACGACATGGTGCTGCCGGACACGTGGTAGAACGGTCGAGGGCTGAAATAGCGATCATCGGCACGCACGCCGATGCGCCCCGCCACCGATTTGGCGACACCCAGCATCGCCGCATGACTGAGCATGACGCCCTTGGGGTAACTGGTGGTGCCGGACGTCAGTTGAATCAGCAGCGTGTCGTCGGCCTGCACCCGATTTCGTGCCGCCTCGAGCTCGGCATCATCGATGGCCACGCCGGCACTGAGGAAATCGCCCTGGCTGCGGGCGCCGGCCGGGATCTGCTCGCCATCGACGATCAGGTTGTGCAGCAGCGGCAATACATTGCCCGGCAGGACGCTGTCGATGGCCGGCTCGATCTCCCGGAGCATGCCGACGAAGTCGATCTTGCCGAGGAACCGATCGACGCAAAACAGCGCACGAATATCTTCGTGACCCAGGCCATAGCTGAGTTCTTCGGTGCGAAACCGGGTATTGAGCGGCACTGTCACCAGGCCCAGGGATGCCGCTGCATACCAGTGCACCGCCCAACTGACCGAGTTGGCCCGCAGCAGGCCTATGTGGTCACCGTGCTTCAAGCCCAACGCCAGCATGGCCCGAGCGACATTGTCCGCACTCTCTACCAGTTGTCTGTAGGTCAGACGGCCGTCTTCCGCCGCCAGGGCTTCGGCATGGGGACGTTGTTGGGCAACACCACACAGCACCGCCCACAGCGGAATACGAACGGGGGATTGAACGTCACTCACTGGCGGTATCCTTTTTGAAGGTGGTCATGGCGGCTTTCCAGACGCCGGCATTGAGATTTTCTTCGATCGCCAGAATTTCCCGGGCCAAGGCGCCGTGGCGGCTATCGTCCAAGCCATGGTCCAGGGTGTGTTTGGCGCTGCGCATGGCATGGGGCGGCCCGGCGGCAATCTCTTGCGCCAGCCGGTCGCTGAATTCACGCAACTCACCGGAGGCCACGACGCGATTGAGCAGGCCGATGCGCTGCGCCTCGTGCGCATCAACGACGCGCCCGGTGAACATCAGTTCCTTGGCCAGGCGCCGACCGACGATACGCGGCAGACGTTGAGTGGCGCCCACGGTGCCCCAGCGCGCTTCGGGGTAGCGAAAACTGGCGCGATCACTGGCGATAGCGAAGTCGCAGGCACTGGCGATTTCGCAGCCGGAGCCGATGGCGGCGCCATCGAGCACCGCGAAGATCGGAATCGGCAGATCCTCGATGGCCGCATACAGGGCGAATGCGCGCAGACGTCGGGCGCGGATCTGGTCATCGTCCATGCCCTCGCGTTCTTTCAAATCGGCGCCGGCACAGAACACCGGACCTTCTGCGCGAATCACCGCCACGTGCACAGCCAGGTTGTCGCGGATAGCCAACAAGGCGCGATGAAGATCGCGGCACAAGGCGCTGTTCAAGGCGTTGCGAGCTTCGGGTCGATCAAGCACCAGCTCGGCAATGTGCTGCTCGCTGTCGATGTTCAGACGTACAGTGGAATAGGTGTTCATGCTCAAATCGCCCCCCCGGCCCGCAAGCCATCGATCTGTTGTGCGGAGTAACCCAGTTCGGCCAGCACCGTATCGTTGTGCTCACCCAGCAATGGCGGGCGGCTGAGTGTCGGGTTATCGAAGCCGGTGAAGTGAAACGGCAAGCGAATCGCCGGGAAACTGCCGGTTTGCGGATGGTCGAAACGATCGAATACGCCCCGGGCTTGCAGGTGCGGATCGACCATCACCTCGTCCAGCGTCTTGAGCGGTCCGGCCGGCACGCCGAACGCATCACAGGCTGCACACAATTGGTCGCGGGTCAGCCCCTCGCAGGCTTGCGTCAACGCCTGCATGACTTCGTCGCGGTGCAAGACGCGACCACTGTTTTCCCGCAGCCTCGGGTCTTCGGCCAGTGCGTCCAGACCGAGCAGTTTGCACAGGGGTTTCCAATGCTGATCGGCGCCGGTGATGTGCACGAAACCGCCGTCGGCACAGCGGAAACTGGCCGAGGGCACACGGCCCGGGTGTTCGGTGCCCATGCGCGTCGGCAGCTCGGCATGGGTAAAGAAGCGCGCCGCGGCCAGTGACAGCAACGGGATCTGGCCATCGAGCATTGCGAAGTCCAGATAGGCACCCTCCCCGCGCCCTCTGGCACCTTGCAGCATGGCCAGGGTCCCCAGGGCGATCCACAGACCCGAGGTCATGTCCGCCACCGGTACACCAGGCTTGACCGGTTCACCCTCGCGAGCACCAGTCATGCTCATCAGGCCGCTCATGGCCTGGAACACCGTGTCGTAGCCTTTGCGTTTGGCATAGGGGCCGGTCTGGCCGAAACCGGTACAGGAGACGTACACCAGTTCGCGGTTGACCTTTTGCAGGCTCGGCCAATCCAGGCCGTAACGGGCCAGGGTGCCGGTGGGAAAATTCTCCAGCACCACATCGGCGTCGGCCACCAGCTTGCGCACGATGTCCTGGCCCTCTACCGAGCGTAGATTGACGCTGATCGACTCCTTGCTGCGATTGAAGGCGTAGTAATAGGCGCTGCGTTCCACGTTAGAATCGTCGTTTTGCGCAACGCTGTCGGCGAACGGCTCGTAACCCCGGGTTTCGTCACCCGTGTCCGGTTGCTCAACCTTGATCACCCGCGCGCCCAACTCCGCCAGGATCATCCCGGCCAGCGGACAGGCGAGTACCCGCGCCATCTCGATCACGGTAATTCCCTCAAGCGGCTTCATGCCGGCGTCTCCTGGCCTTGGCGAAAGGCACGCATCCGCGCATTGAGTGCCTTGCCGCGCTGCAATCCTTCGCTGAAGGGCAACTCGGCCACTTCATGGAAAATCCGTTTGGTGGCGCGCATCGCTTGCACCGGATAACTGGCCAGCGTCGCGGCGAGCTGGTGGGCTTCATCCAGCAACTGACCGGCAGGCACGACGCGGTTGATCAGACCGAGTGCCAACGCTTCATCGGCCGCCACGGTGCGACCGCTTGCCACCAGTTCAAAGGCAGCCTTGCGCCCTACGTGCTCGACCAGTCCGGCCATGACAATCGCGGCGACGATGCCGTGCTTGACCTCCGGGTAACCGAATCGTGCTTCCGGGGTTGCCAGCGCCAAGTCGCAGGACAGCACCAGGCCGCTGCCGCCGCCCATGGCGTAGCCGTTCACCGCGGCAATCAGCGGTTTGCTCAGGCATTTGCCCAGCCCCTGCAGTTCAGTGGTCAACGCGGCACGCTGTTCGACCAGCGCCTGGTTGTCCGGGGTGAGAATGGCGAACTCCCGGGTATCGGCCCCCGCGCAGAAACCGCGACCGGCACCGGTCAGAATGATCGCGCGGACGGAATCATCGGCGTCGGCGGCTTTCAAGGCATCGATCAGGGCCTGGGTCAGGGCGAAGCTCAAGGCATTGAGTTTGTCGGGACGATTGAGCGTCAGCACCAGCACGCCAGCATCGAATTCGCTGAGGATCAGGGTTTCGGTTGTCATTGTTATTCTCCAATCAAGACTGCATGTCACGCAGACGTTTCAATGCCTGTTCGGTTTCTTGCACCAATTTCGCCATGATGCTGGCGGCGGGTTGTATCTCGTTGATCAACCCCGCGCATTGGCCGGCCTCGACCTTGCCGTTGGCCGTGTCGCCTTCGAGGCTGGCTTGCTTGAGGGTGGCCGAGGCCAGCAGCGCCTCATAGGATGCTGGATTGCTGATGTGCTGGCCGTCCTGTTCAGCGGCCAGTACGCGATCAGTGAAGTCGTTGCGCACGCTGCGCACCGGCAGCTTTCCGCGGCCCACCAGCAGGGTGTCGTCGATGCCGGCGTCCAGCACTTTGCGTTTGTATTCGGGATGCAGGCGCGCCTCTTCGCTGAGGATGAAGCGCGTACCCAGTTGCACCGCATCGGCGCCCAGCGCCAGTAGCGCCGCAATGCCGTAGCCGTCGGCAACACCCCCGCCGGCGACCACCGGGCAGTCCACGTGTTGCAGCACGCTCCTGACGTTGACCAGCGTGCTCACCTCATTGGCGGGTGGATGGCCGCCGGCCTCGCAGCCGACCACCACCAGTGCATCGACGCCGGCCGCCGCGGCCTTTTGCGCATGCTCGACAAACGCCACCACGTGCATCCAGGTCGCGCCATAAGCATGAAAGCGCTGCACATGCGGCTTGGGCGAGCCCTGGCTGGCGATGATCACCGGCACTCGCTCACGCTCCAGCAGGTCGAGTATTTCGGCGGCGCCCTTGCGGTACAGCGGGATGTTGACGGCGAAGGGTCTGTCGGTGAGTGTGCGGATTTCGGCGAGGGTCTGCGCCAGGTCTTCCAGGCGCATGGGGCCAGCGGCAATCACCCCCAACCCACCTGCGTTGGAGACGGCCGCAGGCAGGGCGGCACAACTGGAGGCCCAACTCATGCCCGCTTGTATGATTGGATACTGGATCCCGAGCAGGCGGGTCAAAGGGGTCTTCAACGACATCGGTCACGCCTCGTCTTGTTTTAATTTACGTTGACAATATCAACTACATAGTTGACCTTGTCAATCATATGGCGAGCCTGCAATTGGCAGGCAAATCGTATAAACGCATTGACTCGCAAGCTGCATGACGGACGGACTCAGCAGGCCCGCCTGCGATCTTCAGGCAACTGCCCGGCATCGGCTTCACCTAACAAAAACAAGACAGGAGTTCCCATGCAATCTTCCTCGTCCCCGGGCCACGACCCGGCGGTTTATCGGCGCATCAGCTGGCGGATCATGCCGCTGCTGTTGCTGTGCTACATCGTCAATTACATAGACCGGGTCAACATTGGCATTGCCAAGCTGCAGTTCAGCAACGACCTGGGTTTCAGCGCAGCGGTGTTCGGGCTGGGCGCCGGCCTGTTTTTCGTCGGGTTCCTGCTGTTCGAAGTGCCGAGCAACCTGCTGCTGGCCCGCATCGGTGCGCGCAAGACGCTGCTGCGAATCATGCTGCTGTGGGGGCTGGTGTCGACACTGACCATGTTCGTGCAGACGCCGTGGCAGTTCTACACTTTGCGCGTGCTGCTGGGCGTGGCAGAAGCCGGGTTCTTCCCGGGGATCATTCTGTACCTCTCCTACTGGTATCCCGCCAGCCGACGCGGGCGCATTACCTCGCTGTTTTTCGTCGGTGTGCCTATCGCCGGGCTGATCGGTTCCCCCCTGTCCGGCTGGATCATGAGCTTCTTTTCCGGGTACATGGGACTCAAGGGCTGGCAGTGGATGTTCCTGCTCGAAGGCCTGCCAGCGATGATCCTGGGCGTGGTGGCTTTCGTATGGCTGGATGACAAACCGGCGGATGCGAAATGGCTCACCGACCAGCAAAAACAACAGGTCGAGAGGGACTTGCAGCTTGAACAGCAGGCTCATGCACCGTCAAGCCATCAGAGTTCGCTGCGCCTGGCCTTGCAGGAGCCGAAGCTGCTGGTGCTGGGGGTGATCTCGCTGTGCAGTTATGTGCTGGCCAACACCATCGCGTTTTTCTCCCCGACCATCATCCACAACAGTGGCATCACCGACGTCATGCACGTCGGCTTCCTGGCCGCGATACCGGCGCTGGTGGGCATTGCCGCCATGCTCTGGGTAGGCCGCCATTCCGACCGCTCCGGCGAGCGTCGCTGGCACTACGCCTTGCCACTGTTCGCCGCCGCCCTGAGCCTGGCCCTGTTGCGCACGGCAGAAGGCAATCCGCTGTTCTCGATCCTGCTGCTGAGCATCGCATCAGCCGGGCATTTCGCGAGCCTGTCAGTGTTCTGGTCGATCCCGCCCGAAGTACTTTCCCGCGGCGCCGCAGCCGCCGGGATCGCCATTGTCAGCAGCATCGGCGCACTGGGCGGCGCGATTGGTCCTTCCCTGCTGGGATACATCACCACGGCAACCGGTGACCTGGGGATGGCCCTGCGAGTGGCGGCGGCCATCGTGGCCATGGGTGGGGTGATCATGTTGTTGCTGTTCCGGCGCAATCATCGGCCACATTTGCAGGCGGCGGGTCAGGAGAACTGATCAGTCTGCGAATGTTGCTAGGTGATGAGTGAGGGCCGATAGCTGCGTTCGAATGAGGGCAGTTATTGGCCGATTTCTGTCTTTCGCCAGCGGCAGCAGTCGGCCCAGAGTGTGTAAAAACGCCTTCGCGAACACTTGCTATGATTTCTGAGGATTTCATCGCAGGGATCGCCCATGAAGCGCTTTATCCAAGGTGAACATCGAGGCCAAGGCACCTTACTTCCCGAGAGCCTCGACGACTACGTCAGCGATACCAATCCGGTGCGCGTAGTCGACGTCTTTGTCGATGAACTCGACCTGGTCTCCTTGGGTTTTGACGGTGCTATCCCAGCCGACACAGGCCGGCCTGCTTACCACCCAGCGATCCTGCTGAATATCTACATTTACGGCTATCTCAACCGCATCCATTCGAGGAATGGAAGAAATCGAATCGAATATCAACCGTTACCTGACGGCACTCGATGCTGCCGATCGGCAAGAACCCACAGCTTTCGAGACCAGTACAGGGCGGCTGAAAGTGAAAATCGCCAAGCTCAAAAATGAGGGATGAGGAATTACTCTTCAAGTGATGCGAGGACTTCGCTTTAGTCGAGGCGCCCAATTGCTTAGGATGGCACATGCCCTATCACATTATCTTGCTCGTACTTTTCGCAGCGCTCTTGCATGCCAGTTGGAATGCCGCATTGCGCGGTGGCGCCGACAGACTTTGGTCGATGACGATCATGTGCGTGGCGGTAGCCATTGCCAGCATCGCAATAGCCTTGTTTTTGGAAGCTCCGGCCCAAGCCAGCTGGTTCTACGCAGCGCTTTCAGCGGTGCTGCACGTCGGCTACAACCTGTTCCTGGTGCGCAGCTATAAGGTCGGAGACCTTGGGCAAACTTACCCCATATCTCGGGGCTCCTCGCCTGTCCTGATTACCCTCGCCGCTTCGCTTTTTGCCGGAGAAACGGTTGGGCCAGTGGCGATGATCGGCATTTTACTGGTGTCAGGCGGAATCATTTCGCTGGCCTTTAGAGGGCGCAAGCTTGCCGTTCCCAGCCTGCCTTACGCCCTGGGAACCGGTTGTTTCATTGCGGCTTATAGCGTGACAGATGGTATTGGCGTCCGCCTGTCCGGCGCGCCGATGGCATACACGGTATGGATGTGCGCCTTGTGGGGCGTCCTGATGCCTTTGGTGTATGTCGGTGTGCGCGACGCGAAAAGTTTATGTTCCTTGCGACCGGGTTTCATGTCGGCCTTCATTGGAGGTCTGGTTTCACTTCTGGCCTATGGCATCGTCATCTACGCCATGTCCGCCGCGCCCATGGGAGCGGTGTCGGCATTGCGCGAAACCAGCGTGTTGTTCGCGGTATTGATCGGATATTTTTTCTTGGGCGAAACACTGACTGTCCGAAAAGTATTGGCATGCGCGGTGATTGCTGTCGGCACGATCATCATTGGCTGACGGCAAGGGCGCAAAGCGGAGGTCAGCTTGGGGTCTGTTACCGCCCTTCGCGACAGGCAACTGCCGGCCAAAAGCGGTCGTTCACCCATAATGACTTGCCTTCAACATATGGATATCCGTATATTTGATTATCCATATGTGAAAGAACCCTAGCATGATCACGCCACCGGAAGTATTCAAAAGCTTGGCCGACGAAACTCGCGCCCGCGCTACTTTGCTGATCGCCAACCAGGGCGAGCTTTGCGTCTGCGAACTGATGTGCGCCCTCGATGACAGCCAACCAAAGATCAGTCGTCACCTCGCCCAACTGCGCAGCAGCGGCCTGCTGCTGGATCGTCGCCAAGGGCAGTGGGTTTACTACCGTCTCAATCCGGATCTTCCCGCCTGGGTGCACGAGATGCTGCAAGTGACGTTGCAGGCCAACGCTATTTGGCTGCAAAACAACGCTTCGCGCCTTCAGAACATGGACGGACGCCCTGTCCGCGATGTTGCCTGTTGCTGACCCCCTGAACGAGTAAGACTTCAATGCTGGTCGCTGTCGCTGTTTTCGTGCTCACCCTCATTCTGGTCATCTGGCAACCCAAAGGACTGGGCGTAGGCTGGAGCGCCGCTATCGGTGCGCTCATCGCTCTCTCGGTGGGTGCAGTGTCGTTGCAGGACATCCCCACTGTGTGGGCCATCGTCTGGAACGCAACCGCCACGTTCATCGCTGTTATCGTCATCAGTCTATTGTTGGATGAAGCGGGGTTCTTCGAATGGGCCGCCCTGCATGTGGCACGCTGGGCCAATGGCAGCGGCTACCGGTTGTTCGCTTTCTGCGTGCTGCTGGGGGCGGCTGTCTCTGCGCTATTTGCCAATGACGGTGCGGCGCTGATCCTCACGCCAATAGTCATGTCCATGTTGGTGGCGTTGCGCTTCTCCCCGGCTGCGACCCTGGCCTTTGTGATGGCCGCCGGCTTCATCGCCGACACCGCCAGCCTGCCGCTGGTGGTGTCCAATCTCGTGAACATCGTATCCGCCGACTACTTCGGGCTGGGTTTTGCTGAGTACGCCTCGGTGATGGTGCCTGTAAGCCTGGCCAGCGTCGCTGCCACTTTGCTGGTGCTCTTTGTGTACTTCCGAAGGGATTTGCCGAAACGCTATGCCATCGATGCGCTGAAGAAACCCGAAACGGCGATTCACGACCGCGCCACTTTTGTCGTTGGCTGGTGGACATTGGTTTTGTTGCTGGTTGGCCTCTTCGCCTTGGAGCCATTGGGCATTCCCATCAGCGCGGTCGCTACCGGTTGCGCCGCGATCCTCTTCGCGGTCGCCGCCAGAGGCCACAGGATCTCAACTCGCCGCGTGTTGCGCGAAGCCCCGTGGCAGGTGGTGGTCTTCTCCCTGGGCATGTACCTAGTGGTGTACGGCCTGAAGAACGCCGGGCTGACGGATGCTCTCACCCACGTACTCGACCGGCTGGCCGAACAGGGTCTATGGAGCGCCGCCATTGGCACCGGCCTGTTGTCCGCGTTGCTGTCGTCGGTGATGAACAACATGCCTAGCGTGCTGATCGGCGCGCTGTCCATTCAAGCCAGCGGCGCCGAGGGCCTGGTTCGCGAGGCGATGATCTACGCCAACATCATCGGTTGCGACCTCGGCCCAAAAATCACCCCCATCGGCAGCCTTGCCACGTTGCTGTGGCTGCATGTGCTGGAACGCAAAGGCATGCGCATCACCTGGGGTTACTACTTCAGGGTTGGCATCCTGCTGACCCTTCCGGTTCTGTTGATCACCCTCTCGGCGCTGGCACTGCGCCTGAGCCTTTGATGTCCGCGAAAGCGGCAGGAGTACCTATGCGCGTCCTGTTCATGTGCACGGCCAACAGTTGCCGCAGCATCCTTTCAGAAGCCATGTTCAACCACCTGGCGCCGCAGGGATTTGAAGCGGTAAGTTCCGGGAGCTTTCCCAAAGGGCAAGTGCTGCCGCGCAGCCTGACCACGTTGCAACAGGCCGGCATTTGCGTCGAAGGTTTGAGCAGCAAGGGCAATGACGCCTTCGAGGTCAACCTGCCGGACATCGTCATTACCGTGTGCGACAAGGCAGCCGGCGAAAGCTGCCCGGTATATTTCGGCCCGGCGCTGAAATCCCATTGGGGTCTGGAAGATCCCTCCGACGTGGTGGGTGACGAAGCCGTGGTTGACGCGGCTTTCCGCGCCACGCTGGCGCGCATCGAGCAACGCTGCAAAGCCTTCCTCGCGCTTCCTTTCAACAGTCTTAGCCGTGATGAACTCAAACGCGAACTGGATCGAATCGGTGCTTTCTGAGCCGGAGGATGTATGTCAGAGCAACTGCCTAACCTTGACCTTTCTTTGTTCGACGACGTGCAGATCACGCCTCGCCCGGCCGAGCACAAGCCACGCATCCTGTTGTTGTACGGATCGACCCGCGAACGCTCGTTCAGCCGACTGTTGGTCGAAGAAGCCGCGCGCCTGCTAGAGCACTTTGGCGCAGAAACCCGCATCTTCAATCCTTGCGGGTTACCACTGCCCGACGAAGTCCCTGTGGATCATCCCAAGGTGCAGGAACTGCGTGACCTGGTGCTGTGGTCGGAAGGTCAGGTCTGGTGCTCGCCGGAACGCCATGGCGCCATGTCCGCCGTGTTCAAGGCGCAGATCGACTGGATACCCTTGGCACTCGGCGCACTTCGCCCCACACAGGGCAAGACACTGGCGGTGATGCAGGTCTGTGGTGGTTCGCAGTCCTTCAACGTGGTCAATCAGCTGCGTGTACTGGGGCGCTGGATGCGCATGTTCACCATCCCCAATCAGTCTTCGGTGCCGAAGGCTTACATGGAGTTCGATGAAGCCGGCCGAATGAAGCCCTCGGCGTTCTACGATCGGGTAGTGGACGTGATGGAAGAACTGGTGAAGTTCACCCTCTTGCTGCGTGACCGTCAGGATTTTCTAGTGGATCGCTATTCGGAACGCAAGGAAAGTGCCGAACAGCTCATGGCGCGCGTGAACCAGCGATCAATCTGAGGCCAGCATGTCTATCGAAATCAGAGTGGCACAGCTTCAAGATGCCTCGGCCATCCAGGCTATCTATGCTCTGGTTGTAACCGATACTGCGATCTCCTTCGAAGAGGTGCCGCCCACTGCCGAAGAGATACAGCAGCGCATCGTAGCAACGCTACGGCCTTACCCGTACCTACATCGGCACCTACCCGAAGGTCGGTTACAAGCTCGGTCAGTGGCACGATGTCGGCTACTGGCACCTTGAGTTGGAAGCGAGGACATGCCCGCCAACTGAAATCCAGCCGTATCCGGAAATCGCGGATTGAGCGTCAACTATGGGTCGTCTGCCGCCCTTCGCGACAGGCAGAAATCAGCCAATAGCACACGTTGGATTAAATCCAATCTGACATATTGCGGACGGTTGTCTGCCTTGCTCAAATCTGCCTTCTATCAAGCCGGGTTTCGCGATGTGAAAAAGGCCATCACTGCGGCGAGTACCAACAAGATAGAGCTTGCGAGAAATGTCATGCGGTAGCCGCTCCCGTCGAACAGCAGCCCGCCGAGGGTAGAGCCCAGCGCAATGGATAGCTGAATGACTGCAACCATCAGGCCGCCACCGGTTTCAGCATCCTTGGGCAACGCCTTGGCCAACCACGACCACCACCCCACAGGTGCCGCCGTCGCGATCAGGCCCCACAGCCCCAGCAATACAAATGCTGCCACGACACCGCCGCCAAGAACAATCAAGGAAAGTGCAATGGCGGCCATCAAGAGTGGAATGCAGACCAGGACGCGGTACATGCCGGTTTTCAGGAAAGTGCCGATCAGGATGGTTCCGACAAAACCTGCTACGCCGATGGCCAGCAAGATCATCGACAACAGGGAGACATCTACACCCGTGACGGTCTCCAGGAACGGGCGCAGATAGGTGAACAATACAAACTGCCCCATGAAGAAAGTGCCCACACTCAACATGCCAAAACGGATCAATGGGCGCTTGAACAATCGAAAGACATTGCCAGCGTCCGGTTTTCGCGGTGCCGTCTTCATGCTTGGCAGGCTGATCCATTGCCAGATCAACGCGATGATCGCGACCGGAATCAGGCAGAAAAAAGCACCCCGCCAACCGATGACACTCCCCAGATAGCTTCCCAATGGGGCGGCCACAACGGTTGCCAAGGCATTGCCGCCGTTAAAGATTGCCAGAGCCTTGGGCACGCTACGTTCCGGTACCAGGCGCATGGCCATTGCCGCCGACATCGACCAGAACCCGCCGATCACCACGCCGATCAGCGCACGACCAATCATGTACACCGTGTAGTTTGGCGCCAGACCCACCACCAGCCCCGACACGCACATAATCCCGGTCAGTAGCAGCAACAGCGTCTTGCGATCCATTGAGCCCGCAAGCCTGGAAATCGTAAGGCTTGTCAGCACCGCGAAGGCGCCCGAGATGGCGATCCCATACCCGGCCAGTCCTTCGCTGATACGTAGATCCGAAGCAATCGGCGTGAGCAAACTGACAGGCATGAACTCGGAAGCAATCAGCGCGAATACGCACAGTGTCATCGCAAAGATGCCACTCCAATAAGCCGGCAGTTCCCCAGTCCTCGGCATGCCAAGGGCATCACCTGTCGGGGTGTCGAATACTTGAGCCGTCATGCAAAAACCTCTCATCAAATACTTGTAGGCCGAAGCACTGGTCTTTTAGCCAACCGCCGTCAGATGCCGGGTAAAAAAGGCGGTGAGTTTGGTCCAGGGAATCAAGTTCACGCGGTCGTACAGATCCACGTGACCCGCACCGGGAACCCAGGCCAGTTCCTTGGGTTCGGCGGCGCGTTGGTAGGCGTCCTCGCTGAACTCTCTGGAGTGCGCCTGATCGCCAGCGATGAACAGCAGCGGACGCGGGGAAATCGTTTCGATATCGTTGAATGGATAGAAATTCACGAACCTGACTTCACTGGTCAAGGCGCGGTTTTGCGTCAGTTCCAATGTTCTGCCATGAGGGAGATGGATGCCGCGTGGCGTACGGTAGAAGTCCCAGAATTCACGAGTCACCGGGGCTGCATCTTTACCAAGCTGCACCGCCTGCGACAGAAAGGACGCCCAGAGCCGCAATGCTGACGCCGGTGGCCTTTACGAATTGGCGCCGATCAAACCCTGGAGGGGTCAAGGTGTCTGTAGCGTTAAGGAGATTTACAGGTGTCTCGCTCATCATCAGTACTCCGTTCCAGATAGGTGACAGAGCTTGACGGATTCAAGACAACCTGATTAGTAGCCATAATCTTCATGTAGTTTTGAGAAAAACTCAGCAATGGCCAATACCAAAGTCAACGATCTCCAAGCTTTTCTGGCGGTGGCGCGCGATCAAAGCTTTACCAAAGCCGCCGCAAAACTGGGCGTTACGCCTTCTGCGCTAAGTCATACGATCCGGGCTCTTGAACAAAGATTGGGCATACGCCTGCTGGCCCGCACGACACGCAATGTGTCGCCGACAGAGGCGGGAGAAAGATTGATGCGCTCGATCGCCCCGCTTTTTGATCAGATCGCTGTTGAGCTTGAAGCCTTGAGCGAATTGCGGGACAAGCCCAGTGGCACGATTCGTATTTCCTGCACTGACGATCAGATTGAGTTGTGCATTCGGCCGATGCTTGCAGGCTTCTTGAAGAATTACCCGGATATCACACTGGAGTTCTACGTCGATTATGGATTCACCAACGTGGTCGAAGAACGTTTCGATGCCGGCATTCGCATGGGCGAATCGATCAGCAAGGACATGATTGCGGTTCGCATAGGACCGGATTGGCGATTGGCGGTAGTGGGCTCCGCGGCGTATTTCGAACGCAAACCGGCACCAGCGACGCCCCACGAGTTGACTGCCCATGACTGCGTCAATATTCGACACAGGCCATCAGGGGCGATTTACGCCTGGGAGTTTGAACGAGATGGCCAGGCGTTTACGGTCAAGGCAGATGGGCAACTGGTTTTCAACAGCATCATGCATGTTCTCAATGCCGCCGTTGATGGCATTGGTCTGGCCTACGTACCAGAGGAATTGGTCGCTCCGTATCTGGCCGACGGCCGACTCAAAGAAGTCCTGGCCGACTGGTGTCCTGTGTTTCAGGGTTACCACTTGTATTACCCCAACAGACGCCAGGCTTCTCCTGCCTTTTCTGCATTGATTGAGGCGCTGAAGTACAGACGCTGAGCTTAATGGCTGTTCCGTCTCCGCCCTTCCAGCAGATCGCCGCATCCGATCACGAACGCGGCCGATTTGCACGACGCATGCGTATCCATACCAACCCGACCAACAACAATGGCACGCCCAGGCTGAGCCACGACAGCAGGTCATAGAACTCATCGCCGATCAGTGCCGAAAACAGCCCGAGAAAGCTCAGCAGAGCCAACAACAGCGGCCAGCGAAATATCATCCATAGGCCGCGCCTCATGCCCTGCCCTCTATTCCCACGCCACTGGCATTAAGCTCGGCAAGGCGCTTATCCAACGGTACCTTGCGTCGGCCCAGCCAGAGGTACAGGCCGCTCCCCAGGACGACGATGGTAATCACGTCGAGCAGTGCCCAGATGATCTTCAGCGGCAAGCCACCATAGTCGCCAAAGTGCAGGGGCTGCGAGAGCAGCAAGGTTTTCACGTACAAGGGCATCTCGCGCATGTCGGTCAGTTCACTCGTTCGCGCGTCCACCAGCGCCGGCTTGAGCAGGCGCGCGGTGAGTGGCGTGGTACCGCGCATGAACACCGCATAATGATGCTGGCTGCTGAACTGAGTACCGGGAAACGCAACGAAGCTTGGCTCCATGTCCGGCGCCGCGTTTCGAGCGGATTCCAGCGCCTTGTGCAATGAGCCGAGGCGTTCCAGCGGCGGTGCGTCTTTGTAGGGTGCGGTCATCTCCGCCAACTGGCCCGTCTGCCACATACCCTGTATGGGCAGCGCCAGGGTGTTGATCACGCCGGTAATGCCAACCACCAATATCCAGGCCAGCGTGACGATGCCGAGCACATTATGCAGGTCTAGCCATTTCAGTCGTCGACTACGTCCGCTGCGCACGGTGGCGAAGTCCAGCTTGCGCATGAACGGCGTGTACACCACGACGCCGGAAACCAGCGACGCAACCAGCAGTAGCCCCATGAAACCGAGGAACAGATAACCAGGCAGACCGAGGAACAAATCGGTATGCAAGCGCAGCATCAGGTTCATGAAACCATCGTCCGGCGGCTCCGGCGGGAATAGCTCGCCGGTGCGCGTATCGAACGGCTGAGAGTGACCGTCAAGCGGCGGAGGCACCAGGCTTGTTGCAGTGATCACCACGCCGATCGAGTCTTGCGGGTCGAAACCGACGAAGCGCACGACCTCACCGGGCCGTGCTGCCAAGGCACTGGCGATCACTTTGTCGTAGTCAATTCGCGGCGCTGCGGCAGTCCGCGGACGCAGTTCCGGGTGAGGTTCGAAGTAATGCTCGATCTCTTCATGAAAGATCAGCGGTAATCCCGTCAGGCACAGCAACAACAAAAAGAGGGTGGCGATCAGGCTGGTCCATTTGTGCACCAGATACCAATTGCGCAAGGCTCGGGCGGTCATGTTCGGTACTTTTCCCTATAGATCCACGCTTGCCGAGAGTTGCTGGCACCGCCAGCGACCAGGTACAAAAAACTGTACCTGGCCAGCCATGGTTTACCAGTTATAACTTACGGTGCCGTAGACAGTGCGTTGCTGTCCGTACTGGCAGCCAACGTTGCTGAAACAACCGGCCACGTACTCTTCGTCGAACAGGTTCGTGGCGTTCAACGACACCTCTACGCCCTCCAGCGAAGCATCGACCTTGCCGAGTTGATAGCTGACCAGAGCGTCGATCACGGAATAGCTGTCCACTTTGAAACTGTTGGCCGAATCGCCGAATGTGCTGCCCACGTAACGGGCGCCTGCACCCAGACGCAAGCCAGCCAACGAGCCACTCTGGACGATGTAATCACCCCACAGCGAAGCCATGTGCTCGGGTACCCGGAACGGCGTATTGCCCTTGTTGCCGGTTTCCGATTGAGTGACTTCTACATCGTTCCAGGTGTAACTGCCGATCAGGTTGAAACCTTGGGTGATTTCGGTCTTGGCCTCAAGCTCCACACCCTTGGAACGAACCTCACCTTCCTGGCGGGAAAAGCCGTTGACGTTCTCCGTGGCGTTTTGTTTGGTGAGGTCAAACCAGGCAATGGTGTAGAGGCTGTTGGACCCTGGCGGCTCGTACTTGAGGCCCACTTCGTATTGTTTGCCGATTTCCGGATCAAGTTGCGAGTTGTCCGCGGTAACGCCCATCACCGGCAAAAACGATTCGCTGTAGCTGGCATAGGGAGCCAGGCCATTGTCGAAGAGGTAGACAATACCGGCGCGACCGCTGAACTTCTCATCCTTCTGGGTTTGCGGAGCGCGGTCGTCCTTCTGGTTGCTGGCCCAATCGTAACGACCACCGAGGAGGAACACCCACTTGTCGACCTTCAACTGATCCTGCAGGTAAACACCGGTTTGCGACATTTTCTGTTCGTAGCTGTTGGCGCTGAACGGGAAGAAGGTCAGTGGCTGCCCGTTGACCGGATTGAACACGTCGAAGCTTTCCAGGATGAAATTCAGCGACTGATCCTGATTGAATTTGCCGTTGTTGTAGTCGACGCCGGTCAACAGCGTGTGGTCAAGCGGGCCCGTGGCGAAGTTGGCCTGAATCTGGTTATCCATGGTGAACAGATGGCCGTCGCCCTTGCGCTGATCGTTGTAGCGCGAGTACTGGTCGCCCGCTGGCCCGAAAATGGCGATCTCGGAACTGGACTGGCGATAGTCGCTGTAGCGTACGTTCTGTCGCGCCGTCCAGACTTCGTCGAATTGATGCTCGAATACGTAGCCCAAAGACGTCTTTTCGTTGGTCATGAAGTCATAGGCGCTGTCACCTACGTAGGTGTCACGGTCCAAGCGTCCGCGCGGGTCGCGAAACACAGTGCCGTCGGCCGGCAGCGGGTTGGCGAAGTTGCCGGTCTGCTTCTGGTACTCGCCCAGGAACGTCAGCTCGGTGTTGTCGCTGGGGCGATAGCTGATGGCTGGGGCGATGTACTGACGACGGTTGGTAATGTGGTCGGTCTGGGCATCGGCTTCCCGGAACAGGCCGGTCAGGCGATAACTCCAGATGCCCTCCTCGTCCAGCGCATCCCCCAGGTCAAAGGCGCCCTGCTGGTAATTCTGGTTGCCCATTTGCAACTGCACTTCATGCAGTGGCTCGATCGTCGGGCGCTTTGTCACCAGATTGATCTGTCCGCCCGGGTCGGAGGCTCCGTAAAGGACCGAGCTGGCACCGCGCAGCACTTCAATTCGTTCCAGACCATAGGGTTCGGGGGCATCCCAACCGAGAAACTCAGGCAGGAAGGTGCGCGTACCATCGCGCAACATGCGCCCGGTGCCCTGCTGAAAACCGCGAATGGTCAACTGGTCGGTCACAAACTGAGGACCGGCGATTTCGGCATTGACGCCCGGCGTATAGCGCAGGGCCTGGCCGATGGTCTTGGGCTGCTGCGCTTCCATTTGCTCACGGGTGACCACGGAAACCGAGTATGGCGTTTCAACCAGTGGTGTGTCGGTCTTGGTGCCAGCAGAAGCGCGCTTGGCGACATAGCCGTCGTCGGCGCTCACGGAGCTATACGCCTGACCAACGACGCTGGTGACAGGCAAAGTCATCGCCGAGTCATCCCGGCTACCCTGCAAGGTCACATGATTGCCTTCGATCTGGTAGGCAATCCTGGCCCCTCCCAACAACTGACGCAGCGCTGCCTCAGGCTCCATCTCTCCGGCGACGTCACGACTACGAATGCCGGACACGGTGTCCTGACTGTAGATGATCTGCAGATTGGTCTGCCTGGCCAGATCGGAAAGCGCCGACGACAGCGCCTGTGAAGGGATGTTGACCTTGACCGGTTCGGCCATCGCCGGCGCAGCTGTCACCAGCGTGAGGCCAAGAGTGGCGGCTGCGATGCAGCGGCGCAGACGCAGGGCGGGTCGATTCAGTGGATAGGCGCTCATAATGCTTCCGGTAGCTTGATTGTCAGGGCATGCCGGATCGACGAATGAGCGTGTGATTTGTTCAGGAAATCATAGAAAAGAAATCCAGAGGACAGGTTTCAGCGCTTGATTAGCAGGGTCGCTTGATCGCTGTGACGTAACTTGACTGGCAATACCTTCGGCAGCGCGCTGACCAGTTGACCAAGGTCGGCGGTGTCATAGGTACCACCGAAGCGCAGGTCGCCGACATCGCTGCTCGCCAGCTTCAACGGTACGTCAAGGTAGCGGTTGATCAGGGGAAGCGCCTCGCGCAGGCTGACATCATCGAGCATCAGCTTGCCATTGCGCCAGGCAGCGGCCCGGGATGGATCGATGCGGGCCAACTGCAACATGCGATCAGGGCCGAATGCCGCTTGCATTCCGGCCGTGAGCACCGTCCCCTGATTGTTGTCATCGCCGCCATCGCGCGACGCCAGCACCGAACCCTGGGTGACGGTTACCGTGGTGAGTTCTTGGCCGGTCCAGACATTGAAATGGGTACCGGTAACTCTGATACTGGCGTTGTCGGCACGAATCACGAACGGCTTTTCAAGATCGTGCTGCACGTCGAAAAACGCCTCGCCATTACGCAGATGTACCTGGCGTTGATCGCGAAAACCGAGATAGACAAGGCTGGTGCGCTGATTGAGTTGCACCTGGCTTTGATCAGGCAGCAGCACCTGTCGACGAACTTCCTGCGCCATGAAGTAGCGAACACTGCCCGGCAACATGCCCGCTGACCAACCTGTACCCCAAGCGGCACCGACGACCGCCAGGACCACTGCCGCGCGCGCCATCCAGGGCAACGGCTGGCTCCAACGCGAGCGCCCCGACCTGTCGACATCGACGCTGGCGGGTAGCTGCTCGCTGACCTGCCAGATGCGACACATGTTCGTGTATTCCACCGCATGGGACGGATCAGCATCATGCCAGCGCCGGAACTCGGCACGATCGGCATCCGTGCACTCGCCGAAATGCAGTCGCACGCACCAGTCGGCAGCAATTTCACCAGTAGATTTCTGCGGGCAAGGAAGATTGGTCATCATGGCGGGTAGAAGAAAAATTTCGGCAAGCTTACTCCATGTCCCGTGGTTTTGGTTCAGTTCCAGCACACCGCTGAAATCGGCTTCGGCTTGACGGGAACATTATTGCAAATAATTCTTAATAAGAATAAATTCACGACCCTCGCTGACAGATTAATAAAATAATTCAGGTGCATCATGCAAAAGCCCAATTCGGCGGGGAGCGGTTCCCAATTGCTTGAAGTGTTCTTTGAGCGCCGTCAGCGCTTGATTGGACTCGCGGCGCGAATCACCGGATGCCGCAGCCATGCCGAAGACATTGTCCATGAAGCCTTTCTCAAAGTGGGTGAAGCCGACGCCAGCGGGCCGATCCGGTCCCAAGCCTCGTACCTCACTCGTGTAGTGCGCAATCTGTCGATCGACCATTACCGTCGTCGCCAATTTGAAGAACGCTGGATCGTCCAGGACGATGACAGCAGCGAGATGTCCGGCCCACAGACGGAAACGCCGGAAGCACTGGTGTCGGATCAACAGGTGCTGGAAAGGGTTTCCGGAGCTTTGTCGGATTTGCCAGAACGCACTCGCTATGCGTTCGAAATGTGCCGAATTCACGGCATGAAACAGAATGAAATCGCAAAGATCCTCGGTGTTTCTCCTTCACTGGTCCACGCCATGATCAGCGAGGCCCTCCTCCACTGTCGGCAGAAAGCGCTTTGATGCTTTGACCCGCTTAATTTCATCCGCGCCGAGGTATCATTTCGCCAGTTGCGCATATCGAGGGTGACCAGCGGAGTGTTCACAATCGCGCAGCCTCAGACGACTGCGCTGGCCGACTCACAACAAACAAACCGAAATACCGAACAGGACCCTGCACGTCCACTCGTGCAGTAAATGGAGCTTTTTGATGGCTGTATGGCGCTTTACCACCGCACTACTGGCACTCACCTTGGCCGGATGCTCTACCAACAACGAACCCAAACCCATCTCGCGGATGCCCGAAGCCGAATACGCACAACTGATGCAGGCGCAGGCAACAGCAGGCGTTGGGTCTATCTCGGGAAAGCTGTACTTCACGGACCGCCGAGGCCGGATACTCTATGGCGACAACAGCAATATGCTGCTGTGGCCAGCAACGCCCTACACAGAAAAGCGGCAACAGGCCGAACGGGAAGGTATTCGATTGCCGGATCGGTTTGACCCCCGAATTGATCCGCTCACCCGTCGCACACACAGCAACAGCTCAGGCGAATTCCAGTTTGACGCAATACCGGCAGGTGCTTATTTCATCTGGAGCGTAGTCGACATGAATTCGCTGGTAAGACGAATCGTTGTCGAAGAAGGTCAGCAGACCGTGGTGTTTCTCACTAACGATTGACCAAGGCATGCCCTGCCGGATCGCAACTTCACCACAAGGAAATAAAGGATGTACAAGTGGATATTGGCGCTTGCCGCCATGCTATCGCTGGGCGGCTGCGTCACCGCTTCCAACATGATTGATCGAGCCGATGAACATAAGCCCATCGATCCCCAAAAAGCGATTGTTGTCGGTTTTGTTTCCGAGGGGTTTCTCACTCAGCCGCACGGACTGAATGTATTGCTCAAATATCATGATCCGGCCTCCCAGGCGAAAGCGACCCGCATCGCACTTACAACACTGGACCAGAACAACGAAATTCGTGGCACCTCACATATCATGGGCAACAGCTTCGTTTACGAAGTACCAGCCGGCACTTATGAAGTCACCCACTGGTACTACCGTTTTTTTGACGGGTTCAGTGCCGATCAGAAAACGCCACTACTCTTCAGCGTCAAGCCTGGGGACGCCGTCTATATTGGCAACTTCCACGCAAACTCGCTGACGATGTGCCTTTCCAATCGAGACGACTTTGCAAAGGCCGTTGTCGATATAAAAAAGGCCCACCCATTCCTGGCCAACGTCGCGATAACGAACCTGTCCCATGACCTGCAATTTCCAGGCTGGCCCAATACAAAAGCCACCGATGTGTTTGGAAAAGGCTTGTGCAAGGTGAAATCGCCGGATGATGTGGTTTCGTCCGCCGCCAACTGAAGTCAGCCCGGCGGGCTCTACTACAGTGGATATAAGTTTGCTTTCCAACGCAGGAGCACAACGAATGTCCAGAATCCTCTTTTTGATGCTCGCCAGCCTGATTCTGTGCACCAGCCAGGCGATGGCGGACACCCTCAAGATCAGCGTGATTGGCGCCGGTAATGTCGGCGGCACGCTTGGCACACTATGGGCAAAGGCCGGGCACTCGGTGATGTTTTCATCGCGCCACCCGGAGGAACTGACGGACCTGGTCAAGACCGCCGGCCCCAACGCCCAGGCGGGTTCTGTCGGTGATGCCGCTGTATGGGGCGATGTGATCGTGTTGAGTGTTCCCTACGGCGCGATGCCGGTACTGTCCGAACAACTGAAGGGCAAGCTGGATGGCAAGGTGGTGTTCAGCACCAGCAACCCATTCAGCGGACGAGACGCAGACGTTGGGCGCAAGGCGCTGGATGTGGGAGTAGCCCTGGCAGACCAGCAATTTCTGCCAGGGGTGCACCTGGTGCGAGCGTTCAACGCCATCGGCTATGCCTCCATGAAAGACCAGTCTGGCAAAGACAAGGCGATTCCCATTTTTGCCGACGACGCCCAGGCCCGGGAAATGGGAGCGCGGCTGGTGCGCGACGCCGGATTTACGCCGGTGGTATTCCCGCTGGCGCGAGCCAATGAAGGCTTGCCGGGCGGCCCCCTCAGCGGCGTTTGGACCGAGGCTGAACTTAAGCGGAAGGTGGGCCTTTAGGGCAAATAGTGAGACTCAGACAGGTATGGGATATCATGCCGACCTCGAAACCGACTTGTATCCATGGAGGAAAAATTGCGGATTTACATTACAGGTGCTTCGTGTGCGGGCGTGACTACTGTGGGTCAAAACGTCGCAACTCTGCTCGGTGTACAACAGGTCGATGTCGATGATTATTTCTGGATGCCCACTAACCCTCCTTTTACAACCAAGCGGCCTCCCAGTGAGCGCGTGTCATTGATCCAGCAAAAGTTCGGTGACGACGATTGGGTGCTGACCGGCTCTTGTATGGGCTGGGGAGAAGCGCTGATTACCCATGTCGATTTGATTGTGTTCGTTGTCACACCAACGCCCGTTCGCCTTGAACGGCTGGCCGCCCGTGAAAAGGAGCGCTTTGGAAATCGCATAGCACCGGGTGGTGACATGCATGAGATACACGTGGCCTTTCGGGAATGGGCTTCGCAGTATGACGATCCGAACTTTTCAGGACGCAACCGGGCGTGGCACGAGGCGTGGCTATCAGAGCAGACCGTTCCGGTCCTACGGATTGACGGGATCAACAGTGCTGAAAAGATGGCTGCGGATGTCATTCATGCGTTGCCACACGTATCGCAATAGCTCGAAACCTTGACGATCGAGGCACGACTCTCAACGCGCTTTAGCAATGTCTATATTGGGTCGGTTGCTGCCGGTCGCGTCAGGCAGAAAACGGCCAATAGGGGTCATCCATTGTTTACGAAATCAGGGGTGATTCAGATACAGCTTTGTAACGCGGCCAAGTGTTTTTTTGATATCCAGAGAGACGTCGCAGCGTAATATTTAGCCACCGAACCAGATGCTTCCGGCTGGATGTCGACAAAATACGCTGAGCCACTCGTTGCTACGGTGTAGCCGCTTTTGCTGCCCGATTCCTGGGTTGCCCCATCCCGTCCTTCAAAAACGAACAGGCTTTGCCACTCGCGCTGAACGCAATCCGCGATGACCTTGTCGGTTTTTTTTGAATGCAAAACCTCGCGAGGGGCTTCCTGACGCATCTCGTTCATGGTTGGAGTTGCACATCCTGCCAAAGACAGTAAAGCCAACACCCATATCGCTAATTTCATAGGTTCCGTCCAAGTTGGTGGGAAATCCAATCAAGAAAGGCTGAATGTTCTACTGGAGTGACGGCAGCGCGTTCGCACACTGCCATCCTCCAGTAACGATTGGTTTGCCGCAGAGCTACCTGCGACATGATTGGCTTTCGTTACGGCGTCACGATGTTGAACCAGAAATCGAAGTTGTCCATGTAGGACACCAGCTCCTCCAGCTTCCCTTGCTCTCCATCGATTTTGATATCCCCTGAGGCCAGTGCGTCTTTCAACGTGGTCTCTTTCAACACGATCTTGTTCAGCGTGTCGCGGCTCAGGGTCACCTTCGCATCCGCATCTTTTGCTTCAACGCCTTCGGTATGGTTAAGCACGCCATTCTCCATTTCCACCGAGTATTTCTGTTTGAGGTCGGTGAAATCGAAGTTGAGGGACAATCGCTTGCCTTCGGCTTTTGGCCCATTCAAGCGCATGGCCAGGAAGTCAAAGAACAAGTCCAGATCCATCGCCCGCACCGTATCCGGGCTGGCGGTATCTGGTGTCGGCAGCTTCATCACACCTTCGCGCAACTCCTTGGCGCCGGTGAGATAGAAGTTACGCCATGGCCCACTTTCGGCCTGGTAGCCCAATTGCTCCAGGGCATCGGCCTGCATGTTCTTGGCCGCCTGGTTGCCTGGATTGGCGAACACCACATGATTAACGACTTCGGCGACCCAGCGGAACTCACCCTTATCGAAATACTCCTTGGCTTTCTTGAGGACCGCCTCTTCGCCGCCCATCATCTCGACGTAATGCTTGCCGCCTTCCTCTGGTGGCAGTTCGTTCAACTGCGCCGGATTACCGGTAAACCAGCCCAGATACAACACGTAGGTAGCTTTGACGTTGTGGTTCACCGAACCGTAGTAGCCACGGTTGGAGAATTTGTTGGCGATTGCCTTGGGCAGTTTGAACTGCTCGGCGATCTCGACCATGGTGTAACCCTTGTTGATCATCCGCAGGGTTTCGTCGTTGATGTAGCGGTACATGTCACGCTGGGAAGACAACTGCTCGCGTACCTCCTTGTTACCCCAGACTGGCCAGTGGTGCATGGCATACATCACTTGGACATCGTCGCCCCACAGCTTGAGTGCCTCGTTGAGGTATTTTGACCACGGCAACGGTTCACGGATCTTCGCGCCGCGCAACGAGTAAGTGTTGTGCAGGGTGTGGGTGGAGTCTTCGGCGGTGTTGAGCGCTTTCTTCTCCTTGATGTAATAGAGCATCTCAGCGGGCGCTTCACTGCCAGGGGCGTACAGGAACTGGTACGTCAGGCCGTCAATGACATGGGTTTCGCCGGTCGCCTTGATGATGTCGGTCGGCGGGATCAGCGTCACCGTGCCCGCCGATGTCGTGGTGCCCAGACCGGCACCCAATTGACCGGTCGGAGCCGGAGGCAACAGGTTGCCGTACATGTAGCTGGCGCGACGACTCATGGCGGTCCCGGCCATGACGTTTTCGGCTACCGCATGCTCGATGAATCCAAGCGGGGCGTAAATCTTCACCCTGCCGGCTTTCACATCCTCTTCGTTCACCACACCACGTACACCACCGTAGTGGTCAACATGGCTGTGGGTGTAAATCACCGCCACGACCGGCTTTTTCGGTCGATGCTGGTAATAAAGATCGAGTGCAGCCTTGGCGGTTTCGGCAGAAATCAGCGGGTCGAACACGGTGATGCCATCCTTGCCCTCGACGATGGTCATATTCGACAGGTCGTAGTTGCGAACCTGATAGATACCGTCAGTCACCTCGAACAAGCCGGAGATGTTGATCAGCTGGGACTGCCGCCACAGACTGGGGTTGGTAGTATCCGGAGCCTCTTCGCCTTCTTTGATAAACGCGTATTTGGCCGGGTCCCAGATTACATTGCCCGAGGTGCCCTTAATGACTGTCGATGGCAGGGGAGCAATAAATCCTTTGTGAGCCAGCTCAAAGGACGTCTTGTCGTTGAACGGCAGCTCCTTGAGCAGCGCATTGTTAGCGGCTTTGGTGGCTTCCGATGCAGGCTTTGGTTTCTCGGTCTCTGCGGCGATAGCTTGGGTGGCTACTGCAATTGAAGCTACCAAGGAACAGATGACCCCTGTCGTTTTGAGGGTGCGCCACTCGCCACGAAGCAAACTCTTACTTGGCGCCTTCATACTGAATTTCATCTTCCAAGCTCCTTTTAGTCGAAATGCGCTACACCAAAGCCGTAGCAGCAGGCTCAAATAAAAGTAGTTCCTGATGAAAATAAGTCGAGAAATCCAGATTCCATTCGGATCGATGGGATTGTTTTAGGCAAAATCGAACCGCGCGACACTGATCACAAATACCAGTTTTTTGGCGGACGCCCAGGAGCTGCCCAACGGCAGTTTTGCGTTGGAAACAGTCCTTCTGCTTACACAGAATTTAGTTGTATTGCGTCGACCGGTTGAATCCACAGTCGTTAGCTGCCCTTTAAAACAGGCAGCCACGGGTCTGAGCAGCCCTCCCCGACTGACAACGATCGAACCCCGCACACCCTTCACACTCACACCTGATCCATAGCCTCGACCACGCCCTGATCCTCCCCCAGAAATCCGCCACTCTGGTGCTGCCAAAGCCGCGCATAGATGCCGTTCTTCGCGAGCAATTCGGTGTGGGTGCCCTGTTCGATGATGCGTCCGTCATCCATGACAACCAGTCGATCCATCGCCGCAATCGTGGACAGCCGATGGGCGATGGCGATCACGGTTTTACCCTCCATCATTTCATCAAGGCTTTCCTGAATAGCCACTTCGACTTCCGAATCCAGCGCGCTGGTCGCCTCGTCAAGCAGCAGGATCGGGGCGTTCTTGAGCATTACTCGGGCAATCGCGACGCGCTGGCGCTGGCCGCCCGATAGCTTGATGCCGCGCTCGCCCACCAGGGTGTCGTAGCCGGTATGGCCTTGCCGGTCGCTCAGTTGGCTGATGAACTCATCGGCCTGGGCATTGGCCGCGGCGCTGCGGATTTGCGCGTCGGTCGCATCGGGACGGCCGTAGGCGATGTTGTCGCGAATGGAACGGTGCAGCAGGGAAGTGTCTTGGGTGACCATGCCGATGGCACCGCGCAGGCTGTCTTGTGTCACTTTTGCGATGTCTTGCCCGTCGATGCGAATCTGCCCGCTGTCGACATCATAGAAGCGCAGCAGCAGGTTGATCAGCGTGGATTTGCCTGCGCCTGAGCGACCAACCAGGCCGATTTTTTCGCCCGCGCGAATGTTCAGGCTCAGGCCGTCGAGCACCTGGCGTTCGCCGCTGTAGTTGAAGCTCACCTTGTCGAAAGTGACCGCGCCGCCGGAGGTCACCAGCACGCCCGCGTCCGGCGCATCTTGCACCTTGGGGCCGCGGGTAAACGTCGCCATGCCATCCTGCACGGTGCCGATGCTCTCGAACAGCGAGGTCATTTGCCACATGATCCAGTGCGACATGCCATTGATACGCAACGCCATGGCGGTGATTGCCGCCACGGCACCTGCGCCGACCTCACCCTGGTGCCATAGCCACAGGGCATAACCACCTGCTGCCATGATCAACGCCACCACCAATGCCTGGTTGACGATCTCGAACTGGCTGACCAGGCGCATCTGACGAAAGCCGGTTTGCTTGAAATCCTCCATCGCTGCTCGCGCGAAGTGCGCTTCGCGATTGGAGTGGGAGAACAGCTTCACCGTCGTGATATTGGTGTAGGCGTCCGAGATACGCCCGGTCATCAGCGACCGCGCATTGGCTTGTTCCTGGCCGACTTTCCCCAAGCGCGGCACGAAGTACAGCATGGCCAGCCCGAACAACACGACCCAGGCAACGAAAGGCAGCATCAGCTTCAGTGCGAAGCCGCCGGCCAATGCGATGATCGCGATAAAATACACCCCGATCCCGGGGGCGATCTCGATCAGGGTGAATAGAACGTCGCGCACCGCTAGCGCAGTCTGCATCACCTTGGTGGTGACCCGGCCGGAAAACTCATCGGAAAAAAACGAAAGGCTTTGCCGCAGCATCAGGCGATGGAAATCCCAGCGCAGTCGCAACGGCAAGTTAATCGCCAATATCTGGTGCTGCACCATGGTGCGCAACGCCACCAGCCCGACACTGGTCACCATGACGATGCCCATGCCCCACAACACGCGGGTTTCCTGCGCAGCCGCCTCGCCACCTGCCTGCCAGGTCGAGAGCAGGTCCACGACTTGCCCGAGGAAGGAAAAAAGCCAGGCTTCGTAAATCGACACAGCGGCACTGAGCAACGTAAGCGCAAGGATGTAACCGCGGGCGCCCCGCGTACAGGCCCACAGGAATCGAGCCAGGCCGTTGGGTGGCGGTGGTACCTCGTCGGGCGGGAAAGGGTCGAGTCTTCGTTCAAACGCACGAAGCATGGTGTTCTCCAAAACGATCAAGTTGAGGGGATTCTGCCAGCGTTGGAAAATGACAGCTAAGCTTCTTTCTAATTTCGGGCGTATTGAGCAGATTGCGTTTTGCGTGGTAAGTCCTTCGCAATCGTCTCGGAGGGGAGCCAATGAAACGCTATGCAATGCTCATCGCGATCTCTTTGCTGACCACGGCTTGTCAGAGCACAAATGACGGCATCACCCGACTCGACAATTGTGTCTGCTATAAATCGCCCGAGAATAAGCATTTGCAAGCATCGCAAATAGCCTGGAAAGACCCCGATACGCTGCAGAAACAGTTCTCGCATTGCGTTTGCCGAGCCTTGATTGACCTGAAGGAATTCGATGATCCCGGTAAACTTTTCGTGCCCGGGACGCAAATAAAATGAGTGTCGGATCAAGCTATGCCATGGCCCCATCAGCGAAGGTCGACTTTTACCCCTGACTTCAGGGCCGTAGAAGCGCTTCATGAATTTCGATTGAAGGAACAGCCCCCTCCCCTCGCCGACTATCGAGCCAACGCCTGGTTTTGCTCACATCGAATATTTGACCTTGCTCCATCAGCATCATGAGGAGCTCATCCGACACGCGATAGCGACCACAGTCCGGACAATCCCGCTCTTCCCAGGGGCCGTGACATTGAATGCGCTGCGCAGTACCGACACATATAAGACAATTCATCGCGATCACCATAGCCGGGAGTGTGTCAGACGGTCGCGAGCTAATCGTGATCGTGTTTGAAGTCACCGCCGAGCGTGTTGAGAAACGGGTGATGGGTCGACAGGAAACCCCAGGCAGAGTTCGATGGCGTGTCGCTTACAGTACAAACAGGTCGCATCCACCGCTCAGCGACGTCCCGTCTGTAATTATCACGACCGGATCTTGTCAACCGTTCGAGTGATTCGGGAGGTGAACGTCTTGGCTTATCTTGATTGGGTTCAATGGCCCGCCATGGTGGTGACGGTGCTCGCTGCATGGCTGATCGGGTCTCAACGTCCAGGCCGGAGAATGACAGGTTTCATCAGCTTTATTATCAGCAACGTTTTGTGGGTGATCTGGGGCGTACACGCCGAAGCCTACGCGCTGATCGCCCTGCAGTTTTGCCTGTGCGCCATGAACCTTCGCGGGTTCAGAAAGAACCTGGATAGCCAGTGACGCTTTTCCAAACGAGGAGCGCTCATACCGCATATGGCACCTTGCAGGTCGTCTGCCATAGGGACATTTTTCCACTGCTATGCTGATTGCATCTGTTTCTGCACTAGAGACGATCATCATGTCAGCACAAGGCAGGCATTCCCCGTTCAGGTTCAAGGTAATGGCCTACCCGGCTGGAATTTTCCTTGTCACTTGGGCTGTCATAAAGCTGCTCGACACTCACTTCGACCTGACGTTGTTGGCAGATACCACAGGCTGGATGCTGCGTTTTTGGGATTGGCTTTTGCTGGAAACGCCAATACCGAATTGGTCGCTGATGATTATCGCGATTTTAATCGGCACTTTGTCTGCAGCGATTTATTTCGCCCGCATCACTGATGGAACTTACGGCGAGCTGCACGAGATAGAGCGAAAAGTTTACAAAAAGAACAACCCTCAATTTCCAAAGTTGACAGATAACCAAACGCTGCTGATGGAAGCTTTGGCCTATCATGCGAACTTCAGAAAAGTTGCAAACCTGGACTCGATTTGCAAACTTGTCTCGCTCAGCACATTGGACGTTGAAGCCGGTCTGAAGCAACTCCAGGCTAAACGTCTTGTGAAGCAACAAGTGACAAGAGGCACGTTCGGCGCCACCACTTTTGAACTTACCTTGACGGGTAAGGATTACGCTTTAGAGAGACTTCAACTAACGTAGGATAGCTGCGGGCTTCACGATGAGCGCATTGGCTGTCGACCGGCAGGGCCGGAGGAGGCAATTTGAAACCATTTCCGCTCAGACCTGGCGCCTCTTTGGACATGTTTCTTCAAGCGTGTCTGCCTCGCCGAGACGCGGTGCCGCCAACCTTGACGGAAAAAGCCATCATCCCGGGCATCCCTGATGCTCGCTACAGGCTGGACCATGACCAGACCCCTTTCATTGAGGATGCGGTTCAGTCCAACAAACGTGAGAGCCTGTTGCTCGCCAACTCCGGAAAGCCGAACGATGTCCTGCCGCTGGCACACATGCTGGCAGTTTCCGGCGGTGGAGATGCAGGCGCATTCGCAGCGGGGCTGATTGCCGGATGGACTACGCATGGGACCCGCCCCATTTTCAAGGTCGTCACGGGTATTAGCGCGGGCGCCTTGGTAGCTCCGTTCGCTTATCTGGGGTCTGAGTACGACGGCGTGATTCGTTATGTCTCCAACGCAATCGGTCCAAAAGACATTTTTCATTCGCGGAACGTATTAACGCGTTTTGCCAGCGACGGGATAGCGGACAGCAAGCCACTGTCGCGGCTCATCGCAAAATACGTTACGGCAGAGATTCTTGCGGCGATTGCGCTGGAGTATTCGAAAGGAAGAATTCTGCTGATCGGCACCACTGACCTCGATTCAGGGCGGCCAGTCACCTGGAACATGGGCGCTATTGCCGCAAGCAAAGCACCGGGAGCGCTCGAACTCTTTCGCAGCATCATGCTCGCTTCCATGAGTATTCCCGGTGCAGTCTCACCCGTCATGATCGATGTGGAGGTTGACGGCAAACAGTTTCAGGAAATGCACGTGGACGGCGGGGTCATCACGCAAGTGT